>Ga0126384_10001149_pt1 | contig 15541 bp, 8 predicted proteins | sample PanSoiMetPlot_36_FD_92543 | JGI IMG/M metagenome (GOLD analysis project Ga0126384, IMG submission 92543) | Tropical forest soil microbial communities from Panama - MetaG Plot_36 | ecosystem: Environmental > Terrestrial > Soil > Tropical forest > Bulk soil | place: Panama | collected 2016-02-17 | reverse complement strand
CATACCCGATATGTTCACAGACAAGGAGTACCACGCAGACGTCGCCCGCCTTCGGGGTGAGCGAAGCGTGCTCTCCGTGCCGATGTTTCGCGAGGGGAAACCCATCGGAACGATCACGGTGACGCGGGTCACGGCTGGCCTGTTCTCCGAAAGCCACGTCGACCTTTTGAGGACTTTCGCCGATCAAGCCGTCATTGCCATCGAAAATGTCCGCCTGTTCAAGGAGCTGGAAGCGCGGACTGCCGCGCTGACGCGCTCGGTTGAGCAGCTCACGGCCCTGGGCGAAGTCGGTCAGGCGATCAGCTCGACGCTGGATCTGGAAACCGTTCTGAACACGATCGTGTCGCGCGCCGTGCAGCTGTCCGGGCTGGATGGTGGCGTGGTGTTCGAGTATGACGAGGCCGCCGAGGAGTTCGTCCAGCGGGCGATGACCGACACCAGCGGCGCCCTCGCGGAGGCGCGGCGCACCACGCGGATTCGAAAGGGCGAAGGAGTGCTCGGGCGTACGGCCATCACGCTGGAACCGGTGCAAGTCGCTGACATCGCTCTGCCGGGCGCCTACGAGGGACGGCTGCGAGAGATCCTGATTGACTCCGGCATTCGGGCCATCTTGGCCGTGCCGATGGTGCGGGAAGGCCAGCTAATCGGCTGCCTCGCGGTGACCCGCAACCAGGCCGGCACCTTCCCGCCCGAGACGATCGAGTTACTGCGGACCTTCGCCACGCAGTCGGCTCTGGCCATCCAGAATGCCCGGCTCTTTCACGAGATCGAGGACAAGGGGCGGCAGCTCGAAGCCGCCAGCCAGCACAAGTCCGAGTTCCTCGCCAATATGTCCCACGAGCTGCGCACGCCGCTCAACGCGATTATCGGCTTCTCCGAGGTGCTGAACGAGCGCATGTTCGGCGAACTGAACGAGAAGCAGGACGAGTACCTGAAGGACATCTACGCCTCCGGCCAGCACTTGCTGTCCCTGATCAACGACATTCTCGATCTCTCCAAGATCGAAGCGGGACGGATGGAGCTGGAGGTGGCGGACTTCAGCCTGCCGGCAGCCATCGACAATGCCCTGATCCTTGTGCGAGAGCGGGCGAGCCGGCGGGGGATCACGCTCGGGCGGGCCATCGACGACCGCGTGGGCATGATCCGGGGCGACGAACGGAAGGTGAAGCAGGTCCTTTTGAACCTGCTCTCCAACGCCCTCAAGTTCACGCCCGAGGGTGGTCGGATCGACGTGCGCGCCGCGATGAACGACGATATGGCAGAGATTTCCGTTGCCGACACCGGGGTGGGCATCGCGCCCGAGGACCAGGAGGCGATCTTCGAGGAGTTCCGGCAGGTCGGGACGGCGGACAAGAAGGTCGAGGGCACCGGGCTCGGACTGGCCCTGTCCCGCAAGTTCATCGAGCTCCACGGGGGCCGGATCTGGGTCAAGAGTCACGTGGGACAGGGCTCGACGTTCACGTTCACGATCCCGCGTCTCGGGAGCCGGGCGATCGAGGAGGCGCCCCTACACTAATCTCACGACCCTACTGTCTCATTCTCATTGACAGGTTCCGCGGAGCGTATCTCGTGCTGCCCCTGTTGCCGCCTCTGACGGTGCGCGACGGCATCGGGTACGTCGTCGACGGGTCCACGAATCCTCTCAACTATTACATCCCGTTTTGGCCCGACAAGTTCGGTATGAGTGCGGTCGACACCACCAACGATCGCTCGCTCAACCGCGACCTCTTCCAGGGCATCGAAGAGGCGACGGTCGATCTTTACAGCTCCGTCCGAAACGGCTATCTCCAGCGGCGCGAGCGCATGATCAAAGAAGGCAAGTAGCCTAGGGCCTGGGCTCCAAGGGCCCGGCCAGTTTCAAGCTGTCGAGCCCTGCAGAAGCCCGCGTCGCGGCCTGCGCCTAAACCTTCCAAGCTTCCCTCCCGCCGGCGGCCGGGGGAGCTTGAGGTTGGTTGTGGTGTTTCTTAGGCCCCAATGGGGGCTTGAGCGCGGTGTTTGCGGAGGAAGCGGAGAAAGTCCCGCCCCTCCAGGATCCGTCGACGCATGAGCTCGCGGTCCCGGAGCATCGCCGCTCCGAGCGACAGCATCTTTCGTGGCCGGAAGTAGAAGCGGCGATAGACCTCGTCCACGGAGCGGTAGATCTCGGTGCGGGCCAGGTGGGGATACCCGATGGCGCTCAGCTGCACTCCCGATTCGTCCACCAGCTCCTCGGCCTCGATCCAGCCGTTCCGCTGAGCTTCGGCATACAGCGCCGTCCCCGGATACGGCGCGGCCAGCGAGACCTGGATGGTGGTCGGGTCGATTTCGCAAGCGAAGCGGATCGTCTCCTGGATGGTCTCGCGCGTCTCGCCGGGCAGCCCGAGGATGAAGGTGCCGTGGATGGTGATCCCGAGGTCTTTGCAGTCGCGCGTGAAGCGTCGCGCAAGATCGAGACGAATGCCCTTTTTGATGTTGTTGAGGATTTGCTGGTTGCCCGACTCGTAGCCGACGAGCAGGAGCCGGAGGCCATTGTCCTTGAGGACCTTGAGGGTTTCGTACGGGACGTTGGCCTTGGCGTTGACCGACCAGGTCATGCTGAGCCTGCCCAGGCGCTTGGCGATGGCCTCCGCCCGCGGCAGGTCGTCGGTGAACGTATCATCGTCGAAGAAGAACTCCTTGACCTGCGGGAACAGCCGTTGCGCAAGCGCCATCTCCTCGGCGACGTGCTCTACGCTACGGGTACGGTACCGCTGTCCGCCGACCGTTTGGGGCCAGAGACAGAAGGTGCACTTGGAGCGACACCCGCGTCCCGTGTAGAGGGAGATGTACGGATGCTTGAGATAGCCGATGGCGTAGTGTTCCACGGTCAGGTCGCGCTTATAGACGGGAGTCACGAACGGTAGGAGATCCATGTTCTCGAGAATGGGCCGGTGCGGGGTGTGCTCGATACGCCCGTCCAACCGGTAGGAAAGACCACTCACACGCTTGAGCGGCCACCCTTGGGCCACCTCTTGGATAGTGAAGTCGAACTCGTTGCCGCCGACGAAATCCAGCGCAGTACTCGCCCGGAGCGAGACCTCTGGGGCGACTGCGACCGCGGCGCCGACCATCCCTATCATGAGGCGAGAGTTCTCGGCCTTGAGCGCCTCGGCGACCTTGACATCGCCCTGGAAGGACGGCGTGCTCGTGTGTATCATGCAGAGGTCGTACTGCCGTGCCAGCGGGCGAATGTCGTCGAGCGTGAGCCCGTCAGGCGGCGCGTCGACGAGCCGCGAGCCTGGGACCAGCGCCGCGGGCTGGGCGAGCCAAGTCGGATACCAGAAGGAGCGAATCTCGCGCTTCGCTTGGTAACGGGAGCCGGCGCCGCCGTCGAAGCCCTCAGGTGACGGCGGGTGCAGGAAGAGCGTGCGGAGGTAGTCGGCACCCATGAGCCGTCACCTTAGCAAAAGCTGCACGCGATCACCAGCCGATTCGGGCTTCACTCGTGACGGCATGTTGGCGGACGGCGCCAGCAACGTTATGTTAAAGTGTTGGTTCTTATGAACGCCAGCGCTCCTCGAGTGCTTATCCTGTCCGCCAGCTACGGCTCGGGCCACAACGTCACCGCCCGGGCCCTCGAGACCGCGCTACACAGCGCTGGCGCCCACACGCGTGTGGTCGATCACTTCTACGAACTGGTCCACCCGATCTTCGACCGGTGGAGCCGTTGGCTCTATAGTTTTCTGATCTACCGAGTGCCTTGGCTCTGGGAGCTGGCCTACTGGATGGGCGACCTGCTCCCCACGTCCTCCGGCCTCCTCTTCGGCATGAGCACCCTCGGCACAGCTCGCCTCCGCGCATTGCTCGATTCATTCCAGCCAGCCGTCGTGGTTTCAACGCACCCAACGCCCGCTGGAGCGATGTCGGACCTGCGCCGCCGGGGGCTGACGCGAGTCCCGCACGCCCTCGTGTACACCGACTTTACCGTCCACAATCAGTGGCTCCATCCTCTTGTGGACCTCTACTGCGTACCTGCGGAGAGCATCAGGGATCTTCTCATTGCCCGCGGCGTCGAGCCCGAGCGCGTGCTGACAACCGGTCTCCCTGTGCGCCCTGAGTTCGAGGAGCCGGCGGATCAGGCCGTGGCCCGTCAGGCGCTCGGCCTCGACCTCGACCGTCCAGTCGTCCTGGCGATGGCCGGATCCCTCGGCTGGACGGGCCAGCTCCCAGCGGCCGTGCGCGTGCTCCGTGACCTACCGCTTCAGGCCGTTATCGTGGCGGGCTTGGACGAGCGGCTCGCCGAACATCTGAGAGAGTTAGCCCGAGCCGCCCGCGGGAGCATGCGTGTGATCGGCTATACACCGGTGATGCGCCAGCTCATGGCCGCGGCGGATCTTCTTGTGACGAAGGCGGGCGGCATCTCGCTTGCCGAGGCCATCGCATGCGAGTTGCCAGTGATCTGCTTCGGTTCATTGGCCGGCCCCGAGAGACGGAACGAGCGCTTCGCCCTGGAAGCCGGTGTCGCGCTCCGCGCCCGGTCGGCGCGCAAGCTCTCCTCAGCCGTGAGCCATGCGCTCGCCGCGCCGGGCGCGCTCAAGGCTCTCAGCAAGCGCATGGGGGAGATTCGGCGGCCGGCGGCCGCGCACGCCGTCGCCGATGCACTATTGGAGCGGCTTGTCGGCACCCAGATCACAGCCCTCTCACCGAGCGATGCGAAGCGAGCTGCGAGAACCGGTTAGCTCTCCCGGTAGAGCAGGAGCAGCACGCCGATCAGAACCAGCGCAAGCGACCAGACCCAACCCAACGCGCGATTGTCCGGCGCCGGCAGCCGCAGCTCGAGCCATCGCGCCCATCCCATGCAGCATCCGAGCACCCCTAGCGGTAAGTGCGTGATCTCCACGAGGTAGACCGTCTTGAGGTTTTCGAGGCTGTGCGAGTGCGCGAGGAGCAGCCCGGCGCCCACGGCCGACAGCAGCGGGAAGACAAACGCGGGGCGGGGGGAGCGTAAGCGGCCGGTGCGCACGAGCCATTCGAAGATCCCGAAGGCGAGCACCAGCACCACGAAGATGTAGTGCTGGAGGATAGTGCGGAAGGCGAAACCCTCCCAGAACCCTAACGGCCCGAAGGGCCAGGCCTCGGGATCGTCCCGCGCGAAGAGGAACGTGGCGAGTCCGATGAAGAGTAACGGCCAGTGCTGGGCCCAGGGAGCCCGCCCCGTGCGCTCCAGCACGGCCAGGAGGCCGATGGCCAGGACGAAGATGCCGGCGACATGGTGGTTGTACTCCGACCAGGCGATGTCTTCCGGGCTCCTCGTAGACAGCGGGTCATCGGACGGCGGCAGCTCGTCGCGCGTCGGCGACGTGAGCCGGGGCCACTGCGGCGTGAACTGGTCAGCGATCTCCGACATGCTGACCCGCTCGCCCTCCGGGACGTCCGCGGCCGGAGGCAGGGACGTCAGCGAGGCGGCGATGAACATGACGGTGATGCCCAGCCCGACTTCGGCCTCGACGAACCAGCGGACGCGGGGCGGCGCCGCGGAGGCGTCCCTGAGGAGGCGGGAACTGAGGAAGTTCATGCCACCCAGCGCGAGGAGACCGCCGAGGATGAGGACCTTGGAAACCAGCATGGCCCCGTAGCTCGTCCCGTACAGCGCCCAGGGTCCACCGATGTAGTGGAACGAGAAGGCCAACCCCGTCACTACCAAACCCGCCACCGCCCCGAGCGCCACGGGCGAGAAGCGCTTGAGCACCGAGACCGGCAGCGATCCCTCGGCGCGCCACATCGCGGCGAGGAGGTGGATAAGCCCGCCGATCCACAGAGCGGCGGCCAGCTGATGGATGGCATCGACCCAGAGCAGGAGCACGCGGCCTTCAAGCCGGGCGGAGGCATGCGACGTATGCGCCCCCGTGCCGATGACAACTGCAGCGCAGCTGAGCGTGCCAACCCACGCGGCGGTGGACGTGGGCCGGCGTGCGGCGATCCAGCAGGTCGCCGCCACGCCTAGACAACCCAATATGTGGACCACGCTCGCCCGGCCGAACGATATCCCGAGCACCTCGGCGATTGGCCACTGTTGTGCGTCACTGAGCGAGCCGATCAGGACGAAGAGCGAGAAACACTGGCCCGCCGCCACGCCGAGGGCGGCCCAGGCACTCATCCTAAGCGTCGAGGGCAGCTGTGGCCGCAGTGATGGGTCCCTTCGCACCGTCGGACGCAGCACCAGGAGGGCGAAGGTGATGCCGCCTATGGCCACGGCCTGCGCGGCCAGGACGGCGCCGCGGAGCAGGACATCGAGATAGGAGAGGACGGCGGTCAACGAAGCCACGAGTGCATCCTACGGCGCACGCTCCGTAACAGGCGCAGCCGGCGTGGCCGTGGGCTGGAGAAAGATGTGAACAAGCACCGGCAGCACCAGCAGGGCGGCGACGAGGCTCGTCGCGCTCCCGATGGTGAGGAGCAGGCCAAGGCTCCACATGCCTTGATGATGCGCCACCAGGAGGCTCCCGAATCCGACGATCATCGTCAGGCCGTTGAACAACACGGCGGCCACCGTACTCCGGGCCAGCAGCGGCCCACCGTGGGCTCGGGCCTCGACGGATCTCAACAGGACGTTCACGCCGTATTCCGCCGAGGCCCCGATGATGAGCGGGAGTCCCCAGACGTTCGCCATATTGAACTTGATGCCGAAGACCCGCATGAGCCCGATGGCCCAGACCGTGCCGAGCAGCGGTGGGACTAAGGACAGGATCGTCTCCGGGAGCCGCCGGATCACGAGGGCGGCCAGCAGAGTCAAGAGCAGGATGGCGTACACGGTGCCGTAGCGGTACGCCTGCTCCATGAGTTGGAGCGCCTCGTACGTGATGACGGGTGTCCCGGTCACTTCGAGGTCGACGGAGCGGAGCTCTTCGACGAACCGCGTCGCGCCGCCCCGCTCCCAGATGTCCACTTTTGGGTGGATCTGCATGAGCAGGAGGCCGCTCTTGCCAATGAACTGGCTCCGGATCTCGGCTGGTAGATCCTCGAGCGTGACCGGTCGGGCCTTCACGCTCTCCTGCAGGTCAGCGATCGTGCGGTCGAAGTCGGCGCGGAGCTGGGCCTGCACGCCGCCGAGGTTTGTTTCGAGGCGCTGGCGCTCGCTCGCACGGAGTTTCTCGAGCAGGCCGCCGATCTGGACCCGCACCGCCTGCAGCTCGGGAGGCGGCCCGCCCGGGCCCGCCTCCGCGGCGGCCAGGTCGAAGCGCCGGCCCAGGCGGGCGAGGGCAATGACCAAGCGCTCCAGGCGAAACGGCTGCGGGCGCTCGACCCGGATGGCGGACACCTGCGGTGCGAACTCCCCGATGACTTCGAGCTTCTCCGTCTGCTGGTCCGGCACGAGGAGCAGCGCGCTGTCTACATCCGAGACGGCATCGAGACGCAGGAAGGCCTGATGCTTCCGGCGGAGCTCCGGCAGCGAGGTAGCCGTGGCGAGAGCGGAGAAGCTCGAGCGCCCTTCGGTGGCGAGGATATGCCGCTCCCAGACCACGGACTCGGTGCCCTTTGCTTGGAGATCAAGGAGGTTGTAGTCGAAATCGACCCCGCGCGCTCCCCAGAGGGAGAGCGCGGTCACGAACCCTGTTGTGAGCAGCACCGGGGCAGGGTGACGCACGAAGGTCTCGAGCCAAGGCGCGTCGCGGCGGCCGGCTCGGCTCTCTGCCTGCGAACGGGACGGAGATTTCCGCGCTCGGCGTCGGGCGCCGAGCGCCAGCAGCGCAGGGAAGAGGGTCAGTGCAGCGACCAATGCCATAATGAGTGCAGTTCCGGCGACGAAACCGAACTCCTGAATGCCGCGGAACTTTGCAAGCATGAGCACGTAGAACGTCGCGGCGGCCGTTATTGCGCCGAGCAGGATGCCCGGCCCGCTCCCCGCCGCCGTCCTCTCGAGAGCGTCGCCGATGCTCAGTCCGCCTCCCAGTTCTTCCCGGTAGCGGAAGAGGAAGTAGATGCCGTAGTCGATGCCTAGGCCCACAACGATGGAGATGAACATCACTGAGAAGACCGTGAGATGCCCAACGGCGACCGCGATGATGCCGAGCGACCAGGCGAGGCTGACGCCCAAGGCCGCCAGCATCAAGAGAGGCTGGACCGGCCGCCGGAACGCGACGAGCAGTACGCCGAGGGTGAGGACGACGGCCAGGAGCGTCGCCATTTGGCCGTCAGCGAGCGCCATCTTCATCTCGTCACTCGCCAGGGCCGGACCGCCGGTGACGCCAACCTTGACCGCCGGAAACTCCGCACGGAGTTGCGTGATGTGGCGGCGGATCTCCTCGATGGCTCCCTGGTCGCTCGTCGCGCCGCGCGCGTCGCTGAACGGGTCGGCAAGGATGAAGAGAAGACGCTTGTCCTTCGAGAAGAAATAGCCGGCGTCTGCATCCTCCGCGCCGAGAGAGAAGAAGGCGCCCCACGGCGACCGGTACGGGCCCGGGCGGTCGGCGCGAGCGGAGATCTCCTCGAGCAGCGCACGGAGGACGCCGAGGTCGGTACCGCCTTGCTCGTTCCCAAGCCCCAGGTCGAGGAATCGGCCCACGAATTCCTTGGCGATCTGGTGGTTGATACCCTCGATCAGGCGATCCAGCGTCGGATTGGCGGCGAAGCCCTCCATCAGGTCGAGCCGGTCCAGGATCTTGTCTCGGACCTCGCGGACCTCGTCGAGGGACAGGTGAAGCAGGGCGGACTGCCGGAATTGTCCGGGATCGGTCCGGTACGTGAGGCGGTGGAAGCTGATGGAGCCCTGCTGCAGGAGCCCGGTGAGACGGGCGGTATAGGCCTTGGATTCCGCGGTGGTCCGTCCCTCGACGACGATCACCACCGTGTCCAGTTCTCCGAATTCCTTTGAATAGTCCTGGTACCTCATCACGTACGGCGTGCCCTTGGGCAAAAGCTGCAGCATGGAGGCCTCGAAGGTGAGCGTGATCGCCCCGTAGGCGATGCTAATCGCGGCGAGCCCCACGGACAGCACGACCGTCAGCATCGGCCGTCGACACGAGGTCGAGACCACCCACGAGATCAGCCGGCTCAGGCTGGGCATCATGTGAAGAGTGCTGCCGTCCCGGAAGTCGTCGCAGAGGAGCTGTCGGTGTTACTGTAGGCGATCTCAGGACAAGCCGCATGAAGTCTATCGGAGAAAGATTTTCAAGTCCATTCTAGGTAATCGGAGAATGAGTGTGGACGTCGACATGCGAGGAACAGGTGTGGCGCGGCGGACTGACCTGCAGCTCCTGATGTTCGTCCGGCGCGATGCCCCGATGCTTGCTGGGATTCCCGCCATACTGCGAACGGCCTATGACCTGGTGTTGAGCCGCGCGGTGCACCGGGTCTTCCTCGGCGGTGAATCCTCCGCCTTTGTACGCCGGTGGCGATCACGAGTCCCGGGCATGCCGTGGCAGACCCTCGTCTATGACAATCGCCTCGGCTCGGTCAGAGAACAGCTCGATGCGATGGCCCCGCTCGTGCTTGTGGCAACCCATGGCATTCCTGATGTGTCGAACTTTTTGGACTTCATCGACGATTGCCAGGCGGCCACGCAGCCCAGGACGTGGATCCTGGACGGGGCTGTCCTTGCGGCCTACTATCCCGCGGCCGGGGATCTGCCGGCGCAGCTCACCGGCGAGCCAGACGAGATGTTTCAGCAGGCGGCGGAGCTCCCTCATGCCCGTCCCATGTTCGCTCCTCTGGAGGCCTGGCAGGAGCTGTCCGACTCCGACGGGATCCGACGCGCCGAGAGGCGCATCGCCCGGTCGCTGAGGAAAGACAGTGACGGCTACCTGGCGCGCGTGGACCGGTCGCTCTCGATTGCGCTCTCGCGCCGGCTCGTCCGGACGCCGGTGACCCCGAATCATCTGACCACCCTAAGCCTGGTCGTCGGTCTCCTCGGAGCGGCGCTTCTGACATCCGCCGACTACTGGATCGCTCTGCTCGCTGCGATCCTGCTGTGGAGTAGCTGCATCTTGGACGGCTGCGACGGAGAAGTGGCTCGGCTCAAGCTCCTCGCGTCGACAGCAGGTGCCCGTTTCGACCAGATGACCGACAATCTCGTTCACCTGGCGACGTTCCTTGCCATCGTCGTCCACGTCCACCGCGTCCACCCGGAGTTCGACATGCGCAGGCCCGGCCTGTTCCTGGTCCTCGGCGTCGCGCTGAGCATGTCGCTCGTGTGGTGGTTGATCCTCAGGCGGCCAGACCAGGGACGGCCCCGGCTGGAGTGTATCCTCGAGCGCGTCGCCAGCCGTGACTATGTCTACCTGATCGTCATCCTCGCGGCCCTGCAGCGCCTCGAATGGTTCGTATGGGCTGCTGCCCTCGGAGCGAATTTCTTCTGGCTCATCGTCTGGTGGGCATCGAGGCGAGTTCGCGCCGCATGACCACCATCGAGCGAGTGGCCTTCGCGGTTGCAGCTGGCACGCTGGCCGCGCTGGTGTGGATGCTTGACCCGGCCGCTGTCGGCAAGATGGTCTTAGGCGTCGGCTGGGGGATGATCTTGATCCTCTCGCAGGAGATCGTGGCTCATGTGCTCAACGCGTTCGGATGGCGCCTCACGTTTACAGCAGAGCAGGCTCAGACAGTCCCGCTCGCAGAGCTCGTCAAGCTACGCATCGCGGGGGATGCGGTCAACTACCTGACGCCAAGCGCCACCGTCGCGGGCGAGTTCACTCGCACCGCCATGCTCAACGACTCGCATCGGTTCGAAGTGCGCGCGGCCTCGGTGTTGGTCGCCAAGTGCGCGCAGACCCTGGCGCAGTTCCTCTTCGCGAGCGCCGGGATGGTGCTGGCGTTCTGGACAGGCGCGCTGGACATACCCACGGCCCGGACTGCTTATCTGGTGGGTGCCGGCCTCGTCGTGGCCCTGGCTGGGGGATGGCTCGGCTTCTGGTGGTTCGGGCGCCGCTCGAGCCGGAGTCCGGCACGGTCACCCGCCGACACCGGATTTGCCGCTATTGTCTCCGTCTTCCGCTCCTTCGTCGTTCGGTACCCTGGACGTTGTGTCCTTTCGACGCTTTTGTTCCTGATCGCGTATGCCTGGGGCGCCTTCGAGTCGTATTGGATCTGCCATTTCATCGGCCTGCCGGTAGGTGTTGGCGTGGCGTTCATGATTGAGACACTCTCGGTCGCCGTCGACAGTATCCTGTTCATGGTGCCGGCCAAGATCGGCACCCAGGAGGGTGGCAAGGCGGCGGTCTTCGCTGCCTTGGGCCTTCCGGTTGCCTCGGGACTCGCCTTCGGGGTAGTCCGCCACATTCGGGAGCTGATTTGGGCGGCGCTCGGCTTGTGGCTGCGCTGGACGCACCAGCCGGCTTCCGCGAGCCGGTCCCGCGCCGTTGTCTAGGCTTCGGCCGGGAGAGGGCCGACTCTTGATACGAGCCCGCTCCTGCCGCCGGGTTGCACCTGCCTGATAATGGTCTTTGGGTTCCTCTTCTACCTCCGATACTTCGGCTCTCCTCGAATGTGCTAGATGCTGTCCACTACGGAGGGCGCGACCATGAGACATCGCATGGGATTATGATGCCGTTGTTGGCGCTTGGTGGTGGGATCGCCGCAGGGCTGGCCTGGATCATCGCCGATCCTGTGGACAGCGGGCCATCGCTGTTGAGGCACGGCGCATCGCTGGTGGCTGTGTTCGTGCGTCGGAGCTGGCCCAACGCTCGTGGGTCCCGGTCTCCCCTCTGTCGTTGGATCTTCGTAGGCAGTCCCGACTGCGACAAGGTCCCTAGGGCGCCGTGTCCGAGAGCAGACTTATGTTACTTCCGCCCATGATAGACGTGCACGCGTGTCCGATATGAGGGCAGGCGTTGACGCCATAGATGGCGTCGTCAGGAGAAGATGCGCGGCGTCATGGATCGGATCGGTGGACCTCACGCCGACTTCATCTGGTCACGCCCTTCCTAGGTGAGCAGAGTGCGGGGGACATCCAGTCCGATTCCCATATTCCCGGGTTATTCCCACGTCGATTCCCAGCGAACTCTCAGACACCGAAGGCCGCGAGAGCGCATTGGCGTCGACCTGGAGTCTGTCGGGTGAGGTCAACTTCGATGATAAGGCAGTTCGATTTCGGTGGTTGCGGGCCCGTGATTTGAACCCACGACTTGGGAGCACCCGAGCGCCGGCAGGGGAGGGGGATTCAAAGTCGCGTTTCAATCCCTCGCCCCAGCCAGATGTCACAGCTGCGAGCCGTTTCAAAAACCTACGCTCTGGCGGGATCCCTAAGCCTCCGGCATTCTTCGCACAACGCCGGCAGGAACAAGCGGCGCGAAAAGAAATTAGTTGTGGATAGATCGATCCGATCTTTAATGCGTCATTCGGAGAACAGGTGGGATTAGAACGCGACTTTCAGTCCCTGGGGTCCACGAGTACCGGTCCCGACTCAGACCGATCACGACTCGTGCATGAGACGAAATCCTCAACCCTGAAGCAGCCTTGTCCTTCAGGGAAGTGTCGAGCTTGAATCATCCGGCTTGGATCATCCCCGTTGTACTGGTTTCGTCACATCCTAGGGGCTGACCATGGTGGTAGTCTTCTGCTCTCATGGCACCTGAGCTGCCCGAAGTAGAGATTCGGCGGGTCGTTCGGGAACGACTACGGGAAGGCATGCTCTGGGTCATCAGCACTCCCATTCCCGCGGCGACCGCGGCCATCGGCAGGGATGACTGTATCGTGTGCGGCTTCCCCATCGGAGCCGGCAGAAAGGAGTGTGCGGTGTCGGGAGCGCGCGCCCACGAAATCTGTGCGACCATCTGGCTCGAGGAGTCTCCTCGGGCTCGGTAGCTGCTTCAAAATGCGGGAGATCCATCTCATTGCACCGCGACGCTCCTAGTCAAGCCGGAGGACAGGTACCGTGAGGCTCTCATGATCACTGGGCACGCTCGATGACCGATGAAGCACATGGGCGACGGGTGGACTGAGCGCCGCCTCGACGCACTTCGCGCGGACCTCCTCGCGCTCAGGAACGCGATCGAGGAAGAGGAGGCGCGCCAGCGTTCGCGGATCGACGCCGCGCTGCCCAAGCACCAATTGAGCGCGACGAACCTCGCCCATTACTTGGGCTTGCGCAAACGGGATGTCCGCCCTTTGCAGCTCGAGCTCGCGGCGCTCGGGCTGTCCTCGCTGGGCCGGTCTGAGGGGCATGTGCGGGACACCCTCCTCCGGCTGGACGGCTGGCTTGCGGGCCAACAGGGCGACGCCGCAGAGGCCGCCGATCCGCTCGACTGGGCGAAAGCTGAAGCCCTGCTGCCCGAGAATGCACGGGCGCTGCTCGGGCCGCCGCCGGCCGGCCGTCATGTGTACATCATGGTGACGGCCCCCGACGCGGCGGATGCCACGTCTGCGTGGGCTGAGGACGTGGTGCAGGCCGGCGCGGACCTCCTGCGCATCAACGGCGCCCACGAGACGCCACGGGAATGGGAGGCCATCACCTCGATCTTCAAGGCGCGCGCGGCGACACAGGGCAAGACCGTCCGCGTGTTCGTGGATCTTCCGGGGCCCAAGTTGCGGACGGAGATTCGCCAGCTTGAGGAGGGGGTGCTGCACCTGCCCCGGCACAAGGACCGCCGCGGCAAGAGCCTGGGGCCGACCGAGGTGCTTCTCGTTGCCGCGCATACAGCGGGCGCGCAGCTACCTGTGCCGCCGGACTGGCTGCCGCGGCTTCAGCGTGGCGACGTGCTGTGCCTGACGGACGCGGGAGATCGGGAGCGCGCCCTCGTCGTACGCGGGGCCGGTGAGGGCGGGACCCTGGCCGAGTGCGACCGATCTCTCTACGTGACGTCCGGGTTGCCGCTCGTGTGGCGGCGTGGCGAGGCGGTGCTGGGCGCAGGCCGCGTCGGGGCGCTTCCTACGCAGCCGAAGGCCTTGACGCTTCGCGTGGGGGACCACATGCTGATCAACGCACGGGGGGAGACCGACGACCCGGAGCAGCGCGTGCTGGCCTTCCCGGAGCCGGGCCTCCTCGCGCAGGTTCGCGCGGGCGAGCGGGTGATCCTGGACGACGGCAAGGTCGTGGCCGTGGTGGAGGCCGCGCGCCCCGACGAATTCGTCTGCCGCGTCACCCAGGTGCTCAAGTCGCCGACGCGCCTGCGCTCGGGCAAGGGCATCGCGTTCCCCGACAGCCGGTTCTCCCTCCGCGAGCTGGGACCCCAGGACGAGGCCGCCCTCGAGTTCGCGCTCCGGCACGCCGACGGCGTGGGGGTGTCCTTCGTCAGCGCGGCCCGCGATGTGGCACGGATCGGCGAGCGCTTGAAGGCTGCGGGGCGACCGGACTTCGGGATGATCCTGAAGCTCGAGACGCGGGGCGCGGTGCGCAACCTGGCCGCGATCCTCTTCGAAGCGCTGCGCTACGACTCAGTCGGGCTGATGATCGCACGCGGTGACCTCGCGGTGGAGGTCAGCTTCGAGAAGCTCGCCGAGATGCAGGAAGAGATCTTGTGGTTCGGTGAGGCCTGTCACTTGCCGGTCATCTGGGCCACCCAGGTGCTGGACAGCGTGACGCACACGGGGCTGGCGACACGCGCCGAGATCACGGACGCCGCGATGTCGATGCGCGCGGAGTGTGTGATGCTCAACAAGGGCCCGCACGTCGGGACTGCCGTCCGCATGCTGGCCGACATCATCCACAAGATGGAAGCGCACCAGCACAAGAAGCGCTCTCTCTACCGCCCGCTGTCGGTGGCACACGACGAGCCCTGAGAGCAGGAGTCACGAGGCGGTGAGTACCTCCGGCACACTGGCCGAGTTCTTCACAGGAGTTGCACGGACACACCAGTGGACGTTTATACGAGTGTAACCACGCGTATGGCCCGGTGACGACAAGGCCAGCATCCCAAGGATACGCAAGATAGCGCCCCGCCAAGGCCGCCGCGGATCAATCGATAGGGCCCGATAACACCTCGGCGTTAATGCAGAGGATGAGTGCGTGGTGGTTGCAAGGGCCCGCAATCACCGACAACGACTCGCATCGGTTTCGAGGTCGACCTAATCTAACCGATCCCGGCATCGGAATCGCTTCGGTGCCCGAGTCCATTCGGTCTTCAAGAGACTGGCCGGCCTGATAGGACAGTCCCACTGCGACCCCCGTGGCACTACGTCTCGGGGAAACAGTCGGGAATCTCGGCGAGAATCTCGCAGGAATGTGGGACTCAGCCCACACTTCCTGACCGTTTTTTGGCCAGCCCCGTGAACCTCCTCCCAGACTGTCAGCTCTGCCAATTCCCGGGGATGGGTTGGTCGCCCTTGGGGCCATCGCCGCGGTGGAAGGTCTTCTGACCTTGGAGATTCGTTGGGTGGTCAGGCCAGCCTACGGCGGCCGGGCGCGGCTGGCGGCTCTAATCTGACCCGTTGAGTGGAGGCGCATTGACGCTACCGGCATCGTCAAATCCTCCGGCTAATCCCCCCGATCGTCTGGCTGCGCGCGCTTGCCCTGAAACCACCTGATGATTTGGTTCCGATAGTAGTAGAGCGGCAGGGCCACGCCCACCACGATGGTCGTGAGGAGGATCACCTGGAGATAGTTGCCAGCGGCCGTATGGGCCCCCTGCGCAGACAACACCCAGGTACCGGGAAT
>Ga0126384_10001148_pt1 | contig 15545 bp, 13 predicted proteins | sample PanSoiMetPlot_36_FD_92543 | JGI IMG/M metagenome (GOLD analysis project Ga0126384, IMG submission 92543) | Tropical forest soil microbial communities from Panama - MetaG Plot_36 | ecosystem: Environmental > Terrestrial > Soil > Tropical forest > Bulk soil | place: Panama | collected 2016-02-17 | reverse complement strand
GACCTCCCAAGGGCTGGGACGGCCTCGGGCAGCCGGATGAGCCGATCCCCAGCGCCGTCGCGGCGGTCCACCCCAGCGGGGCCACCGCTGCGTGTGGGCGTGCTGGATTTCCTCCGCTTGGTCCACTGGCTCGACGGATCGCCGGTCCTCGACCACGTGGAACCCTACCGGCGCAAGATCCTCACCGACGTGCTCGATTCGCGCCTCCCCGACGGTCGCGTCCGGTATAACCTCGCCCTCCTCGGCCGTGCGAAAAAGAATTGGAAGTCCGCGGATCTCGTCCTTGCCGCGCTCTTCGCGCTCGTCGCGAACGACAGCCCGGGCGGCAACGTCGTGTACTTGGTGGCCAATGACGAAACGCAGGCCGGGGATGACCTCGGGCTCGCGAAGAAGCTCATCGACGGCAGCCCGCACCTCCGCGGCCGCCTCACGTTGCGCGCGAAGGCGATCACCCGCAACGACGGTCGCGGCGAGCTCCTGATCCTGCCGGCGCAGGACATCCTCGGCTCGCACGGCAAGTCGTACGTGTGCGCTGCCTTCGATGAAGTGCACGGCTATCGCACGTGGGATCTGCTCGAAGACCTCCAGCTGGATCCGACGCGACCGGACGCCCAGATGGTCCTCACGAGCTACGCGAGCCTCTATCACAAGCCGGGTGTCCCCCTCTTCGACCTCCTTGCGCGTGCACGCGCCGGGGACGATCCGCGCTTGTATTGCAGCTGGTACGCCGCCGATTGGAGCACGGACCCGGCCGTGGCCGCGCTCGCCCCGGCGGACCGTGCGAATCCCTCGCGCGCGACGTGGACCGATCCGGAGTATCTCGCCCAGCAGCAGCGGCGGCTCCCCGCGCACAAGTTTCGGCGGTTGCACCTCAATCTGCCCGGAGTGCCGACGGGGGCGGCCTTCCAGCCCGAGCCGGTCTTCGACGCCGTCGCGCGCGGGACGCGCCACCGCGAACCGGAGGCGGGGGTCCGGTATCACGCCTTCGTGGATATGTCCGGCGGCTCGTCCGACGCCGCGGTCCTCGCGATCGCCTATCGTGACGCCGACGGCCGCGCCGTCCTTGCGCGCGTCGTCGACCAGGGCCAAGCGCCGCCGTTCGATCCACGGAAAGCGGTCGCGCGGTTCGCCGCCGTCCTGCGTGCCTACGGCGTCCGCCACGTGATCGGCGACAAATATGCCGGCGAGACGTTCGTCACCGACTTCGGCCGGCACGGCATCGGCTATCTCGTCGCCGGGCTGACCGCGTCGCAGTGTTATGAAGCGCTCGAACCGTGTCTCAACGCCCGCGAGGTCGTCCTGCTCGACGTGCCGGAGCTCGAAAGCCAGCTCTTGGGACTCGTCTGGCGCGGGGGCAAGATCGATCACCTCCCCGGGGAGCACGACGATGTCGCGAACGCCGCGGCCGGTGCCCTCTTCCTCGCGCGTGACGACGCGGCGCCCGTCGACACGGCCCTGTCGGCGGACGAGCTGGCGGCGTTCCAGCGGATGCGGCGCTACCCCGGCGAGCTGAGCGGGCTCGACCCGGACGACATCGCGGGCAGCATCGTCGCGGACGAGATCGTGGGGCACTTCTGATGCGCGGTGAACAGGCGAGAGGTCTATCCCTTTTTGCTGGCACCGCACACACAGGTTACACGCGTGTAACCTTTCACAACCCGACACACACACACGGAGGGGCCGACACATGCTGGACCGAAACGAAGTCAAGCGCAAGATCAAGGCCGGCGAACCTCCACTCACCCGGGATGCCCTTGAGCGAGTGAACGCCGTGATCCTGAAAGGACAAGCCGGAGCCGGCAATAGGATCTTCCACGGTGCTCGACGCCAAATCTCTCCGGCTTGAGCCGGCGCTGCGACGCGAGATCCGATGTGGACGGCGATGCCGCCAAGCTGCCAGGAACGCCGTCGACACGGTCAGTGCTTCGGCGAGATCTTGCCCGCAAAGGTCTGGGGCACGATCTTCCCATCCTTCATCACGAACGTATCCGTCCCAAGCTCGTAGCGGTTGTCTGCCGTCTCGGCCTTCCAGACGATGTAGGCCGTGTCGCCATCGATGTCCTGTCTCAACATCTCGAAGGCCATCCCCGGCTTCGAGAATTCCGAAAAGAGCATCACGAAGAGCTCCCGGATGGCACCTGTCCCCCGCGACACACCGTTCGGGGTGAAGAGCCTTGACGCGGCAGTGTAGTCCGCCATGATGCCGTCCAGATCACCCTTCCCAAAGCAGTCGAGGTGGTGCGTCAGCACGTCTTGAGTTGTGGCGGCCATGCTTCGTTCCTCCTTGTTCCTGAGTGATGCCAATCCTGATGGGCCGGGGCCCTTCGCCCGGACTCGCATTGCTCCGAAAGTACTCGGGCGGCCTGGCGGACACCAGCCCTCTTGCCCCGGCCCGAGCACCTCGCGCCCGCGGCGGGATCCCCGCAGCAGCGGGCCAAGGCCGGCGAGGCCGAGGTAACTGGCGACGATCCATCAGTCGCGTGGGCAACGCGCATCGTCCTAGACGGTCTCAACCGTGGCAGATCCAACGTCTCGTCGTCATCTCCTCTTTGGTTCGCCAATGCCCGTGCGACCACCTTTGCGCGAGGGATGCAATCCTCTATAGGGAACTGAACAGGCCGAGCAGAGTCGAAGCGACAGATGGTCAGACCCGATGCAATGTCCCTTGCTCTCGCACTGCTCCCGCCGGTGACCCGTCGGCCTGCGGTCCCGTCCCGTTAGCCCCTCCCTAGGTGCTGCACGAACCAGTCGCGCGCCGGTCTACTCGCCAAGTCGAACCCCTTCACGTATGCGTCGAAGTGGCCGTCGGGAAGCAGCACCAACCGCTTGGGTTCCAGCGCCCGGTTGTACGCAGCGAGGGCCTCATCGCTGACGGTCAGATGGTCGCCGGCGGCCACTACCAGCATCAGCGGCGTGGGGCTAATCCACTCAATGTAGGCCCCCGGCTCGTATTCGGTGAACATCTCCACCGATCGCAGGGTGACCTCGTTTCGCCACGCCGGCGCACGCATCTTGCCAGTCTCCGTGAACCACTGCCACGAATCGGCCGTCGCCAGTGCACAGGGGGCCATCGGGTCCGCGGCTACGACCGGGATCATCGCGGGGACTTTGCCCGCGTACCGCGCCACCCGGTCGGCGTCGAATTGCGCGTGTACCGCGGTGATGAAATCGGAGCGGATCAGGCGCCGGGCATTGCGGTGCCCGCTGATGAGGGGCACCTGGGACACCACACACTTGACCCGGCGGTCGATCGCGCCGACCACGAGGACGTGACCACCGCTGTAGCTCGACCCCCAGATCCCGATTCGACTCGCGTCGACCTCGGGGACCGTGCCGGCGAACGTGATAGCGTCGCGGTAGTCGCGCACCTGCGCCCAGGGATCAATGTCTTGACGAGGCTCCCCGTCGCTCGCGCCGAAGTTGCGGTTGTCGAACACCAACGCTCCGAGGCCGCCCGCCGCAAACACCTCGGCGAACTGGTCAAGGTACATCTCCTTGACGGCAGAGAAGCCATGCGCCATGACCACCGTCGGTACCCGACCCGTGGCCTCGTCGGGAAGGTACAGCCATCCGCGCAACGTGACGCCGTCCTCGGTCTTGAACGCGATATCTTTCCGCATGGCCTGTCCTCCTCATCACACGAGGATAGTCAACATCAGCACGTGGGCACGGCACGCGGCGGTCGCCGCCCGGGTGGCCCTCCGGCCCCCTGACGTAATCTGCCACACTCAGACACCGGCCGCTCTCGGAGCCAATGCCACAGCCCCGCACCGCCCGCGTCCTGATCCCGATCGTCGAGGCCGGTGCGGACGTCGTCGTGCCGGTGCGGCGAAACGTCATCCGTGCTGTTCCGGTCGCTCCACTTGCCGGTTGACGACGACGGTTCGTCGGCATAGCATCCCCATCACCCTCGTGGCGCGGCCGGCGCGCGTGGGAGACTGGTCATGTGCGCTGTGCCTACGGCTCCAGTGTGAGTACAGCCTGCGGAGTTGGGGGTTGACAGCGAGGGAGGGGGGCACGGAGGTGGGGATCGGCCGGTCTGGTGCGCACCGGAGGATGGCTGTTCGTGACACGCTACCGCGACGTTCGACCTCGAGTGCCAGCGTATCGCCAAAGATGATCGAGCCGTCATCCGCAAACGAGACCTGGTCGATCCCGAAGAATCCCATGATCAAGAGCAGGCGGCGTCATCGATGGACCCGGCGGGAATTCGTCAAGATCGGAGCCATGGCGGCCTGCGCCGCCGCCTTGCCGTCCGCGAGGTCAGCGTCGGCTCAGCCGAAGAACGTCCCCCGCAATCGAACCCTGACGTTGGTCTGGGGCGGCCGCGAGGGCCGGTGGGTCGACTTCGAGCTCTGGAACCCGTACGCGATCGGGTCGAACCACCAGAACGGGCCCGGCATCCTCTACGAGCCACTTGCCTTCTACAGCGCGTTCGCCGACAAGGAGACGCTCTGGCTGGCGGAGAGCTACAAGTACAGCGCCGACTTCAAGGAGCTCACGATCAAGACGCGCTCCGCCATCCGCTGGAGCGACGGCACGCCGTTTTCGGCCGAGGACGTGGCCTTCACGCTGAACAGTTTGCGCGACCTCGGCTCGAAGGTCCGCTGGGGCGTTGACGTACAGCAGTTCATGCAGGAGGCGAAGGCGACCGATCCCAACACGGTCGTCGTCCGGTTCAAGGTGCCGTCGCCGCGCTTCTTCTACTTCATGACGTACAAGTACGACATCGGGGTTTACATCGTCCCGAAGCACGTCTTCCAGGGTCAGGACTGGACGACATTCAAGCACTTCGATCTTGCCAAGGACTGGCCGGTCACAACCGGGCCGTGGAAGGTCGTGTTCGCGTCGCCGCAGCAGAAGATCATCGATCGGCGCGACGAGTGGTGGGCGGCAAAGGCCGGCCTGGCGCCGATGCCGAAGGTCGAGCGGAACATCTGGCTGCCGAACGCCGGCGAGCAGCAGACGGCGCAGGCGTTCATCACGAACCAGGTCGACTATTCGTTGGGCCTGCAGCCCGCCACGTTCCCGACGATCTTCCGCCAGAACCCAAAAGTCATCACGCACTCCGGGCAGCGTCCGCCCTACGGCTACATGGACTGGTGGCCGATCTCGCTCTACGTCAACAACGAGCGGCCGCCATTCAACGACAAGGACGTGCGCTGGGCGCTCAGCTACTTCATCGATCGCCAGCAGATCATCGACGTGGGCTATCTCGGCGCGTCAGTGGCCGCGCCGCTTCCGTTGCCCGACTATCCCGGACTCCGGCCCTACATCGCGTCGGCGAAGGACCTGCTCGCGAAGTACAACACGCTTGAGTTCAACCCGAAGAAGGGCGAAGAGATCCTTCAGCGCAAGGGCTGGAAGAAGGACACGAGCGGCACCTGGACCGACGTGCAGGGCAAACCGTTCACGCTCGACATCATCGGTACCGGGTCGACCGGTCCCGCGATCGGCCCGGTACTTACGGAGCTGCTGAAGCGCCAGGGCGTCGCCGCGAGCATGAGCTTGCCGCCGGACTTCGACGACCGGTTCCAGAAGGGGCAGTACAACGGCGCCATCTACGGCCACGGTGGGAGCGTGAACGATCCCTACCACACGCTGCGGCTCTACCAGAGCGTCAGCGTGGCGGTCCCCGGCGCCCACCTCGTCAACTTCGCGAAGTGGAAGAACGAGGCCTACAACAAGATCGTCGACGACGTGTTCGTCACCGACATGGCCAACAAGCCGAAGCTCCTGGAGCTCTTCAAGAAGGCCATGGAGATCTGGATCCCCGAGCTGCCGGACATCCCGCTGGTGCAGCTCTTCCACCGGATTCCGATGAACACCGCGTACTGGACGGGCTGGCCGACCGCGGAGAACCCGTACGTCAACGGAGCCTTCTGGCACCTGACGTACGCGATGGTTCTCTGGCATCTGCAGCCGACCCAGCAGTAGTGTGGTTCGGGCAGGCGAGGCGAGATCAGTGAGACTCGACTATCTCGCCCGACGCTGCGGCGTGTTCGTCCTGATCGTCTGGATCGCGGCCACGCTGAATTTCTTCCTGCCCCGGCTCTCGGGGCAGGACCCTGTGCGCACCAAGCTGCTCCAGCAGGCTCAGCTCGGCGGCTACGTCCATGCGGGCATCGACGCGATGGTGAAGGACTACGATCGGCGGTTCGGCCTGGACCGGCCGCTGTGGGAGCAGTACCTGAGCTATCTCCGCGACGCCGTCCGGCTCGACTTCAACTACTCGATCGCCAACTATCCGCGGAAGGTGAACGAGATGATCGCCGAGGCCGTGCCGTGGACGATCGGTCTCCTCGGCTCGACCACGCTGCTCTCGTTCGCTCTGGGCACGTTCCTGGGCGCGCTGCTCGCGTGGCCGGGAGCGCCGCGCTGGATGCGCTACCTGATGCCACCGCTCTGGGCGCTGCACGCGATCCCGTTCTTCCTGCTCGGCCTCGTGCTGATCTATCTGCTCGCGTTCGAGATCCAGCTCTTCCCGATGTTCGGCGGGTACAGTGGGGGCGCATTCCCGGGATTCACAGTGACTTTTGTCTGGGACGTGATCCGCCACGCGATCCTGCCGGCGATGTCGATCGTGCTGGTGGCGACGGGCGGGTGGGCGCTCGCGATGCGCGGCATGATGGTCACGACGCAGGGCGAGGATTACGTCACGTTCGCCGAGGCCAAAGGGCTCCGGAGCCTCACCATCTTCACGCGCTACTGCCTCCGGAACGCGATCCTTCCCCAGACGACCGCGCTGGCCCTGGCGCTCGGCAACATCCTCTCCGGCGCAGTGCTGGTCGAAGTCATCTTCGGCTACCCCGGGATCGGCACCGTGTTGTTCCATGCGATCCGCGAGAACGACCACTTCCTGATCCAGGGCATCGTCTTCACGGTCATCGTGGCGTTGGGGCTGGCGACGCTGATCCTCGACGCGATCTACCCGTTGCTCGACCCCCGCATCAACTATCGAAGGACATAGGCGGCCATGGCGCACGCGGCCTGGCGCTACGTCCGGCGGAACCTCTCGCTCGTGGTCGGGATCGTCCTCCTCGGGTTGCTCGCGCTCTTCGTCGGCATCGGGCACCTCGTCGTGGATACGAACAAGAGTCGGCCGCTCTCGGCGCCGGCGATCCGGCCGCCGTCGGCGGATCACCCGTTCGGCACGGACCGCCAGGGCCGCGATCTCCTGGCCACGATGGTGGCCGGCACGCCGCTCACGCTGCGCATCGGGTTCATCGCGGGATTCCTCGGCGTGGGGATTGGATCAATTCTAGGATTCGTGTCCGCGTACTACCGGGGCGCCGTCGATTCGATCATCCGGGGCATCGTCGACATCGGGCTCACCGTGCCCGGCCTCCTGGTGCTGATCATCATCGCCGTCTCGCTCAGAAAGGGGCTGACCGTCGACCAGATGGCGCTCATCGTCGCCTCGCTCGCCTGGCTCAATCCCGCGCGCACCGTGCGCGCCCAGGTCCTGAGCATGCGCGAGCGAGGGTACGTCGAGGTGGCTCGCCTCTCGGGGATGAGCGGGCCGGAGATCATCGTCAAGGAGCTGATGCCGAACCTCCTGCCGTACCTGGCGGCGACGCTCGTGAACGCGGTGTCGGCGGCCATCCTCGCGTCCATCGGCCTCGAAGTGCTCGGCCTTGGACCGATCGATTCGCCGACCCTCGGCATGACGCTCTATTGGGTGAACTTCAACGCGGCACTCATCAACGGATGGTGGTGGTGGTGGACCGCGCCGATCGCGATCATCCTGGTCGTGTTCCTCGGGCTGTTCTTCCTCACGGTGGGCCTGGACGAGATCGCGAATCCTCGGCTCCGGAGGGTGATCTGACCACCGACGTCCTCACCGTGCGCGACCTGACCGTGCACTACGACACGCCGCTCGGCGCCGTGCGAGCCGCGGATCGCATCAGCTTCAGCTTGTGCGCGGGCGAGCGGCTCGGCTTCGCTGGAGAGTCCGGTTCCGGCAAGTCGACGATGGCGCTGGCGATCCTCCGGATGATCCAGCCGCCCGGCCGCATCGACGGTGGCCAGGTTCGGCTGGACGGTGTCGATCTCCTGTCGCTCGGCGACGAGGAGATGCGGCGCGTCCGGCTCGCGCGCATCGCACTGATCCCCCAGGGATCGATGAACGCGCTGAACCCCGTCATGCGGATCCGGGATCAGATCATGGACGGGCTCACCGATCACGGCGTCCGGATGTCCCGGCGCGAGGGTGACGAGCGGGTCCGGGAGCTCCTCGAGTCGGTCGGGCTCGGACGCGACGTCGCGGAGCGCTTCCCGCACGAGCTCTCCGGCGGGATGAAGCAGCGCGCGTGCATCGCCATCGCGATCAGCCTGCGACCTCGCGTGATCATCGCCGACGAGCCGACCAGCGCGCTCGATGTCGTGGTGCAGAAGCAGGTGATGGAGACGCTGGCCCGGGTGCAGAAGGAGCTCGACGCTTCGGTGATCCTGGTCGGGCACGACATGGGACTCATGGCTCAATTCGTCGACCGGGTCGGCGTCATGTATGCGGGCAAGCTGGTCGAGGTTTCACCGGTCCGCGAGATCTTCACGCGGTCGCTGCACCCATACACTCGGATGCTCATTGCCAGCCTTCCCTCCCTCGAGAAGAAGGGAACGTTCAGCGGGATCCCCGGGCTTATCCCGCTCCTCCGCGACCTGCCGCCGGGCTGCGCGTTCCATCCCCGGTGCCCAGAGGCCGTCGCTCGCTGCCGAACAGAAGAGCCCGCGTTACGCGAGGTGCGCCCGGACGGCTGGGGCGCCTGTCACCTGGTATGACGACGCTGCTCGAGGCGCGGCACGCGACCAGAATCTTCGGCGGCGGTCTCTTCGATCGGACCGCGACGCTTGCGCTCGACGATTTCTCGCTTGCCATCGACGCCGATCGGCCGGCGATCACTGGCGTGGTGGGTGAAAGCGGCAGCGGCAAGACCACACTGGCCCGCGTTCTCCTGGGCCTGACCGCCCCGACGACGGGACAGATCCTCTACCAGAGTCAGGATCTTCAGACGATGTCGCGCCAGGGCTGGCGCCGGTTCCGACGCGACGTGCAGGTGATCTTCCAGGACCCCTACGGCGTGTACAACCCGTTCTACCGGGTCGATCACATGCTGACGACGCCGGTCGCGAAGTTCGGGCTCGCGACGTCCAGGGCGAAGGCGCGCGAGCTGATCGACGACGTGTTGCGCGCCGTGGGACTTCGTCCCGAAGAGACGCTCGGTCGCTTTCCGCATCAGCTCTCTGGTGGACAGCGGCAGCGCATCATGGTGGCGCGCGCGCTGCTCCTCAGTCCGCGCGTGATCCTGGCCGACGAGCCGGTGTCGATGGTCGACGCGTCGCTGCGCGCCACCATCCTCGCGTCGCTCTCCACCATGAATCGCGACCGCGGCATCTCGATCGTCTACATCACGCACGACCTCGCGACGGCCTATCAGATCAGCGACACCATCGTCGTGCTCTATCGCGGCTCGGTGGCCGAGATCGGTGACGTGGAGCTGGTGGTGAAGCAGCCGCGACATCCGTACACGCAGCTGTTGCTGTCGTCGATCCCGCTCGCGAGTCCGGAGCGGACGTGGTTGACGGCGAAAGAGCCGGTGCCCGTCGCCGCGGCGGACCGCAGCGACACCGGCTGCAAGTTCGCCGCGCGATGTCCGTCCGTCGCCCCGCCCTGTCGCGAAGCGGCCCCGCCGCTGTTCCAGACGGATCCCGCCAGGGCCGTGGCCTGCTACCTGTACCGCGACGCTCCGTCCGCCAGCGGTGACCATTCCGAGCCCGGGAGGTCGAGCCGATGAACCATCTCTTCACGATGATCGTGGTGGGATTCATTCTGGGAGTGACGATGGAAGCGGGAGCCGAGGCCAGGCCCGCGTACGTCGAAACGAAGCGCGACGCCTTCCAGAAGGAGATCGGCGGCAAGAAGACGGATCTCTACACACTCCGGACGAGCACCGGGATGGTGGTGAAGATCACCAACCAGGGCGGCAAGATCGTCCAGATCCTCGTGCCGGACAAGGACAACCGGCTGGGCGACGTGGTGCTCGGCTACGAGACCATCGACCAGTACGTCACGGGACGCGCGTCCTTTGGCGCCATCATCGGCCGGTTCGCGAATCGCATCGCGAAGGGCCACTTCACCCTCGACGGCCGCGAGTACCAGCTCCCCATTAACAACGGCCCCAATCATCTCCACGGTGGCAGAGGCACCCAGTTCCTCGTGTTCGACGCGCGACAGCTCGACGACCGAACGCTCGAGCTCACCTACACCTTCAAGGACGGTGAGGAAGGCTATCCGGGCAACACGAGCCTCAGGGTCGTGTACGCGGTAACGGACGATCAGGAGCTTCGGATCAGCTACGAGGCCGTGACGGACAAGCCCACGGTCGTGAACTTCACCAACCACGCCTTCTTCAATCTGGCCGGCGCCGGACAGGGCGACATTCTCGATCACGAGCTCACGATCAATGCGGACCGCTTCACGCCGATCGACACGACGTCGATCCCCACCGGTGAGCTGCGACCGGTCAAGGGCACGCCGATGGACTTCACTCGACCCGTCCGCATCGGCGCGCGGATCGGCGAAGCCGACGAGCAACTGAAATTCGGCACGGGCTACGACCACAACTACGTGCTCAACAAGCCGGCGGGCGAGCTGAGCTTCGCCGCGCGCCTCTCCGATCCCGTCTCGGGCAGGGTCATGGAGGTCTACACGACGGAGCCCGGCATCCAGCTCTACACCGGGAACTTCCTGACGGGCCAGGCGCCCAACGACGTCGGCAAGGGCGGCAAGCCCTATCACGTGCGCACCGCCGTCTGCCTCGAGACGCAGCACTTCCCGGACTCACCGAACAAGACGAACTTCCCAACGACAACGCTCAGACCAGGGCAGTGGTTCACGTCCACGACCGTCTACAAGTTCTCGCCGAGGTTTCCTGCTCCGCAGCCCTGAAGGCGTTATCTTGCGGGCGCTCGCCGGATAACGCGGCGGGGCGCTCGCGGAGGTCGACGCGATGCGTTGTCATGGCGGCCGCGTCTCCAAGCGCGAATCACCGGGAGAAGTGATGGCCAGCGTCGTGCCACGGCGTCCTCGTTCTGGCAACGCGTGTACTCGACGGTACGAGCCGAGCGCGCGCCGGTGCCTGCACTCGGAGCGTAGGCAACATTAGCACGCTGCGGCAGCGGTCGCCGCCCGAGTGGCCTCAGGCTACCTGACGTAATCTGCCAGACTCAGACACCGCCCCAGGAGCGAGCCTCTAGGAGCCAACGCCACAGCGGTCGCCTCCATTCGCCCGTACTCGAGCGGCGGGCCGTTGTAGCGGTCGAGATCGGGAAAAAAGGTCGAGGCCCGAACGGCCTCGGGCGGGAAGGAGAGCGCGGCGCCCCGCCCGCACGGCGCCGGCCGCGCCGGGCCGCCGTCCTCGGTGACGAGCCAGCTCGCGGCGCCGTTGTAGGCCCGGGCGCGATCGAGATACCGCTGGACGACCTGGACGCAGGTGACCTCGCTGGCCTGGATCGCCGCGTGCAGCTCGTCGATCGTCGCCTCTTCGAGGCGGAAGGCCCGGCGGGTCGCGCGCGCGGTCGCTCCTGCCGCATGTCCATGGGCGTCTAGCCCGGGCACGCTGCGCCGCAGGCGGTCCAGCGCGTGACCGCCTCGTGGAAGTCGAATTGCGAGACCGAGGGGGTAGCGCGGGCTCCCGGGTTCCAGGCCCACTGCACCAGCGCGTCGCCGGTCATGTGCTGAACCAGCGCGGCCAGCGAGCGACCGCCGTTGTGCGCGGGATCCTTGAGAGTCCGGCAGAGTTGCCCATCGTCGAACCCTTCCCATCCCATCGCGCGTGGAGCGAGGTGCCAGTGCGGCGCGCCGGGCACCCGGCCGTCCGCGCTGTTGGTGGTCTGGTGGCACGTCGAGCAGCGCATCGCCGGCGTGCCGCGATCGTCCGGGCCGCGCATCACCAGCATCCGATGCAGGTGGCGATCGTCGGTCTGACGGGGCGCATCGCCGCTCGGATGGCAGTTGAGGCACCGCGGATGGCGGAGCACCTCCGCCATTCGGGCGAAGGCCCGCAGCGAGTCGTCCGTGCCGCCGGTCTGGGCGGCGGCCTGGGCGGCCGAGTACACGAGGGCGAGCGACACCAGCAGGCCACGCGTCATGGCCTCGCGCCTCACGCGGACTCGAAGCCGTGGCGCACCAGGGGGAGCGACCGGACCCGCTGACCGGTGAGGCTGAACAACGCGTTGCCGAGCGCGGCGGCCATGAGCGGCGTACCCGGCTCGCCGATGCCCGACGGCGGCGCGGTGCTCGGCACGATGTGAACCTCGATCACCGGCATGGAACTCATGCGGAGCACCGGGTAGTCGTGGAAGTTGTTCTGCTGCACGCGCCCTTGCTTGAGCGTGATCTGGCCGTAGAGCGCGGCCGAGAGCCCGAAGACGACGCCGCCCTCCATCTGGGCGCGGATCGTCTCCGGATTGATCGCACGGCCGCAGTCGACCGCACAGACGACGCGATGCACGCGGATGGCGTTGCCCTCGATCGAGACCTCGGCGATCTGCGCGCACCAACTTCCGAAGGACGCGTGCACCGCCATGCCTCGTGCCCGGCCCGGTGGCAGTGGGCTCCCCCAGCCCGCCTTCTGGGCCGCGAGGTCCAGCACGCCCAGATGCCGCGGATGCTCCGCCAACAGCCCGCGGCGAAACGCGTAGGGATCCTGGCCGGCCGCGCGGGCCAACTCGTCGATAAAGCTCTCGACTACGAAGCCGGTGTGGGTGTGGCCGACCGATCGCCACCACAGGACGGGCACGGGCGACGCGGGGCTGTGCAGGTCGACCGTCACGTTGGGCACCTCGTACGCGAGATCCGACGCCCCCTCCACCGAGGTCCGATCGACGCCGTTCTTCACCATCGCCGCCGCGAATGGTGTCCCCTCGGCGATGGACTGGCCGACGATGGTGTGCATCCAGGCCGTCGGCCAGCCCGTGTAGTCGAGGCCCGCACTGATCGCGGAGTGCCACATGGGTCGGTAGTAGCCGCCGTGAATGTCGTCCTCCCGCGTCCAGATCGTCTTCACAGGAGCTCCCGCGGCCCTCGCGACGTGGACGGCCTCGACGATGAAATCCGAAGTGGGCGTCGCGCGACGGCCAAAGCCCCCACCGAGAAACATGGTGTGGATCTCCACCTGTTCGGGCCTGAGTCCGGCCGCGCGCGCCGCGTTGGCCCGATCCACCGTCTGGAACTGGGTGCCTGTCCAGATCTCGCAGCGGTCCGGCCCGATCGAGACCAGGCAGTTGAGGGGCTCCATCGGGGCGTGGGCCAGGTACGGCATGTCGAACCGCGCGCTCACGCGCTGCGCGGCACTTGGCAACGCCGCGGCGGCGTCGCCTCGTCGGTAGGCGGGTGCTCCCGGCGTGCGCGCCAGCCGATCGTATTCCACCTCGAGCGCATCGGTGTCGATGGCGGCCCCAGGGCCCTCGTCCCACTCGACCTGCAGCACGTCACGCCCCTTTTTCGCGGACCAGAAGGAATCGGCGACGACCGCGACGCCGGAAGGGACCTGGACGACCTGTTTCACGCCAGACACGGCCTGCGCCGCAGCCGGATCGACTCGTCGCACCGTCCCGCCGAACACGGGCGGGCGCGCCACTACCGCCACCAGCATCCCCGGAACCCTCGCGTCGATGCCGAACATGGCGGCCCCGGTGACCTTCTCGCGACTGTCGAGCCGCCGGGTCGCCTTGCCGATGATCTTGAACTGAGAGGGGTCTTTGAGCGGCACGTCAGTCGGCACCGGAACGGTGCGGGCCTTGTCGACCAGCTGCCCATACGTGGCGATCCGCCCACCGGGCCCGATGACCCGGCCATTCTCCGCCCGCAGGCTCGCACGGTCGACGCCCCAGGTCTGGGCTGCCGCGGTCAACAGCATCTCGCGCGCGGTGGCCCCGGCCTTGCGCAGCCGCTCCCACTCGCTCGCGATGGACTGGCTCCCGCCGGTGAACTGCATGCCGAACTGCGGATGGGCGTAGGCGATGTCCACCGGCGCCGCAACCACCTTCACGCGCTTCAGATCGACCTCCAGCTCCTCGGCGATGAGCATCGGCAGCGAGGTGTAGATGCCTTGCCCCATCTCGGACTTGTTCACGAAGATCGTGACGGCGTTGTTGCGGCTGATTCGGATGAAGGCGTTGGGTATGAAGTCGGCCGCCGCCCCGACCGGCGCGGGGTCGGCGGCGCGCCCCGGTCCGACCCGGAACGCGACCAGGAGGCCGCTGGTGGCCGTGGCGATGAACGCGCGACGGGAGATCCAGCCGCCGGCGGGCATGCTCAGCCTGCCTTCGGCATCCGGGCGGCCGCCTGCTTGACGGCGGCCCGGATACGCTGGTAGGTTCCGCAGCGGCAGATGTTGCCGCTCATGGCGGCGTCGATGTCGGCGTCGGTGGGGTGCTTCTGCACGGCCAGAAGGCCGGCCGCGGTCATCACCTGCCCCGACTGGCAGTAGCCGCACTGGGGGACGTCCTGCTCGATCCATGCTTCCTGCACCGGATGGAGCCGGCCGCCGCGCGCGAGTCCCTCGATGGTGGTCACGCGCCGCCCCTGCACCGCAGACAACGGCGTCACGCACGAGCGCGTGGCGGTGCCGTCGAGGTGCACGGTGCAGGCACCGCAGAGGGCCATCCCGCAACCGAACTTGGTGCCGGTCAGCTGGAGATCCTCGCGCAGGACCCAGAGGAGCGGCTTGTCGGGATCCGCGGTCACCTCTAACCATCGCCCGTTGACGTTGATCCTCGTCATGGCTCCCTATCTTTCACCCGACCCGGCTGTCTGACAAGTAGACGCCCCATTATCAGGGGCGCTCGCAGAAACAGTCCGGTCAGGTCAGGGCCGCAGGAGATATGGTCCCTCTTCACGGGAAGCTGCTGTGGCATCAGCTCTTGTCTGTGGCATCGGCTCTTGTCCGAGTCTGGCATCGGCTCTTTGGGGCAGTGTCCGAGTCCGCCAGATTACGTCAGGCGGCCGAAGGCCACTCGCGGGACGACCGCCGCCGGAGCGGGCTAATGTTGGCTACGCTCCCGGGACCCGCGATTGCGGAAAAGCCGACGTGACCGTCGGTCCCTTGATTGAGGGTTGAAGGGCAAAGGGATAGGCTTGGCGTGGCGTTCGAGTTGCCGGCCCTAACCGACGAGTGAGGAGATCGTTGATGCTGGTCCGCGGGAGCCGCGTCGGGATAATCGGAGGCAGCATTGCCGGGTGTGCGACAGCGATCGCGCTCGAACGACTCGGATGCGATGCTCAGGTGTTCGAGCGTTCGACGATCCGCCACATCTGTGGCTGGGCACTCGCAGCGCTGCAGCCCTCGACTTCGTATCGCCACAACGCCTCGTCGCGCGGAACGGAGATGAGATATCGCTGACACGCCTCCCGATCGAGGCGCGCGGTGAAGGCCGCATCGGCCGTGGCGAAGGGCCGCATGCGAAACCCGGCGTCCGGCTGCGCAGCCGGGAGTAGATCGACCGCGATCACCGGACCGCCGCCACGCTGGATCGCCATCTCG
>Ga0126384_10001147_pt1 | contig 15553 bp, 14 predicted proteins | sample PanSoiMetPlot_36_FD_92543 | JGI IMG/M metagenome (GOLD analysis project Ga0126384, IMG submission 92543) | Tropical forest soil microbial communities from Panama - MetaG Plot_36 | ecosystem: Environmental > Terrestrial > Soil > Tropical forest > Bulk soil | place: Panama | collected 2016-02-17 | reverse complement strand
TGGGGCGCGTGGGGAGTCCGACGTTGGAAGCGCAACCGGTATCGAGTCCATCCGGGCCAGGTCGTCGACTTCCTGGAGCGAGGGTTGAATCCCGTGCTTGTCGATGTGCGGGTTCGCGCCGACTACGAAACTAGCCCGCTCTCGATTCCGAAGGCGATCCGCCTAGACCCCGAGCGCATCACCGAGGGGCACATCGACCTGCCGCTCGACAAAAATCAGCTCATCGTCACGTTCTGCACGAGCCCGGAAGAGAGAACGAGCGCCGAGGTCAGCAGACTCCTGCGCCGCCACGGGTGGAGCAATGTCCGGATCCTCAAGGGCGGCCTCGGTGCATGGGCGAACGCGCGTCTACCCGTGGAGAGCAAGTCGCACTTGCCGTCGATCGGAGTCGAGATTTATCGGAACCTCACCGGCGGCGACATCGAGCGGCGTCACTACGCGCCAGGTGCGGTCATCTTCGAGGAGGGCGACGACGCACGCGGAGAGGCGTACCTTGTTCACGCAGGCACAATCGAGATCGTGAAGCGACAGGCTGGTGGCACGCGCCGACTCAACCTGGTGAAGGAAGGGGAGCTGCTGGGCGAGATGGCGCTGTTCAGGCACGCGCCCCGTTCGGCCACGGCGGTCGCCGTCACCGAGTCGGAGCTCCTCATCATTCGGAACGAACGCCTCGAATGGCTGATCCGAAATCGGCCTGAGCTCACGCTCGAGCTCCTCAAGTGGCTCTCGGATCAGATCGTGTCGAGGGACAAATCAAGCTGAAGATCGCCATTTAAGGAATCACATCCGAGGGGCTGTAAGGCGACTTACACCGCCGAACATGCGGTCGGTTTTCGCCGCGTTTTCTCTAGTCGCGGCTACCGATTCTGTCGACCTGTAAGCCGGGGTCTAGACGAATGGCGAAATCTTCTGTGCTGGCGTGGTGTTAACGACGAAGAATACTTTCCAGGGCGGAGTGGCTGTAATCCGGGTGGGAGGATGTTAGAGGGCCGAGTCGCGCGGCCTAAAACATGAGTCATGCTCGCGGGACTGAGTCTCCGCTCGAAACTATGCCTTCTTCCGCTTCAAGAATCGAGGACGGCCTCGTTCACCTGCCAATTGCTCACGCAACTTTGCCGTGACCACGTAAGCGAGCAGTGGTGGCACCGAGTTGCCGATTTGCATCTGAATGCTCCTGCGACTTCCGCAGAAGTCAAAGTCGTCCGGAAAACCCTGCAGCCGCTTTAGCTCAGGTACCCGGAGCCGCCTGTTCTTCCAATGAAACGGCCCTACATAGGGTCCGGGCTGCGCCTGAATAGTTGGAGAAGGTCGCTTCGGGTCCAGTTTTAGCAGGAATGTCCAGTAGCGTGAGCGCCATCGAAATAGTGGCTTGTGGTGCCCCTTTCGCTTCGTAAAGTGGAGGTAGTTTCCCCCAGGCGGAATTTCGTCGAGTAGGTGACCGTATTTCCCATTTACTACATCCGTCGGCTCAGGGGTAGTTCGAAGACCCGCCAGCACCTCTCCTGCAGTCACGTGCGGCTGTAGGGATTCGACTGACAGTGGCGCTGCTCTTCGCTCATGCTCACCCCAGTGCGTCGGTGGCGGGAAGTCGAGATCGCGCCCATCATGAGCACCAACAATGAAAAGCCTCTGCCGATTCTGGGGGATCCCGTAGTCGGCTGCATTGAGCACCTGGAATGACACCGAATAGCCGAGATTCCTAGCTCCAGACGTCAGACGCTGAAAGAACGGTGCAGATTGGTTTCTGTACGCTAGTCCAAACACATTCTCTATGAGGAAGGCGGCGGGGCGCAGAGCCTCGAGGAATCGCAAGTAGTCATCAAGAAGGCTTGCACGCGGGTCTTCACCTTTCCGTTTGTACTCAAGGTGAAACCCGGACTTTGAGAAGGCGACGCACGGAGGCCCTCCGATCAGTAGATTGATCTCCCCCTTCGCGATGCCGATCTCCCTCATGATTCTTCGGGGGTCGAGCGTAGTGATGTCGAGGGGTTCGACATCCGGGAGACGCGAAAAGTGCTTTCTTCGGTTTCGATTGAGCGTCGCGACGGAGTCGAGGTCATTCTCGACGGCAAAGGCTATCCTGTAGCCAGCTTGCTCCACTCCGAGATCAAGGCCACCTGCCCCAGTGAAGAGACTAACGGCGGAGAGCGATCTAGCCATCGTTCACCGCCTTTCGTTGCCGTGGGGGTTTTCTCATCGCCAAAGCGATACTCCTTGCCGCACGCTCAAGCGGCTCGTGCTCCCAGAGACGGAGAACCTGCCAGCCCTCCCTCTTTAGGGCCGCGTTGACACGCCTATCACGATCTCTCACGCGCTTGAGCTTCGGTAGCCAATAGAACGGGTTCGTCCTTGGGAGATTGCCATGTCGGGGACAAGAGTGCCAGAAGCATCCGTCAAGGAACACTGCAACGCGGTGTCCGAAAAACACGATGTCAGGGCGTACCCGGAGCTCGTCTAGATTGACTCGAGCATTCGCTCGAAAACGAAACCCGCTTCGATGAAGCACGGATCGAAGGCGGAGTTCAGGGAGAGTATCGCGTGAGCGGTTGGCCCGCATGACCGCTGAAACTGCGCGCGACGACGGGTGTGGATAGGCCAGGGATCTCACTTCTTGCCTTGAAAGAGTGCTGCCCACGCGAGAACGCCCTCTTGGCTAACCTCCAGTTCCTGAAGGCGCTCGAGCATCAGCCTTGGGAATTTGGATAGAGCTTCCTCAAAGGGCATCAGCGTCCAGCTCAGGGCCGAGCTCATGATCTGCCGAACTCCTCCCACGAATGTGAGGTGAACACCGTGGCGGTCCCAGGCCTCACGGTGAAGAGCGTCTTCTGGAAGCTCTGGCTGGGTAGGATCGAGCATCACCATGAGTGCGCGACGACAGCCTTTCTTCCGGCATCTATCTGCGAATTGAAGACTCTCATGCACGTCAACTGGACGTTGCTTCACTTCGGCCGCGAGGTTCATGGCTTTTCCACGACCAACCGCTACGTCTCCCGGCCAGCGCCGCCCCGGATCGTTGATTCGCCGGGTGTGAACATCTTCGAACACCAAGCTTAGACAAGCGGCCACGAGGGCCTGGCCACGCTTTCCCCCTTCGGCATCGTCTAGTACGAATGCGTTGGTCGCGTCGAGCAAGTGTGGGAACTCGACAGCCCGCTCTGCAAGGTGAAGGCTCACGGGCGCGGGTCCTTCGAGCCCTACCTTCAGGAATGCGGCCAGTGCTTCAGTCGCCTCCTCCGAAGATAGCCCCTCGATTACTCCAAGGCAATCGCACAGGTACTCGAGATCTGCTCGACTGTTTGTCCGGACCATCATGTCTCTACTGATTCGGTCGTGCCGGAAGAAGGGCTGGTTGTTCAGGGGTTCTGGCCCAGTGGTGGGGAGCCGAACCTTAGCCTCCCCGCACGCCGGGACGAGAACAGATTTACAGAGATCCCGAGCGTTATACGCTGCTGGGAATTCACGAACCTTATAAAGCGAACGGGTCTATTTCGTCGTTGCTAGCTTTGGCAAGAAGCGCTGTCCCGAGCATCGCCATGAAGCTTCTACTCCGTGCTGTTCGAACTCGCCTTGACCGCTCGAGCCACTCCTCGGAAAGAACCCGATCGGACCTGGCCAGGCTCAGGGCGGCCTCGAACTGCTGGCGGCTCACCGTGTACTCAAGCTTGATGGGCATGTCCAGCCCGCCCCAAAGAGCCTCCCTGTGTCAGAACAAGGGCAACCAGGTTATTCCCAGCCTCAGCTCGAATGCTAGCATGCCCAATACCTGGTAGGTCAATCCCCCCTCAGTCCCCTAGGTATTGTATGTCGGGTACTCGGGCCGGGGCTTGGAGGAAGTGGCTAGGTGCATCTCAGCGCCCTGGCGATGCATGTGCGGCTAGATTCGGCTCACTTCTTCAGGGCGAGCCTTATATTCTCGGTGGGGATGATTGCGGTTGTGAGAGGGCGCATCTCCAAGCCGTGTTGACTGGTCGCCGACCTGGCGAATCGCCGGACACGGCTCTGCATCCGAGGATACTTCTCCTGAATCCAGAGACGGTTGTGCTCAATCTGTAGAATGTAAGAGCGGTTCTGAGGGAGGAGCAGATGAAGTCAGTATCAGATCTGCGGGGCGAACTTGTCGATCGTGACGTGGAGTTGCTCGACCTCGACCCGCACAATCCAAGGCTGCCAGAGGAGCTCAACGGGGCTCCTCAACGTGAGCTTCTTCGATATCTCTATGAGAATCTGGTCTTGGATGAGCTTGCGCAATCGTTCATCGACAATGGCTTCTTCATGCATGAGCCGCTTATCATTATGCCGTCTAAGAAAGGACGCTTCACTGTCCTGGAGGGAAATCGCAGGCTAGCCGCTCTCATCATTCTGCACCACCGGCCCGAAGCGGAAGATCTGTCATTCGACATAGAGGTTCGGAAAAGTGATCTGGCCAGGCTTAGGAAGATCCCTTGCTATGAGGTCAAAAGCCGCTCAGAAGTCTATGGCTTCCTTGGCTTTCGTCACATCGGAGGCATCAAGACATGGGGTGCAGAAGCTAAGGCCCGGTATATTGCGCGAGAGGTGGATGACGCCGTCAAGCGAGGCTCAAAGAGCCCGTTCAAGGACGTTGGTAAGCGTGTCGGCAGTAATACTCAAAGCATCAGGAATAGCTACATCGCCCTAGCCCTCCTTCGTTACGCGCGAGATGAGTTCAGCGCAGACGTTAAGACGCTGCAGAATGAGCGCTTTGGAGTTTGGCAGCGAGCGCTGAATTCGCCTCTTATTCGAGACTATATAGGTTTTCCTGACGCACGCGAGTATCAGGAGATCCGCAGCGCCGTGCGCGGTCTAAAGGAACGAGATCTAAAGCGCGTCTTGTCGGATTTGACGCCGGCCAGCGACTCGAAGAAGGCCGTTGTCGAGGATTCAAGAGACATCACCGACTACGGCCGCATTCTCTCGAATAAGAGGGCCGAGGAGATCCTTTCAAAGTACAAAGACTTCGAAGTTGCCCGGCAGGCCGTCGATATCGAAGAGCTTCCGAAACGACTTGAGCGAATTAAGCGAGAGTGCGAAGTATTGCTTCAAGAACTTCAAAACGCCAAAGCGTCAGACGAACTCCTCGAGGCAGCCAAAAACCTCCAGGGCGTAGTGAGAGCGATCGTGGGCGCGGCAAGAGAATTGATGGATGAGGACGATGAATGATCGTGCCGAATCCGGATGCGTATGGGACATATGCTGCTGCTTCTGCGCTCGCTGACTATCTGGAGCTTCTTTCTCTGCACGGTCATTCGCTGACAAAAGCCACATTGGGAGACGTGATTGCCGATTCCGGCTGGCGTGTTAGAAGACAGGAAAACATAGCAGCACCTGAGACGGATGAAGAGGAGTTTGACGCGTCCGAAGATCGGGTCTACAGCCTAATTCGTGAGCGGCGAAGGGTTCTGGGCCAGCAATATCCCTTTGTAGAGGATGGGGCGGGACGACTCACCCATCTCAATGGTCAGGTTGGTCAGCCCTATCGAGCCCTTCTTGCGATCACATTGGTGCATGCCTATAGGGTTCCTGCGCCTCGGGATCCCAAGCATGTCCTAGAACAGACCGTAGCAGACGTACTGGCGGCCAGAGGTTGGCTAAGTCTTAATTTTGGGGCGCTGAGTCGCATAGGAGGTTTTGCTGCGGCCGTGGCAGCGTCCGGAGGACCGCTGCAGCTTGCCACAGATCCCGCGGGCGCTCCGCACCCTAGTGCCGCACAGGACGAGGGTGTAGATACTTTGGCACATATTCCATGGTGCGGCGCGCGCTCTGGAAGGTGGGTGGTCGTCGGGCAAGTTACGTGCGCGGTGAGCAACGTATGGAGAAGAAAGATTCTGGAGCCGTCGCCTGCCTCGTGGATGCGGTTTTTAGCCGATATTGTGCCACCGGTGAGCTTTCTTGCAGTTCCGCACCACGCCGAGCCGCAGCACCGAATCTATGTCATGGTTCAGTCAGGTCGTCTGTTGCTCGACCGACTATCGTTGGTGAGGCACAAGGCAGCAACCACCGCCGACGAAGACTCGCTCATTGAGACGGTTTTAGCGTTCGGCGTCGAGCGGCCCACCTAAGCATCTGAAGAGCTGGGGCCGTTGAGGGAGATAGGTAACATGGTCGAGACCTCCTACTATGTGTACGCCCTAAAGGACCCGCGCACGTCTCCAGCCCAGCCCTTCTATATTGGCAAAGGGACGGGCACTCGAGCTCACGATCATCTGGTTAAGCCGGATGGAACACGGAAGGGCGCTCGCATCGATGAGATAGTCAAATCTAAGCACAAAGTGTTGGTGTCGTATCTCATCGAAGACCTGTCGGAAGCGCAGGCGATCAAGCTAGAGGCAGAGCTGATTGCTGCATATGGAACTGAGACGACCGGAGGCATGTTGACTAATTCCGTCGTGCCTTCCGGCTCGGTGCAAAAGATGCGTCGAGATGTCGTCGTGCCGCAGGGAGCGAAGGAGAGGGCTCAGCTAGGGCTCCAGCTGCTAAAGAGTGCCGTGTTGGAGTTCGCGCGCGCAAACTCCAAGGGGATCACGAACTCCGATGCGGCAAGCATTCTCGGCCTTCGGAGTGACTATGGAGGGGCTCAAAGGACTATCTTTCGTACAGCCTATTGGGTCTCTTGATGCGAGAAGGCCTCCTCAAGCGCGACTCCGTTTCAAAGCGCCATGTCTCCACGACGGACTGAGGCACCACGTGCTGCGGCTAAATCATGGACTTCCTCAGATGTTCTGTCGTTGCTCGGTAGCAATCGCCGGGAGCGCTTATCGACATGAATAAGGGAGATCCCCTTGAGAGAGGTCGTCAAGCAGGTGCTGTAGCGCGAGGTACAAGCCCTAGCCTCATCCCTCTCTAATGCCGGTCTAACCGTTTGGCTAGGTTCCGTATCGCGCCCTCTAAAATGTTACCGAGCGGGGATCGTCGCGCCACGGGAAGCTTACGTCTACTCTCGAACGGTCTACCGGGTGGGGAAGCTTACGCATGCGCGTGGAGCACCGTGACAGTCGCCGTGTACTGCGGGCCGTTACTGCTGAGCCACTGAACGGCGTGCGGCGCCTAACACATCAGTTGGACAACCTCACAAACATGGTCCAGAATCCGCCTATACAGTGCGGCGGCTAAGCCACCGGGAGGACACCATGGACATCAAGCGGCGCGACTTCCTCAAGCTCGGCGCGAGCTCCCTAGCCTTCAGCGTCGCCGCCGAGTCGGTCTGGGCACAGGCCAATAAGATCGAAGTCCACTGGCTCGGTCATGCGACGACCAAGGTGACGACGCTCACGGGCAAGGTCATCGTCATCGATCCGTTTATCACGAACAACCCCAAGACTCCGCTGAGTTGGAGGAATCTCGACGCGCTCGGCAATGTGGACGTGATTCTCGTCACCCATGGTCACCCCGACCATGTGGGCGACGTGGCGGACCTGGCCCGGCTGACCGGCGCGACAGTCCTCGGCCCCGCCCGTCTCATGGAGACCATCGTGAACCTAGGCTGGGTGCCACCCGAAAAGACCGCCCGATTCGGCAAGAGCGGCAAGGTGAAGCTAGCCGGCCAGAAAATCACCATCACCCAAACCCGTGCCGAGCATTCGTCGGAGGTCACCGTCGTCGACGCGGCGGCGAAGAAAAGCACGGTCCATTCCTGCGGAGAGCCCGCAGGATTCATCGTCGAGATGGAGAACGGCTTCAGGCTCTACCACATGGGCGACACGGGGCTTTTTGACGACATGCGACGAATCGGGGAATACTATGATCCTGATCTCGTCATGATCCCTATTGGCGGGCACTCCGTTATGGATCCGAACGATGCCGCCTACGTGACCAACCACATGCTGAAGCCTAGGTTCGCTATTCCGATCCACTACGGCACCTTCCCGGTGCTCAACGGCACGCCGCAGGAGTACCAAGACGCTCTCGGCCAGACAGCCACAGAGGTCTTCTCGATCAGCCCGGGAGACAAACTCCGGTTCTAGGAGAAGCAGGAGATCCCTAGGAGATTCTTGGGCAAGGCCACCTGAAGGATTCTGGCGAGCCCTGAACCGGCGACGTCGCCACTATGCTCAATCTCAAACCCGACGAAGGGCTTAGAGTTTAGGTCATCTTCGGTATTTGCTGCATTCGGTCGCCATCGATGTACACACGGAGTGTGACCTGTCCGAGAGCTGGAGGCTATCGCATGAGATCGAGACGCCTGCTGGTCATGGCAGCCGGCACCGGTGCCTGCAACAACCTGATCAGGAGCCTCAGAGCAGGTGATGCCGGAGTCTACATCGTCGGATGCAACAACGACCGGTTCACCTTGAAGCAGTCCAGCGCCAACCGACTTTACTTGACGCCGCCGGTTGCGGCCGCGGAGTTCGGCACCGCTCTTCTCCGGCTTGTGAACCACGAGAAGATAGACCTCGTGATTCCGTCCGGGGATGGCGACGTCCTCGCCCTCTCGGGGCTCCGCGACCAGCTCGGCTCGCGCTGCTTTCTTCCGGAGCGTGAGGTCATCGACTTGTGCCAAGACAAATTCAAGCTCACGCAGTTTCTCATGGCCAGGGACGTGCCGGTGCCGGCCACTCGCCCCGTGGCCGATCTCAATGGACTTGGCGAGATTTTTAAGCAGTTAGGTAGACAGCGGCCGCTCTGGTGCCGCGTCCGGGCTGGCAGCCGGTCACTTGGCGCGGCCCCTGTCAAGACCGTGGCACAGGCGCGGGGATGGATTCGCTACTGGGAGGATATGCGCGGGGTACCCGCTGACAGGTTCACTCTTTCGGAGTATCTACCGGGGCGAGACTTCATGTGCATGAGCCTCTGGCACCAAGGCCGGATGGTCCTCGTCACTACCTTCGAGAAACTATCTTACTTCGGTGGCGAATCACACCCGAGCGGCAAATCCTCGCTTTCTTCCCTTGCCAAGACCATCATAGACTATCGTCTTGTCGACATCTGCCAACAGGCAATCTGTGCGCTCGCGCCTACGGTCTCGGGCGCCTTCAGCGTAGATCTGAAGGAGGACGTCGAGGGCATCCCATGCATCACCGAAATCAACGCCGGCCGTTTCTTCATCGGCATGACCGCCTTTGACGACGTCAGCCGGCATAACACGACAACCGCCTTGATTAAGCTCTCTCTGGGCGAACCGCTCGATCTCACGGATAGCTACGTCACCGTACCGGACCACTACGTCGTACGGGACCTCGACACACTACCAGGTGTGTTCTCGGCCACCGATCTTCTTGCCGGAGTCAATGCGTGGCTAGGAGACGATGGCGGCCGATCAGGAGGACAAGGAGGGGAATGGATGCCTTCCGAAGTGTCGCACGTTGGCACATAGCCTGACGCGTACCCTAAGTAAGAATTCACACCCGGTTCAGAGTGATTGAGTCTACGGCTAAACGGACGACGCCTCTTGGCCACTTCGCCCGAGCTTCCTTTCGATTCTGTAGGCTCTTAGCAGACACATCAGCGAGCGGAGCCTGTTCGGATCTCCTTAATCGCTTTCCTCCGCCGCCTCCCTTGCAGGCTCAGAACGTTGGTGTACTCCGGATCAAGGCCAAAACTCTTGGCTATAGTCTTGAGCTCAAGCATCAGCGTCTCTGTCGCACGCCGGTCGCATGTCGTCTCGATAATCAGCCACCGCACAGGCGAGCGCATTCTAGAGGTCCGCGCGAAAATCCATGTAGTCCGGTATCGGTCCGCTTTGCTTCGCCGATGTGATGTTTTGACCCGGATTGATTGGACCAACGTTTTTTACAACGACCGCTTCCAGCCCGGTCGCAACGTATGCCTTTGACTTCTGGCTGTATCCGCTCCGCCATCCCACTAAGACTCCGTTCAGGGGCCTGTAAAGGCTATCGAGCTCGGATGGCCCATTGGCGGGCCCATTTATTTCGATAATTCCGCCGGCCCTTCCTTCAAGCCACTGGCCCTTGTGGCCGCTCTTCTTTATGGCGTCATTAATTGCAGCCACAAATGCCTTGTAGTTTTCGGGATATTTCGTCCTGAAATCCACAGGGGGATTGTCAGGACTCGTACTTTTGAAGGCCACGATGATCTGAAACTTTTGGTTTCCCGAAAGATCGTCTTTGCCCCCTGCTCCCATCTCTATTTCCTCCTCTGGCAACTAGTGAACCGCCGTCCTGCTTCCTCTTGTGATTGCACTTTCTGCCACTTCTCCAGGCAATCTCCCGAATCTCCCGGGTACCGTATTCTCATCAAGTTGCTTGCAGGGTAACGGACATCTCCGGGCGTTCCTTCGGGCGTTCCTTGATCCGGACCGTTTGGATCCGGTCCTGGCTGCACGTGATGAAGCATGAGCGCATGCCCGATCTCATGGGCGAGCAGCCGCGCGCAGGTTTCATTAGCGGACGGCTCAGGACTTTCGAAATACAAGCAGTGGTACGTACTGATCCATACCGCCGGTCCGCCTCGTCCCGCAGCCCTTGAATAGCCAGAAAGGTTTGTGTAGTAGCCTCGAGAGCCCTCGCCTACTGACCACCAAATCAATATGTGAAGAATGTCAGGCTCGGGGACCGTGAAAATGCGGTTTATGCTTGCGAACAGCTCTGTGGCCCATGGAATGGTAGTCTCGGGGATGAAAATAGAATCGCGCCGTGACCGCCGGATTTCGTCGAGACGAAACCTATAGGCGCCCGTGCCGAGTTTACTCGGGTTACTCCAGTCTGGTTCCTCCCCGTACTCACATGACTCCACGCCTACCAAAGACACTTGGATTCCGGCTTGTTCCCAGATCCGATTGACGCTTCCGTTGCAGCCGAGAAACTCGCGCAGAATACCTGGAGTCCAGTACCTGCTGACGGCCCAGTCCTCAGGGGCTACGAGATATCGCAAAGCTTCATAGTCCGCTTTCTTTCGGTCGAAAAGCGGCCCGAGCTCCGCCTCCATCAGGTGAACAACCACCTTTACCTTGAACTTGACCTCCGGTGCCTCCCGATATTCACCCACCCCTGCCTCGCCGAGCCTTTCTTCGTCCGTCTGTCCCTTCCGATCCTTCGTGTGCGTCCATGCGGCTTTGCATTTCAGCAACCCGCCGCCGAGAGTCCGCTTATCTCGGGCTTGTAGTCCCGCCTTCCTGCATTGCCCGCACTTCATGCACTCCTCAGTTTTTTGAGATTCCTGGTCCGTGCACCTTTTGCATTCGACAGGTTTACTAGCACAGCTCGTACCGTCTGCGACATCAGCTGAATATCCGGTGCGGGCTCCGACGCTCAGGAAGAGCACGATGACCCAGAAGGCGACGCCTCTCCAGTGATTCATCGGATTTCGAACCTCACAGATCACCGTTCTTCCCGGTACAGCATGTATCGGAGCACGTCGTACGCCGCAGCTCGGGAGACCATCATCGGTCCGGCTGGGGGCTAGGAGCGGGCGACCAGGATTCATTCCGCCGATCTAGGACTTCTTTGTCCTGGCAGAGATAGTCAGTAGGTAGGGGGAAATCGACGCGGCTCAACGCTCGTGACAGCCACACGAGGCCCCTTTCAATTTCGTTGTCAGCCTCTATCTCGAGCAGCACGTAGCCTTCAAGGTCTTCGTAGTACGGCGGGCTTCTCCAGAGCAGAAGGCGGGAGTTGAAGCCAAGGGTTTCCGGTCGAGGCAGCTCTAGAAATCCTTTCTTAGTGACGCTGCCCATCACCATGCCCTGGTCGGAGCATGCTTTGATATATCCGTCGGGGTCTGAGTCGGTGATTTGAAACCAGACGGGAACCGACCTTTGATCGTGGAACGTAATCCAACCGTTCCACCGACCCTGCAGTTCCTTATGCGAGACAACTTTTCGCGAAAGTACTGGCGGCCGGAGAACGTCGCTCCGAACATAACGCGATGGTGCCGGTTGCTCCGTTAGAAACTCCCCGATTCTCTTCCACAACCGAGATAGCCAGGTAGGTTGCTCCTCTAGCGGAAAAGTTACGCATTCTGGGGCCAAGAAACTCCGCAGGCGATCTTGGCGCTCTAGCTGAACGGCGATCTCTTGGGTCGCCACTGCGGGGCTTTGATAGGCTCGGAACTCAGAAAAGGTTGTCTTGATTGCTTGCAACGCGACAAGCGCCCGCCTGTTGCACGCTGCTCTTTGGAAGCAGTCGACATCGCGGCAGTCGAATAGTTGGTCGTCGTCAGCTGCGACATTGGCTGTGGCATTAGGTAGAAGCACAATCCACGCAATGGCCCCCGCAAATATGGTTGCGTGTCCTAACTTCATCATCTGAACTTTTCCTTCTTGAGAGGACCAGTTCAAACTCAGAAACCTTAAACGGGCCGAATACTAGCCTGCTTGTTATTGCGGTGCAACCCTCGTCCAGTACTCCATCCCCATCTCTTTGAAGGCGTGTGCCGCCGCAGTGAGCCGGGTCGTGACGGAGGTACTAGGGTCTGAAGTCCTTCCAATCGTCCCCAGATCGAGCTGGCAGCGAGCAGCCAGTGGTCTCATGCCCAAAGCTTGAGCCACAGTGTAGGCTTCCGTTCCAAAGGTTTTGGCGCGTTCAAGGTCTCCGCGGCGCCGTTCCACCTCGCCCACCAGGCGCAGGGTGTATGCTTCGCCGCCCCGCTCCTTATGCTCGCGAAAGAGGGACAGCGCGTGCTGTGCGGCTTCGCTCGCCGCCGGCAACTGACCCGCTAACAACCTGACCTCGCCGAGGCGCAGGAGGGCCCAAGTGAGCAGTGCGATCTGTCGTCTGGCCTCGGTCTGGTCCACGGCCTGCTCGACGAGCACGAGGCCTTCGGCGAGACGGCCACCCATGGCGTAGGCTAACCCTAGGGGCGAACCGACCAGGGGAAGATATACCGGCATGTCAGCTCTTCGGCACAACCCCATCGCGCGCTCCAGCGCTCTGGTCGCCGATGCGACATGGCCCCGAGCCAGCCGTGCGAGTCCGGCACCCGTGTAGGCCCAAAGGAGCGTGTCAGGATGGCGGGTGCTCTCGGCGATCTCGATGGCTTCCTTTATATACTCTTCTGCCTCTTCGAACTCCCCAAGCTCCGCCAATGCCAAGATCAGATGGCTGCGAGCGAAGACGGCGGGCAGTACCGGAAGCCCCAGGTAGTCGTGGCCTCGCTCACCGGCAAGCGACGCAGCGACCTCGTGGAGCACGTCAGCAGCACGACGGAACTGCCCGAGGCCGGCTGAGGCGCGGCCCAGATACATGCTCGCTGCAACGGTCAGCGGAAAGTCCCCCAGGGCCTGCGCGTGCTGCCGAGCCTGCTGGCTGGCTTCGATCGCGCCCTCGTAGTCGGCCATGAGGCACAGGCAGTTCGCCGCAAAGGACAACGCCCGGCCGCGGCGGTACTCGTCCCCAAGTAGTCCCGCGAGCTTCTCGGCTTCGCGCAGGTGCTCGAGCGTGCGGGGCACCTGTCCGAGTGGAGTCAGGGCATTCCGCAGGCCGAAGCGCAGGTCGATGGCCAGCTCCTTATTCTCTCGCCTGTCGGGCAGGTGCGATAGCGCGACCAACGCGTGTTCGAAACAGGCGGCCGCCTCCGTGTTAGCAGACCGTGAGAGGGCCCGCGTTCCAGCGCGATGGAGGTATACAACGGCTTCCTGCCACTGTTCTCCTTCGAAGGCGTGGTGGGCAAGTTCGGCGACCTTGTCATCCAGCCGGCCCGAGTACACGTGATCGATGGCTCGCAGTATCCGGGCGTGGAGGCCACATCGCTGATCCTCGGGCAGGCTGGCGTAGGCTACCTCCTGCGTCAGCGCGTGCCTGAAGGTATACTCGCGCTCATCGGCCAGATCGGTCTCGGACAGGAACTCACGCACCTGGAGCTGTTTCAGGCTTTGGGTTAGGGCCTCGGGGGGCAGAGTGGATACCGCAGCAAGCACCTCATGAGGTACGTGGCTACCCACGACGGCGGCCGACTGCAGCACCTCGAAGACCGGCGGCGTGAGGCGGGCCATCCGCGCCGCCAGTACTTCGTGCACGGTCTCCGGGACCATGATCGAGGTGACCGGTCGGATCATGCGGTACGCCCCACGCTTGCCCTCCAGCACCCCCGTCTCGGCAAGTGTCCGGATCGTCTCTTCGAGAAAGAAGGGGTTGCCTCCTGTCCACTCGATGAGCCTGGCCCGCAGCAAGGCCAGCGAGGGGTGCTCTCCCAGCAGATCGTGCAGGAACCGCTGGACGCTGTCGCCCCGAAGGGGGTCAACTCGGACCTGGGTATAGAACGTTCGCTGACCCCACCCGTGTTCATACTCCGGCCGGAACGTGACGAGCATGAGCACCCGAGCAGCGGGCAGACTATCGGCGATCGTTTCGAGCAGAGCCTTCGTCTCGGAGTCTACCCAGTGGGCGTCTTCGAACACGAGGACCAGAGGCTGGCGCGCACTCTCGCGAAACATGAGCCGCTTAATCGCGTCAAACGTTTGTCGACGCCGCCGGATGGGGTCGAGCCCATCCCACCCAGTGTCTTGGGTCGGCACGTCGAGGAGCGACAGGAATGCCGGCAGCGACACCACAAGCGACGCGTCGAGATCAGCCAGATGCTGGGCTACTTTGTTACGGATGACCGAGTCGGTCTCGCCCGCCTCCACTGCGAAGCACGCCCGAAGCAGTTCGATGATCGCCAGATAGGGTGTGGGCCGACCCAGGCTTACCGAGGCGGTTTCCAGCTTCAGGCCTCGGCTCGGCCCTCTGTGCAGGAATTCCCATACCAGCCGGGATTTGCCGACGCCCGCGTCACCAACTATACCAACGATCTGACCGAGACCTTGGGTGGCCAAACGCCATCGGCTCTCGAGCAGATCGATCTCGGATTCTCGACCGACGAACGAACTGAACTGTGTATCGAATAACGCCGGACGGTCCGCTCTGCCGAGCAGTAGATAGGCCTCGCCGGCCACGCCAGCTGGCAGTGGCCCATCGAGATCGAAACGCCGGCGCAGGAAAAGCCGAGCCTTCCGACTGACCGCGGTGCTGTCCGCGGGAGCAGCGGTGGCCAGCGCTGCCAGTAACGCGGAGGCAGCCTGCTTCTCCGCCTGGTCGATCTGGACAAACGTTCCTATCCGGCCGACCAGGTACGAGTCGGCGTGCAGAGCGATCCTCGAGACGGGGGTAGAACTCGACTGTTCCCGCGCCCTGACGCCCGCTCGCTGGACGGCCAGAGCGGCGTAGGCCGCGCGCTGCGCGGCGTCCTCGAGGGGATCCAGACCGAAGGCGGCTTCGAGGCCGGTCCGGCCCATCTCGATCACTCGCCCACCGAAGCTTTGCACCTTGTTGGCGACGACCTCGAGCGCCACACTGGTATCCTGTACGCTGTCGCCATTCCCGGCCGTCAGACTCACTCGCAGCAAGGTGATCCGTCGGCGCTCCCAGTGAACGTCCGCGTTGCGGCGGTCTGCTGATGCGGATCCTTCCGGCTGCCCCTGTACTTCTCGCTCCGAATCCTGAGCTGAGACGGGGAAGGTCCGCGGATCTGGGTACGGATAGAGGCCTTTCTGCCTCATCCACTCCCGAAGCGTCTTTCGCGTGACGCCCAGAGCTGCGGCGGTCCTCGTGATATTTCCCTCTTGTCGCTCGAGCTCCTCTACGATGCGCTCCTGCAGCAGGCT
>Ga0126384_10001145_pt1 | contig 15564 bp, 13 predicted proteins | sample PanSoiMetPlot_36_FD_92543 | JGI IMG/M metagenome (GOLD analysis project Ga0126384, IMG submission 92543) | Tropical forest soil microbial communities from Panama - MetaG Plot_36 | ecosystem: Environmental > Terrestrial > Soil > Tropical forest > Bulk soil | place: Panama | collected 2016-02-17 | reverse complement strand
CATCGCTACAGGCTCAATCCTGAATGTGGACGGTCTTTTCATGAGCCTGATCTTGCTGACTTTGTCTGCCATCTTTTTCCTGAATGTTTTTTTGGAATTGCGGGATCGCGGGCTCCTGCCGTTCTTGTCCAAAGGCAAGGCCTCGACCGCCAAGGAACCGCCTGCGCCAAAAGCAGACTAAATTTTGTCCGACTGCTCGCAGGTGGGCAGCCTGTTCTGAACGAAATCGAAGGAATGCTGCGCAAGGCTTGTTCTTTGTGTCAGCGTTCTATTGTTTCATGCGAGAAGTGAATTCAGGCGAAGACATGGCCACACAGTCCAGTTCTGCGGAACCTATTCGGCCGCCAATGGGTGCTTCGGCCGTTCCTTCGACAGCAAGCGGGAGCGCCCGTCCCCGCATGTCCGCCCGAAATCGCTTCCTTTTTTTTCTTGTCGCCTGGCTGATTGTGCTCTTGCCGTTTTTGTTCTGGTGGAGCACCTGGTTTGGACGCCCGCTCTCCGCCAGGCAAATCGGCGAATACTTGAACGATGAAAAGCATCCGCGCCACATCCAGCACGCTCTTGTTCAACTCGGTGATCGTATGGCACGGCAGGACGCAACCGCGAAGCATTGGGATCCCGATGTTGTGCGGCTCGCCACTCATCCTATCGAAGAAGTGCGCAATACCGACGCTTGGGTCATGGGCCAGGACGCCTCGAACCAGGCCTTTCACGACGCGCTCTTGAAAATGTTGCAAGATCCCGCCATCACCGTGAGAGGCAACGCTGCGCTTTCTCTTGTACGTTTTGGCGATGCTTCCGGTCGTCCGCAGATTGCGGCTTTGCTCCAACCCTCCAACATTCGCGCTCCCTGTCCAGGCCGCGTCCTCGATATAGATAAGGACGGAACTTCCGTTCACCAAGGCGGTTTGATTGCAAAGCTTCAGGGCGGCGAACGACGCTTGGTCGAAGTGCGCACGCCGATCACCGGCCGAATCCACTCGCTCTCCGTCGCCGTGGGAGCCAATGTTGCCGAAGGCGCTGACTTGGCCGTTGTTGACCCTTCGGAAGACCAGGCCTGGGAAGCGCTGCGCGCGCTCTATCTCATCGGCCAACTGGAAGATTTGGCCGTGATTATTCCTTACGAGCGCGACTTGCCGGAAATTTCCATTCGGGTCCGCCAGCAGGCTGTTCTGGCCGAGCAAGCGATTCGCAAACGTGCGTCGCAATGATTGCTCCGGCGCCCCAGCGGGTATGTCTTTTGTTAAGGGGTGACGATTCGGGAGTGGAATGTGCCGCCTAAAGTGGAGCGGCGTCGTTGAGCCAGAAGAAGCAAACGAAGGGAGCGCAGCGGAAAGCGAAACACAATCAAAACAGGATTTGTCGTTCTACGTGTCTGCTATTGAATTAGTACGCCATTGCGCCAACGGCTTTTTCCACTACAGCCGTATCCACCATCACGATCGCGTCCCATGGACAGCCATCCAGAAAACAGCCGTCTGGGCCTTTGCTGACGCACTTCTTGCAACCGATACACAGAATCGGATCCACCTGAATGCGGCCAAACGGGAAATGATCCTCGTCAGGCACCCAGAACATACAATCCTCAACCGGACAGTATTCAACACAGGCTGGCGATCCTGCACATCCCGTACAGCACTCCGTAATGACCGCAAGTTCTTTGGGTTTTTTCTTGCGAGGCGTCGTAATACCTTTCGAACGCGGCTCGTGCTTCAGCGCTTCGGACACCAGTCCTTCAGCCTTGACGACTTTAGGATCGCTCGGCATGGTCCCAGCTTATGGTCTCGCCTCGATCAGGCAATACGCGAATTTGGAAAGCACGAGCGAATATAGTCGTAGTAATAGTTCTCCCGGGAGGACGCGTGTAGGAACTCGTCGTAAGTTTTCGGAGGTACATTAAAGAACTGGTAGACACAGCCGCTCTCGAATTCCAACTCCAGAGTGCCGTGCACATCCGAATCTTCATGATATCCAACTTGAGTTATACCTGTGGTCGAGACGAGGGTCCGGTGCATTGATCGAGAGCCTCCTTTCAGCAGAGAGACGTCTCTAGCGAACGGATCCGTATGCGGCAATCGGTTACAGCTACAACTGACACAAATTATGGGTACGATCACCCCTGCCCCTGGCTGCAAACGATTGGGCGGACGTCGCTCCTTGGTTTGGCTCCATTGAGGGGGATGCTAGCACAAATCTTCGTAAAATTCGCACAAAATGAAAGCTTCTCCCAATATGAAACGGGTATCCGGACAGGCAGCTGGCCTTCCTCAACCGTGGCCGCCGCTTAGCTCCCGCACGATGTTCCCGACAAACCCCTTGGCGTCGCCGAACAGCATCAGAGTGCTGTCCATGTAATAGAGCGGGTTCTCGATGCCAGCAAAACCTGCCCCCATGCCACGCTTAATGACCATGACGGTGCGTGCTTTGTCCACGTCAAGAATGGGCATGCCGTAAATCGGGCTAGACTGCACCGTGCGGGCTGCGGGATTGGTGACGTCATTTGCACCGATGACCAGTGCGACGTCCGTTTGCGGAAAGTCGCCGTTGATCGCGTCCATTTCCATAAGCTTGTCGTAAGGAATATCGGCTTCGGCAAGCAGCACGTTCATGTGGCCGGGCATGCGGCCTGCGACCGGGTGGATGCCGAAGCGCACGTCGATACCACGCTTAGTTAGGGCGTCATACAGCTCGCGAACCTTGTGCTGCGCCTGCGCAACGGCCATGCCGTAGCCGGGAACGATAGCGACGCGGCTGGCGGCGGAAAGAATCGAGGCAGCCTCCTCGGCGGTGGCGCTCTTGACAGGCTTAGCCTCCTGCTCGCTGGTCGCGGCAGTTTGGATCTGTCCAAATCCACCAAAAAGCACATTGGTGAACGACCGATTCATCGCTTTCGACATAATCACCGAAAGAATGAAACCAGACGAACCGTCCAGAGCTCCGGCTATGATGAGCAGCTTGCTGTTGAGTACAAAGCCCATGGCCGCGGCGGAGAGCCCCGCGTAGGAATTCAAGAGCGAAATAACCGTGGGCATGTCGGCTCCGCCGATGGGGATAATGAGCATCACGCCAAAGATCAGCGGAATGAATATCAAAGCAGGAAACAGGCGCGTCTGGTCGGGGCGCAAGACAAGAACCGCGGCGACGATGATGGCGAGCGAGAGGAAAGTAAGATTGACGAAGTTCTGTCCTTTATAAGTGACAGGGCGCTGGGGAGGCCAGCGCAATTCTTGCAACTTCGCCGCGGCCATCAAGCTGCCGGTGAAGGTAAGCGAACCGAGGATCACTTCCAAGGAGAGAACTGCCATCATGAACGGTGGAATGTTGGGCGCCCTCAAGTAGAATTCAGAGGTGCCAACCAGAGTTACACACAGAGCGCCGAAAGCGTGGCTAAGCGCTGTTCGCTGAGGCACTGCGGTCATCGCCACTTTGCCGAGAGGGACGCCGATGACGGCACCGAGAACGAGGCCGATAGCCACCAGTTTGAGGTCCACGATGCCGAAATGAAGCAGGGTTCCCGCAATCGCAAGGCCCATGCCAATTTCACCAGCCCAGACGCCGCGGCGGGCCGTGGTCGGCGAGCTGAGCCACTTCAGCGAAAGAATGAATAATGCTGTTGCAATGATGTAGGCGATCTCAATGAAGTTTTCGCTGAAGATCATGGCTTTTTCGGCCCGCTGGATTTGAACATGCGCAACATTCGGTCGGTGATGATGAAGCCGCCTACGATGTTGCTGGTCGCGGCGACAATGGCGATAGTTCCCAGCACCGCGGCCAGCGTGGTCTTATGCTCGGCGGCGAGAACGATAGCGCCGACAACTGCTATCGCGTCGAGCGCGTTGGTTAGCGACATGAGTGGCGTATGCAGCAGCGGGGAAACACGCCGGATCACCTCAAACCCAATGAAAGCGGCGAGCATAAAAACATAGAGACTAGTCAACAAATCGAGCTTCATCTCGTTGTTCCTTCCTGAGCTTGTGCTGCCAATGCAGGCAACGAATAAAATTCCCGGAGCCTTGCGTTAACGACTTCCCCGCCGTGAGTGAGCAAAGTGTCGCGCACGATCTGATCTTCCATGTTCAGTTGAAGCTTTCCGTCCTTGACGAGGTGGAGCAAAAACGCCGTGACATTTCGCGCATACATCTGGCTCGCGTGATAGGGAACCGTGCTAGCCACATTAATCAAGCCGATGATAGTTACATCGTGCTTGATCACTTCTTCTCCCGAGACAGTCAGCTCGCAATTCCCTCCACGCTCCGAAGCCAAATCTACGATGACCGAGCCTGGCCTCATACCGGCTACCATCTCCTTCGTCACAAGAATTGGAGACTTCTTGCCAGGAATCACCGCCGTGGTGATCACCACGTCATTCTCGGCAACTACTTTCCCCAACAGTTCACGCTGTCGGTTGTAAAAACTCTCATCTTGAGCCCGCGCGTAGCCGCGTTCGTCTTGGGCGTCTTTAGCCTCTACTTCCAGTTCGACGAAACGACCACCAAGGCTCTGGACTTGTTCTTTGACGACCGGCCGTAAATCGTATGCGGACACCACGGCACCCAATCTGCGGGCCGTGGCGATCGCCTGCAACCCTGCTACGCCGCAGCCGATGACCAACACTCGAGCAGGCGTAATCGTTCCCGCTGCGGTAGTAAGCATGGGAAAAATTCTAGGCAAGGTGTGTGCGGCAAGCACGACGGCTTTGTATCCGGAAATTGTGGCCATCGAAGAGAGCGCGTCCATGCTCTGCGCGCGCGTGGTTCGTGGCATCAACTCCACAGAAAAAGCAGTCACACCCTTCGAAGCAATCTGCTGAATGCTTTCGAGTGAACCAAGCGGCCGCAGAAATCCAATCAAAGCCTGGCCTTGATGAAACAGCGGCACGTCTGCTTCGCCTGTCTTGTCATTGGATCCGTGGCAGAGCACTTGAATCAAAATGTCGGCTGTGCTGAAAACATCGGTACGAGTTGGAAGGATTTTTGCGCCTGCAGAACCATAATCGGCGTCCGGATATCCTGCTTCGGTTCCCGCACTCGATTCCACGACGACTTCGAGCCCCGCCTTGGTCAGATTGGGTATTGCCGCCGGCACGAGCCCGACACGCCGTTCCCCTGGAAAGCTTTCTCGCGGCACACCCACAATCATGGCTTCCTCCGCATTGAATTCTACAGCGGCGCGGCATTGTACACCTGCCACATCAACCAATTCCCTGGGGCCAAATCCGGAATCGTCGGCACTATATACCGCATTGCCCACCCATTTTGCTAGTCAAACGTGGGGGCCAAAGGCTTGTTGAGCTATTCGAGATCGGGCGGAGTCACCTTGGCAATCCAGGAATCGTAGTCGGAAGTGAAGCCCGCCCTTTCTTGCAAGGCATGAACCTGCCTATCCACTGATGCCACCTGATCATCTGAAAGCGGCGGGATCGCTTCGATTTGCCTCCCAATCTCTTCCGTAGCACTCGCGACTTGCTGTTCAGAACTGCCCGCTCCAGTGTCGGCGTTTCTATCGCTACCCTTCATGCAATCTATCACGCGCTTCGTCACTTTTTGGCTGTGAATCAGCGAAACGCGGATGTTTCCTTGCCCCGTGACCACGTTTCCGACGCCGAACACGCGGTCCACAGCGGTGTACCGCGGCACGTCCTTGCCGGCGAATGTGTAGTAGTCACCATTCATGTTGATCCCGGGAAGTTTCTCGGGCACAGACCCGATCGAAGAAACGACCAGCGGCGTGCGGAGTTCCTGTTCGGAACCGGGGATCGGTTCGGCCTTGCGGCCTTCGACTTTTGTTTCTGCCACTTTCAAACCGACGAGCCTTCCGTTTTGGACGATGATTCCAGTCGTCACCCTGCGATCCTGAAATCGAAATAGATATTTGTCGCGCGCCAGGCGCAGCATTTTCTGCCGAACCATTTCCGTCTTGGCAACCTGCTCGGGCGTGGCGTTGTCGGCTGGCTGGGCCAGCGGCATATCCTGTTCGCGGCGGCGATAAAGTAAGACGCAACCCTTTACGCCCAACTCCTCCGGCTTGACGCCGTGCGTTTTGCAAACCTCCGGAATGCCCTTTTCCAACTCATGCATGTCAGCCTGAATGCCGCGAGCCTTTAAAGCGCGCTCGTAGTTTTCGAGCTGTAGGACCTTGACCACGTCAATGGATGCTAGCCCGCCACCAACCACTACAGCTTCGTCGGGCGTTTCATAGCGCGCTCCGTTGTAGTCCTTTTCGTTCTTGTGGTTGTACCAGTAAATAAACGGATTCTGATAAACGAGGCCTTTGCCGACATACTGCTCTGCTTCTGGCACGCCTAATTCTCGGTCGCGCCACGCTCCATTGGCAAGAATCACCGCCGAAAAGCCCCACTTGAAAAGTTGCGGGAGATCGAAATCTCGGCCCAGCTTGGTAGAGGGGATGAAATACACATTCATTTTCTTCATGCGCGCGTCGATTCGAGCGTATTCCTGCTTGCGCTGCTCGACGTGCCAGCGCGGCAGACCGTCTTCGATCTTGCCGTATGGCCGCGTGTTCTGCTCGAACACGGCGACTCGAATTCCCTGATCCGCCAGAATTTCCGCCGCCACCGAACCCGAAATCGCACCGCCAATTACCGCCACGAAGTGATGCCCAGGATTCGTCATATGTCTGCCACACCCCCAAGCAGGCGCGATTGTACAACGCAATCGCGCAAAAAGTGTCCCCAACCGCCGAGGGGGTATTGTCGGGTACTTTTGGCCAGCGCGGGGTCCGCTTCACGAACCTGCTCCTGAACAAGCTAGCCCCTTTTATCGCAATCGTTATTTAATGCTCTTTGAGGTTTCGAGCGAAAACATGTTTCTGAGTGCTACCAAACGCAAACCTAGGTGTGAGACTGACCTGTAACTTGTTGTAAAGAAGCGGGCGAGCCATACAAGCCGGACCCCACGAACCGCTTTCTGACTAGCGAGCTCTGATCAGCGTCAGTGCAGAGTCTCGCTACATTAATTCCTCAACAAACGAGCGGACCGCTTCTGGAGGCAAGTGCAAGTCGCGATCAACTAGAGGCCCTTCGTTCAGGACTGGCTCTGCCGCATGCAAGGATGGTAGGTCGGTGCGTTCGAAGAATCTCCCGATGGGAATCTCCTCGCCCCAAAACAAGGACTTCTCCATGGCAGCGGCCCAATCCGTCGCGTCGTGCGAAGAGTCCTCCTCGAGTTTTTTCACCCGCGGTCGGAACCATTGATAAGTGTTGTCGTGGTTGTACGTGACGCAAGGGCTGAAGACATCTAGGAATGAGAAACCTTGGTGTTCAATGCCTAGCTTGATCAACTGTGTGAGGTGTTTCTGCTCACCGCTAAAGCCACGAGCAACAAACGTAGCGCCCGCGGCCAGCGCGAGGGAAATTGGATTCACCGGTGCTTCGATGTTGCCGAATGGCATGCTCTTCGTTTTCATTCCCATGCGGCTGGTTGGCGACGTCTGGCCTGTGGTAAGACCGTAGATCTGATTGTCCATCACGATGTACAGTAGATCCACGTTCCGACGCATAGAATGCACGAAGTGATTGCCGCCGATTCCGAAACCATCGCCGTCGCCGCCAGTCACCACGACAGTCAGCGCATGATTTGCGAGCTTCAGGCCAGTAGCCACAGCGAGTGCTCGGCCATGCAATGTATGCATACCATACGTGTTGATGTAGCCTGGAAGGTTCGATGAGCAGCCAATCCCGCTAATGGTTACTACATTGTGCGACGGAATCTGCAGCTCGACCAATGCCTTTTCTAGCGCCGCGAGCACGCCGAAATCGCCACATCCAGGACACCAGTCAGGATCTACTTTCCCCTTTAGATCCGCCATCGTCAGTGGACTTATACGCCGTAAGGTTGTTGCCATGGCATCATCCTCTTAGACCATAATCTCGTGCATCGGGACGGAGAGCTTTGTCTTACCTGAGAGTTGTTCCTTCACGGCCTCCACGACGTGGTGCGGCATGAAGGGTTCTCCGTCGTACTTGCGAATGTGGCCGTCTGCTACGAAACTCGTTTCGCTGCGCAAATACCGCGCAAATTGCCCACTGTAGTTATTTTCGACAATGATCGTATGACGCGCGCCTTTCAAAATCTCCAGAATCGCGTCGCCGTGCAGTGGCACGAGCCAACGGATCTGCAATTGATTCGCGCAGATTCCCTGCTCATTCAGGATCTCGCAGGCTTCCTCGAGCACCCCTTTCGTGGATCCCCAGCCGATCAACGTCACTTCCGCGTCGCGCGGACCTGACAGCGTAGGCGCCGGCACCGCGGCTTCGATTCCAGCGACTTTGCGCATGCGTTTCTCCATCATTGCTCGGCGCTTGATGGGATTCGTGAATTCATCGCTGATCAAAACGCCGTCTTCTTGGTGTTCGTCCGTAGCGGCGGTGTGGATGTAGCCAGGCACACCCGGAACAGCGCGCGGCGAGATTCCGCTTTCCGTGAAACGATAGCGTTTGTAGTCCCCATCTTTCGGCGCTCCCGCACTCGCTCCATTGCCGTTGTTCCTTGCCGTGATCAGTTCACCGCGATCGATCAAAGGATTGAAATCCAGATCCTTCGGATCCACGCTGAGCCGGCCTTCCGACAGCAGCAGATCGCAGAGCACCAATCCCGGGCATTGGAACCGGTCGACAATGTTGAACATCTCCGGAATGAGCTTGAAGCAATCGCCGATGTCTAGTGGAGCCGCGATCACTCGGGGATAGTCCCCGAAAGCGGCGCCAAGCATCTGCCACAGGTCGCCTTGCTCCGTCTTGGTGGGAACCCCCGTGGACGGACCGGCTCTTTGACAATCGATCACCACTACCGGCGTCTCGATCATCGCCGACATACCCAGCCCCTCACTCATCAACGCGAACCCGCCGCCCGAAGTGGCGCACATTGCGCGGACACCCGCGTGCGCCGCGCCAATGGCCATATTGATCACGCCAATCTCGTCCTCGACCTGCCGCACCATAATCCCGGCTTTCCGCGCATGCGCCGCCATCCAGTGCAAAACGCCGGTTGAGGGACTCATTGGATAGGCGCAATAGAACTTCACACCCGCCGCCGCCCCGCCCATAGCCATAGCGATATTACCGCTCAATATCGTGTAGCGATTCTCAGTTTTGGGGAGCGATTTGGGGAAAGCCTTGAAATGCTCTGCCGCATAGTCGTAGCCCGCTCGCGCAACGCCTACGTTTTCCGAAACCACCGCGTCGCCTTTCTTCTTGAACTGCTCTCGCAACACTTCCTCAAGTGCCTGGAAACCAATGCCCATCATGTGCAAGCCCGCACCGATCGCGAGCGTATTCTGCGCAACCTTGTTTCGAGTGATGTCAGCTAACTGCGAGACCGGAAGCGGGCACAGCTGCACACCATCAGCTGTCGCGCCGGACTTAATTGTGTCGGAATTGTAGATGCACGCCGCTCCATCCGTGAGCAGTCTTGCGTGGCGATCCATACTGTCTTGGTTTAAGGGGATCAGCAAGTCGATCCGGTCACCCATATTGGTGACTTTTTCCATGCCCGCGCGAATCGTCAGAAAAGTGTGCCCGCCACGAATGATGGATTGGTACGCGTTATAGGCATTCAGGTTCAAGCCACGGCGGCTGAGAATTTTTGCGAAGATGTCGCCCGGCGTTGCTACACCCTGGCCGGCTGCGCCTCCGATCCCAATCGCAAAGGTCTGCTTCATCGCGCCCTCACTAACTAAGCGCCGCCCGTTCGCTCCATGCCCCAGCGCTCGGCCGGGCTCAAAGAATGTTTGGTTTTTCCGCTGAGGTGGTTCCTCCGGCGTGCCGATTTGAGTTCTGGATGGGGGGAGTATACACCAATGGCGCTTGCATCAACCAAATGCTAGACGTAAGATTCCGCCACCATCGGTTCGAACCTCTGTGGTCATCAGATTGGGCGGGACGCCTTGCCTGCTTATAGCGGCGCCTCGCTTGGAGGTGTCAGATGCCCATCGTCACCGAATTGATTATCCGCATGGACAATCGCCCAGGGTCGCTTGGAAAAATTTGCCGTGACCTCGCCGATCGCGGAGTCAATGTTATGGCATTTCAATCCATACCTTCGACAAAAACCATTCTCGTCTGCGTAGTCGTCGACAAAACCGCGGCGGCGGAAGCGATTCTTGATGCGGAAGGAATAGGCTATACAGAATCAGAAGTCGCTCAAGTACGGCTCCCCGCGCCTGGCGAACTGGCACGCGCTGCTTCCAAGCTTGGCGACGCCAACATCAATATTAACTATGCTTATTCTGGCGTCGAACCAATCACCAATGCGCCATTGGCAATTTTTGGAGTTACGGAAGTGGATCGCGCAGCAAACATTTTGGATCACGGCGCTGCAGCCGCGGCCTGAACCTGGCTGCGGAACGAGCCTTGCAAGTTGTTGGATGGGCTGGCGAGGCATATAAGCCGGAATCTTTAAGCACTACTTTGTTTCAATGTGTAGGCTCAACAAGTGCAAATCGTCAATGACTTTAGATTTGTCAGCCAAGACGGGCAGAGCCTGTGCGTTCAGCGGCACGCGACTCCCGAGAATCGCGAATCACCGAAAAGCTAGATTCTAGGTCAAGTAGAGCCGCGCTTGTGCATTGCGCACGAGATTTCTACCTCGGTGCCTGCCCCCCGCTTGCTCCATATACGGAGATTTGCGTCAATCTTCATTGCCCTCTCCTGCATACCTAGCAGCCCCCAGTGCGAATCCAAGCCTGACCGCAAGACCTGGGGATCAATCCCAGCGCCGTTGTCCCGTACGACTACGCGCAACTTCCGTTTCAAGTATTCAATTTCCACTTCTACTCTGCTCGCCCTCGAGTGCCGCAAAGCATTCAGGAGAGCCTCTCGCGCAATGAAGAAAATCTGCTCCTGAACAGCAGGATCCAAGGGTTTAGCCTCACCAAGAAGTGCAATTCGCAAACGTGCCCGTTCGCTCGGCCCCAAGTCGTTTTGAACATCGTAAAGGGCTTTCTCCAGGCTCCCATCCGGTAAAGCAGGAGCTCGAAGCCCACGCAGCACCGCGCGCCCTTCGTCGATGCCCTTGCGCATGAGGGCCAGAGTGCGCCGCAAAATCGGCTTTGCGGGAGAATCTGCGGGCAACCAAGGATCCGCTAAACAAAGTTGCATCGACGCGCTGAGGAATCCCTGCAACAGCGTGTCGTGCAACTCCGCCGCAATTTGCAATCGCTCTTTGCGGCGCTCTTCCTGGAACAAATTCCCTTCTTGGCTAGTGTCGCCAGGAGAATTTCCCCAGAATCGTCCCCGAATACGTTCCGGCAATGGTATATCCGCGTTTCCCGAGATCATATTCGCTCCTCCTTGGAGGGCGATATTGCCTGTGAGGCGGATCACAAGTCTTGAACGAATCCTTCCGAATCGGTACGTTCTTGCTCAATTTTGGGCCGGGCTTAGTACGAGTTCGGGCTTGACATTGCGGATCGCGTCCCCTCGTAACAACGCTATTGAAATGAATTACTTACAATGAGTAACGAAGGGAGTATCGTCAGGACCAACGCCTTACGAGGCCAGGCGGCACTCCTGTCAATCGCCGGAAATGCCGCGCCAAATGGCTCTGGTCAGAAAAACCAACTGCCAGGGCAATTTGAGACAAGGGCAACTGCGTCTCGCGAAGCATGTGCTCTACGTGCTCCAACCGTCTCCGCAACAAATACCTGTGTGGCGGCATTCCCACCGATTGCTGGAACGCGCGAGCAAAGTGGTTCGGAGAGAGTTCCGCCAGCGAAGACAAAGCACCTAAGCTGATTTTTTCACTGATATGTTCTTCAATAAAATTGCAAACGCGGTTTTTCAGTGTGGGCGAGAGGCCCCCGCGGCTCAAGTCCGGGGCCTCTGGCATTGGCATGTAATTCAATGTACTCAGTCGAGGCCGCGAATGGACCATTGCCTCGGGCCAATCTCGCGACACGCTCGATCGCCCCAACGGCGGGCTGACTAGAACTCGCCACAAGTCATGGCCGCCAGTTCGCGGCAGCAGAACCGGGATGTCCTCTCGAGAACGCTTGCGAAGCACGGAAGCACCGTTTTCGAAGATCGCCGATAAATGCGCCCCGGCCCCCAGGCTCTTGTCGTTCAAAGACAGCGCGACCCGAGCTGTCCGGTCTGCCCCGATGATGCGTTGGTCTTCGTCCACCGCGAGCAACAGTCCCGGTACGCTTTCGTCCGTTGGCATCGCTGCGACAATCCACGCGTGGCGGAAGTATTCTCGAAACAGCCTCTCTTCCACCGCGCGCGCCGACGCGATGGCGGCCGCGAGCGCTAACTGTTGCGGCCGCTCCGTTCCTTCCCTGGCGACCGCAGATACGTCCAGCACGCCCGCTAGGTTGCCCTGAGCATCAAAGATCGGAGCTCCGGCGCAAGTTAATTGATCGTGACGAGATCGGTAGTGTTGCCCGCAATGAACCAGCACGGGCCGTTTTTCAGTAATACAGGTTCCAATGCCGTTTGTGCCCTCAATCTGCTCGGACCAAACGCCTCCGAGCCAAATCCCCCAGCGTTTAAAATCCTCTGCCCGGTTTTCATCGCCCCGGTGATGAATCGCCACTCCATCCTTGTTACACAACAGGACAACGTACCCTTGCTGTCGCACAATCGCATAAAGCCGATCAATCTCCTCCCTCGCTTGCGCGATCACGTCCGCAACAGGTTCCTTCGAAGCCGCCAGCTCGTTCTGGGTGATTACGTTCGGCGCGGTCCGGCTTTTGGGGTCGACATGATAATCTGCAAAGCACCGGCGCCATGAGTCGGAAACTTCTTCTGCCGCTGAATTGTAGCTTCTGTTCGTCGGAATAGGCTCGCTCGCTGCTGAGCGAGAGGTCTCTTCAGGGCGAGGATCACTACGATTTAGAGCGGCCGGAATCACGCTACCTTCCAGCACCGAATAGTACTAAAGGCTCGAAGAACCGCATAAAATATAGCGCATCTTGGGTCTGGCGGAGAGCGGAGCCTCCTGGCCACGCGGATCGAAGAGCACTCTCGCGTGTTTCGGCAGCCAAGGCAGGTTTTGTGTCACAGTTATGGCACAGTTTTTTTCATTGATGTCTTTTTGCTCTTCGGTCGTGCAAGATTCATGCATTCGGATTCAATTCTGGAGATCCGATGAGATGAATTCGAGGTACGACGGTTTAGCAAACCGGTGCAAATGAAAAGATCTCACAGCACGTCACAGCCCCCTACAGCACTTGATATCACCTTCCAGCAACTCGTCGAACGATATTGAAAAACCGCCACTTTGGACCAACCGACGCTCTGACCTATGAGTGGATTGCAACGGACGTGTCGCGTGATCCGGGAATCGAGCCAACTTGTTGCTTGCCCACTGCTCATTCGTTGACAAAATCGGCACCTGCCGAATCCCTGTTTTGCAGTTTTCCACAGGAGTACTATCTCCGTCTTAAAATGTCTGTTACTTTCGAAGAAATTTGTTGACTACCGAGTACCGACCAAAGTAAAGAACTTGCACAGGGTTCCCTAGGAGGTTGCCCATGTCCCACTGTCGCGCGAACTCAGTATTTGTGTGTTCACTCTGCCTGATTCTGACTCCGCTCACCGCACAACAGGCTTCTCCCCCAACGATCTCCACACAAGCGCCGCAGCGCGACCCGCAAGCCTTGGCTGTGCTCAATCAAGCTCTTGCCGTTACAGGCGGAGCCCAAGTTCTCGGCCAGGTTCAGGATTTCACTGCAACAGGGTCAATCATTTATTTTTGGGCGGGTGAGCAAGTCCAAGGCTCCGTAACTCTTCGCGGTCGTACTACGGACCAGTTCCGATTTGACGCCGCATTAAGTATAGGCACTCGCTCCTGGGCGGTTAGCAACGGTGAAGGCTCGATACGCGAAACGGATGGAACGACGCTGCCGATTCCCAATCACAATGCAATAAATCTTGGCAGTTTGACATTCCCTATTTTCACAGCCACTTCCGCTCTGCAAAACGCCTCGGCAACGGTGATCGACCTTGGCTTAGTCTCGACAAGCGATCACCAAGCACGATGGATTCGCGTTCAACAAACTCTACCTCTCATGGCTGATCCATCGTGGGCAAGCAAGGTGGCCACCAAAGACTTCTTCATAGACTCCAGCACTTTGCAGATAGTCAAGATCCAAGACATGATTCATCCGCCTCAGAACTTTATCGAGAGTTACCCGCATGAAATTCTGTTCTCTGACTATCGCCTCGTAAATGGCGTCCTCACCCCGTTCACCATCATTGAAACCGTCAATGGCCAGCACACCTGGACCGTGCAGATAAACCAAATTTCTTTCAACACCGGCCTGACCGACAGCGATTTTCAACTCTAAGGACATGACATGAGACCGCTCTCGTCGAATCTTGAAAACCGGACTTCTTGTGCGTTTCATTCCGTTATCATCCTTATGTTTGCAACCGTCGCGCTCGTCATGCCAGAGCGCGCGACCGCCCAAGACTATTCCCTCCAAACTGGCGCGCCCAGTTTCACTACGGCTATGTCCGTTGAATCTGGGTTTATCAATGCCGCCAACGGCAACCTCCACCTCGAAATTCCGGTTTACAGCGCACCGCAGCGAGGGAAGATTCCGTACGCAGGGTCGCTTGTCTACGACGCTAGGATCTGGAAAATTGTCCAAGGTACATCCAACACTTGGCAGCCCACCAATGTCCTAAATTCCCAGGGTGGATGGCGATTCATCGATCCAAACGCGGCTGGAACCGTTACCTACCAATCTCAATTTAATACCCGCGGCAGGCCACCTGTTTGCAGTTATTCCACGATCTACAACTACCAATGGACAACTCCTGACGGCGTCGTACGAACGTTTCCATTCACAACCCATGTCGCAGTCGGTGACGGTTGCCCCAACAATCAGTCGGGAACTGCCCTTGCCACTGACGCCTCCGGCTATCGCATGTCTGTGACTGGCGGTATTCACGCGACCATATACGCTCCCGATGGCACCCAGGTCTTCCCGACCTACAAGGACACCAACGGAAACTTTTTTTCAAAAGACGCCAACGGGAATGTGATTGATACGCTGGGCCGCGCGCCCGTCACCTATGTGGCCAATGGCACAGGTTGTTCTACAAGCTATTGCTACAACGTTTTGAATTCCCAGGGAACAACTTCTCAAATTAAGGTCACCACAACGACGGTAAATGTGAACACCAGCTTTGGCGTATCAGGTGTAACAGATTTCTCGGGATCGTTCACCGCAATCTCCAGTATTCAGCTACCTGACAACACCAGTTATCAATTCACTTACGATAGCGGCACAACCGTTGGTCACTACGGTCTCCTCGCCAGCATGACGATTCCCACGGGAGGCGTTGTCAGTTACACCTACACGAACTTCACAGATGCGTTTGGAGGGGTAAATCGTTGGATCCAACTGCGTAGCATTTCCGGTGGAGGAAATTGGATTTATAGTCCGTCAGTAGTCACTTCTTGCGCGCAGGGACAAGTCGGTTGCCAGCAGAAAGTCACTGTTGCCAAGCCGAGTGGCGACAATTCTGTATACACATTTACCATGAACAATGGTGCGTGGATGTCGCAGCGCCAGGATTATACCGGTGCGGTCTCT
>Ga0126384_10001143_pt1 | contig 15572 bp, 11 predicted proteins | sample PanSoiMetPlot_36_FD_92543 | JGI IMG/M metagenome (GOLD analysis project Ga0126384, IMG submission 92543) | Tropical forest soil microbial communities from Panama - MetaG Plot_36 | ecosystem: Environmental > Terrestrial > Soil > Tropical forest > Bulk soil | place: Panama | collected 2016-02-17 | reverse complement strand
AAGTCATTGCTTTTGCCAGGAGAGGGCGCGCTTCGGCCCTACGGTATAGCCGGCATGTTACTTGCCACGAGATTTGCGCGCCGGAGAAAGATATAGAGAAGTCCAAGGAAGAATTGCATTCGCTGCTTGATTCCGTATCTTCAAGTAAGAGTTCTGAGAAATTGATTTTGTTCCCGCTCGATGACAAGGCTGTATGGCTGTGCAGCAAGATCCAGCTTAATGACAGATGGGTGTTGGCCGGCCCGAGTGGCGCACGCGCGGACCTGGCGCTCGAAAAAAACATACAAGTAGAAGCTGCACGCGAGGCAGGATTTAAAGTTCCTAATACGGCATTGATCCGGACTTCGAAAGGTGCCCTGGAATTTGGCGACACAAACGGCTTTCCAATTATTCTGAAAGCCGCTGATTGTGTGCCAGTCTATCAGGGGCATGTTTACTCTTGCCGGAAATGGATATGCGCAAACCGCAGTGAGCTGGATCGCGCGATGGAACAATGGCAGGAGCGAGTGCCTTTGCTCGCGCAAAGCTTCGTCACGGGAACTGGGACGGGAATTTTTGGCCTCGCCGCGGAGGAAGGTGTGCGAGCCTGGAGCGGACATCACAGGGTGCGAATGATGAACCCACAAGGGTCGGGATCAAGCGCTTGCGAGTCCGAACCCGTCAGCGGAGCATTGAAGCAAAGCTCAGAAGCGATGATTCGGAATTCGGGCTGGCGCGGCTTGTTTATGATTGAGATGCTTCGAGACGATGCCGGAAACGATTGGTTTGTGGAGATTAATGGCCGCCCCTGGGGAAGCATGGCGCTTTGCAGGCGGCAGGGGTACGAGTATCCGGCCTGGCATGTCGAGCTGACGTTGAATCCGAAATCGGATGCAGGCGCGAGCGCCCCTTCCGGGCCCATCGTTTTGTGCAGGCACATCGGCCGGGAGTTTATGCATGTTCTGTTCGTGATGCTGGGGGCAAAATCAAATGCATTAAGCAAGTGGCCCTCCTTTTGGCGGACCATCAAAGATGTCTTGCGATTTAGAAAAAAAGACGGTTACTACAATCTCCGCCGGGACGACCTCAAGGTATTTTTTGCGGATTTCTATTTCACAGTCCACGACAACGTCTTCAAATCCAAGAGCTAAGATCAATGGAACATACTGCAGTCTGCCATGTGCACTCGGAGTGGTCTTACGATGGAAGGTGGGCGTTGGACGCTCTTGCCGCAAAATTCAGCCAACGTGGGTGCCGCGTCCTAATGATGACGGAGCACGACCGCGGATTCAGCCAATCGCGGCTCGAGGAATTCCGCCGCGCATGTGACCGCGCAAGTTCGGAGAAGATACTTGTTGTTCCTGGTATTGAGTATAGCGACGCGGCGAACCGCGTTCACGTTTTGGTGTGGGGGCCAGTGCCATTTCTGGGAGAAAACTTGCCCACCGGTGAAATGCTCGAAGGCGTTCGCGCAGCCAGCGGAATTGCGGTGCTTGCTCATCCTACGCGTAGAAAGGCGTACGAATGTTTCGAGCCGTCCTGGGCGAGCAAGCTCTTGGGAATCGAAATGTGGAACAGGAAATATGACGGTTGGGTGCCGAGCAAGAGTTCTCCTTCGCTGCTGGAGGCAGCAAACGCTGTCCCTTTTGTTGGACTAGACTTTCATACCGACCGCCAGCTCTTTCCTCTTACGATGGCCTTGCGAATGGACGAAATTGTCACTGAGGATTCCGTTCTGGAATGCATGAGAACGCGAAAGTGTTCACCGCGGGCATTTGGACTTTCTCTGCACGACCGGATCGTCCACACCGCATTGCCATTTCTGGGATTTGCTGAGAGAGGCAGGCGCAAAGCTGCTTCTCTTCTCAAACGCACAAAAAGTTCAGTGCATAAACATACCGAATCTACTCACTCTAGTCCAAAAGCCTGATCTTCCATGGAATCCCCCCATATTTCCATATGCATATGCACCTTCAAGAGGCCGCAACTTCTGGGAAGCCTTCTGGAGAAATTGAAAAACCAGCGTTCAGAAGGAATTTTCCGTTTTTCCATCGTTGTCGCCGATAACGATCGCGAAGAGTCCGCCCGCAAAGTTGTAGAAGATTTTTGCGCGAGTTCTAAGGTGCAGGCAACTTACTGTGCCGAACCTCGTCAGAATATCGCTTTAGCAAGAAACAAATCCATTGAGTGCGCGGCGGGCGACTTCATTGCATTTATAGACGATGATGAATTTCCCGATGATACCTGGCTGTTTAATCTGTTAAATGCCTACCGAAATTACGATGCAGATGGTGTCCTTGGCCCAGTGAAACCGCATTTTGAAAGTGCACCGCCTCGCTGGCTTACAAAAGGCAGGTTTTTCGATCGGCCCACCCATCCATCTGGGCACAAAATGAATTGGACCGAGGCACGAACGGGCAATGTTCTGTTCAGAAAAGACATTGTGAAAACCGTCGAAGTTCCGTTTCGTTCGCAGTTCGATACGGCCGGTGAAGATGTTGACTTTTTCCGTCGTATGATGGATCAAGGATTCAAATTTGTGTGGTGTGATGAAGCTCCTGTCTACGAATTGGTTCCCGCTTCGCGCTGCACAAGAAGCTATCTGCTGAGGCGCGCGCTGCTCCGTGGCAGCAATTTTCACAAACACCCAGCCGACAAGTTCAAAAATACCCTCAAGTCTTTGCTTGCTGTTCCCTGCTACCTTATCCTGTTGCCTTTTTTGCTTCTGCTTGGCCAGCACCTATTTCTCAAATATCTGATCAAGCTTTTGGATCATTCGAGCAGGCTGCTCGCTTTTCTGGGCCTCAGTTTGGTTACCCAGCGCCAAACCTGAGCCTTAAGCTGTGGAGTTGGTTCGACAACTTGCGTTCGAAACTGCCCTTCTCCGCGACGGCACCTCTTCGGTCAAGGAGTAAATGAATCGTTCATGCGATCGCTGATAGAAGTTTGCGGCAAGCAAATTCGGATAACCGGGAAATTCGTGCGAATCGCGCGCCTGGAAGCCGATACGTATCACTTTATCGATGATCCCGAAACGATGTTAGACGGGCTTCGCAAGTGCGGTGCTCGCATCGATCTATTTTCATTCATGCAGACTTTGAAGGAGCCGACTCCCCAATACAAATACCCTATGGAGTGGGCAAACATGGCTGTTGCCCCGGCTGCTTCTTATGAAGAATGGTGGAAGCAAATCACTTCAGAAGCACGCAATAGGTCCAAGCAAGCAGAAAAGAAGGGAATAGTCATTCGCGAAGTGCCTTTCGACGACGAACTAGCAAAGGGCATCTGGGAAATCTATAACGAAACGCCTTTCCGCCAAGGTCGTCCCTTCTCTCACTACGGCAAGGATTTCGAAACCGTAAAACGCGAAGAAGCTACTTTTCTCGACACCAGTATTTTTATCGGAGCTTTTCTCAACGAAAAGCTCGTAGGCTTCGTGAAATTGACAACGGACGAAGCGGGCACCCAGGCCGACCTCATGAATATCCTTTCTATGGTTTCGGAACGAGACAAAGCGCCGACGAACGCGCTGATAGCCCACTCCATCAAAGCCTGCGCCAAGCGCGGAATTCCGAATTTGATTTACCAGCGATTCTTCTACGGCACGAAAAAGTGGGACGGATTAATGCGATTCAAGCAAGTCAATGGGTTTCGCAGTGTTGACGTTCCCCGGTTTTATGTTCCTTTGACCGCCCTAGGCTGGGCCGCATACCGATTGGGTTTGCATCAACGGCTTGTGGATCGCTTGCCGGGTCGTGTTGGCGAAATGCTCAGGTCGACGCGCGCGGCGTGGAATGCCCGGAAAATGTCCTCCGCGAAAGAAGGCGCCTAGCCCAATGCCAGGAATCGTAGGCTTAATCACAAAAGAGCCGCGCGAGCGAGCGGAACGCCAGCTTTTGCGAATGGTCGAAGCCATTCGTCATGAGTCTTCCTACGTGGTTGGAACGTGGATCGACGAGTCTCTAGGCGTCTATGTCGGATGGGCTGCGCGGCAAGGGTCTTTCTCTGACGGAATGCCCGTTCGCAACGAACGCGGAGATCTTGTTCTCATTTTTTCCGGAGAAGAGTACTCGGGGCCGGACGTTCTTCAGTCTCTCAAACGGCGAGGGCACAGCTTCTCCGCCGAAGATGCTTCTTATCTTGTTCATCTTTGCGAAGAAGACGCCGACTTTCCAGGTCAACTGAACGGCAGATTTCACGGCCTGATGGCCAACCTGGCTCAAGGTACCGCAACGCTCTTCAACGACCGCTATGGCTTGCACCGGCTCTATTATCACAAGGCAGTCGATTGTTTTTATTTTGCTGCGGAAGCAAAAGCGATCCTTGCTGTCCGCCCTGAATTGCGAACAGTCGACCCACAAGGGCTAGGCGAATTTGTCTCTTGCGGTTGCGTGATGGAAAACCGAACGCTCTTTAAAGAGATCTATCTTTTGCCGCAAGCCTCTGCCTGGATTTTTAAGAATGGCGCGCTAGGGGAAACCAAAACATACTTTTCGCCCAAGCAATGGGAGCAGCAAGAAGTTCTTTCTCAGGAAGCCTACTATCAGGAGCTTCGCTCTGTTTTCTCAAAGATTCTGACCCGCTATTTCCGTGGCCGCGAGCGGATTGGAATGTCCCTCACGGGAGGGTTGGACACCCGAATGATACTCGCGTGGCACCAGGCTGAACCAAGCTCAATGCCGTGCTACTCGTTTGGGGGAATGTTCCGAGATTGCGAAGATGTCCGCCTGGCGAGGAGAGTTGCAAAGGCCTGCAAACAAACCTTTGAAGTAATCCCGGTTGGTTCCGAGTTTCTATCCAAATTCGCGCATTATGCAGAGAGAACCGTTTATCTTACGGATGGCTGCACGCCGGTTCGTCATGCGTCCGATCTTTATGTAAATGAGCGGGCCGCAAAAATCGCGCCTGCAAGAATGACCGGCAATTACGGCGGCGAGATTTTGCGTCAATTGCGGGCATTCAAACCTGGAAATCCCGCGTCAAACCTATTTCGTCCGGAATTGATGAATGAAGTTCATGCGGCACGTAATCGGTACGAAAAGCTCGTCCAGGGTCACGCTCTTTCTTTTATCGCTTTTTGTCAGGTTCCTTGGCACCACTATGGCTTGCTTTCCCTGGAACAATCGCAGCTTTCTCTGCGCTCGCCATTTTTGGACAACGACCTTGTTCGAACTGCGTATCGCTCGCCCTTGGCAACGACGTCAGACGGCAATCTTTTCAAGGAGAGCCAAGAGGCAGTTCGCCTGATTGCTGACGGAAGCAAAATCCTGTATGACATTCCTACCGACAGGGGCCTTGCCGGCACTTCCGGCAAACTGGCGCGTAAGCTAACCACTCAGTATGTCGAGTTCACCTTCAAAGCCGAATACGCGTACGACTACGGGATGCCTCAATGGCTCGCCAGATTTGACCACTGCGTTTCCTCTTTGCACTTGGAAAAGCTCTTTCTCGGAAGACATAAGTTCAATCATTTTCGAGTCTGGTATAGAGACGCACTCAGCTCCTATGTGCGGGACATTTTGTTGGACTCCCGGACACTGGCTCGTCCGTATTTGAACGGCTCTGCCGTCCAGTCTGTGGTCAATCGCCATTTGAAAGGCGACCAGAACTTCACCACAGAAATCCATCAGCTGCTCACACTTGAGCTCATTCATAGACACTTTGTTGATGGCACCGCACAAAAAGGCGCAATCTGAAAAATGGGCAATTTAGTTCTGACCGTTTCCCTTCTTTTCAGCGTCTGGCTGATCATTCGTGACGTTCGGCGCCGTAAGCACATCTCTGCCGCCGTTTGGATTCCGACATTTTTGCTGCTCATTCTGGGTTCAAGGTCGGTTTCCCTTTGGCTGCAATCGGATGTGCAATACATGGGCCTCAGGAACGAAGCGCCACGCAGTATCCTCGATGAGTCGTTTTTCCTTTTTGTTCTCGGGAGCTCCGCGTTGACTGTGATTTCGCGCCGCGTGAACTTCGTGCGGCTCCTTACGGGTAATCCTGCGTTGATTTTGATGTACCTGTTTTTCGCAATCAGCATTATTTGGTCCGGAGATCCTTTTGGTTCCACAAAACGAATCTGTAAGGACTTTGGCTTGCTCATGGTGATTTCGGTAATTCTTTCGGAGCGAGATCCGCTTGAAGCGATGCAGGCTGTTTACTATCGTTGTGCGGCTTTGCTTTTTCCACTCTCCGTAGTTTTCATCAGGTTCTTTCCAACACTGGGACGTGTGTACTCGATTGCCGGAGATCCCACATATACAGGCGTCACGACCCAGAAGAATAGCCTTGGGGAAATCGTGCTTGTTTTCTGCTTGTTCCTCGTATGGGGTTGCGTGGATTCACATCCACCTCTCACAAACAGAAGAGGCAAACGAATACTTTGGGACCGCGTTCTGCTTCTTGCTATGGGCGCGTATCTATTAAACATTTCTCAGAGCAAAACATCGTTTATGTGCCTGGCAATCGGCTCGGCATTGATCCTCGTGAATTCAATCACACGGTCCAAAGTCTTGAGTAAGACGATACTCATTGCTTGTTTGTTTGCTCCGGTTTTTATTATTTCGATGCAGGAGTTCGGCTCGATAATTCGTCCTCTTGTTGAGGCTCTTGGGCGAAATATGACATTCACCGGGCGCACCAATATATGGGTGCACATCACGTCGACGACTGTTAATCCGCTGATTGGCGCCGGCTTTTGGAATTTCTGGGGCGGATATGGTGGACACGCCATAGAACTAGCCATGGACACGCCGATCCCCAACGCGCATTCCGGCTATCTGGATCTCTACCTTGACGGTGGGTGGACGGCCATTACTCTACTGTTTTTCCTGGTGGTTAGCTCCGGCTTACGCATCATAGGCAGACTAGGATCGAGCCGGTTTCAACAGCTTCGATTTGCGATTCTGATCGCCGCGATTTTGTATAACCTTTCAGAATCGATTTACTTTCGGATCTCTCCCCTGTGGTGTACGACATTGCTCGCAATAGTCCAGTTTCCCGCGACTGAGAATGCCCCAGAGGTTTCCGTTTCTCCGCTACCCCGAGAAGGAGTTCGAGCGTGAATCCCGGGTCGTCCCGTTTCTTGATTGCCTGCGCCGTCATCGTTCTGTTCCTCAACGTTTTTCTGCTTTTCTATGCTATCCCTCATTTGAGCTCCCGGATGGGAATTCTCTATAACCAGGACAAATACGCAGATGGTTATGACGAACTTGCCACAAGCCTTGCCCACGGGGACGGATACCGCTTCTATCCGGACACTGCCCCCACGCTTATGCGTGAACCGGGCTATCCGTTTTTGCTTGCGGGCATTTTTAGGATTTTTGGAAATAATCTCACGGCCGTTAAGATCGTAAATTTGCTGTTGGCTTTTGCCACCGCCGCGCTCTTGATGAAGATTGCGGCTAAGATTTCGGGCAATCCTGTTGTAGTTTTCGGATCAGCTTTGCTGTTCCTCTTCCATCCGGGGGTCCTTATCGCGGAAAGCCGCGGAGGAGTGGAAACGCTTTTTACATTTTGCGTGGTTCTCTTCGTTTTGCTGTTGTATCGAGCCCTCGAAACAGATTCATGGCTAGATTACGTGGCTTGCGGCTGCGCCCTGGGCCTTACGGTTCTGGTTCGCAGCACCTTGATGCTTTTTCCGATAATTGCTCTCGCTTGCTTGCTAGTTATTTTTAAGCGGAAATTGTTTCCATCCACAATCAAAATAGGGCTAACGATCGCTTCGATGCTGCTTATCCTGTCTCCTTGGATCATCCGCAATTTTCAATTGACGGGCAAGTTTGTGCCTACTGCGAGCGTTCTTGGCATATCGGCGCACAGCGGCCAGTACGTGTGCGAGAACTTGACCAATGAAAATTCCCGAAAGGACGTCGATCGGAGAGGCGCCGCCGAGAGACGTAGGCTGGCGATAGAACTTGGGCTTCCCTTTAAGGATGTTCAGGACGCTTACTATCAATATTTCTATAACACCGGAGATGAACTTAGATTTTCGTCCTTTCTGATGAACAGAGTTACAGATAAATACAAAAGTTCTCCGGATTTATTCGTAAGTTGCGCCAGCTCCAATTTGTTTGATTTCTGGTTTGCTGGGAAAACAAATAACTCCACCAAAATGAACATTGCGCTGCAAATTCCCTATCTTTTACTTGCGATCGGCGGCTTCGTTGTTAGCTGGAGAAAACACCAAATTCAAAAAGTGATTGTTCCCATAGCTTTGATTATTTACACCATTGCCGTGTATGCGCCAATCCTCGCTCAGGCCAGGTATAGTGTTTCTGTTGTTCCTTTCGTTTCCGTCCTGGCGTGCGTCGCTCTTGCCCACATCTTCGCCATGTTTGGCGAAAAAAGACCAGTTTTTTCCTAGCATTTGTTCGAACGCCCTTGTAGAGCGTCCCCCGCAATCACAATAAACCGCAAAGGAAATGTCCGTGACCCCCACTCCTAAAATGCAGCACGCCTATTCGATTGTCGGAGAACTTCGCGATTTCACTAATTTCAGGCCGCCTGAAAAAGATGATGTCGAGTTATCGATCGTCATCCCGGCCTATAACGAGCAAGCGCGATTGCCCCGAACCGTACTTGAAACGATCCGATGGTGCACGACGGAGCAAATAAAATTTGAGCTATTGCTGGTGGATGACGGCAGCGAGGACGAGACGCTCAGACTTGCCCGGCTCTTTGAAGAAAGTGATTGCAGGGTCAAGGCAATAGCCTGCCCGCATACTGGAAAAGGTGCCGCCGTGCGGATGGGCATGTTGAACGCAAAAGGACAATTCGTCCTGTTTATGGACGCCGATGGCGCGACTCCGCTGACCGAAATTCCCAGGCTGTTGAACGCGGTAAAATCTGGCACCGATGTGGCTATTGGATCAAGAGTTGTTCGGCAGCCGGGTGAGGTGGAGGTTCGCACCTCCATCCACCGCCGGCTCATTGGGCGTACTTTTTCCTTCTTTGTGGGCCTCTTCGCGCTTGAGGGCGTCGCGGACACTCAATGTGGCTTCAAGATGTTTCGCCAAGAGGCTTCGCAGGCCATATTTTCTCGCCAAAAAACAATTGGATTTGCTTTTGATGTTGAAATTCTCTTCGTTGCGCGTCACTTGGCTCTTTCCATCGCTGAGATCCCGGTTAACTGGGTTGCTCAACCTGGTTCGAAAGTCAATCTTGCAATTGATTCGATGAAAATGCTCTGGGATATTGCGTTGATCCGCTGGCTGCATCGCAACTCTAAGTAACTGTTTTTTCTTTAGTTTGGAAGCCATTGCATGGTCGGCCCAGCGAGCGTGATCAAGCGGCCGACGGTGAATTAGGATCGTTTCTTGTACGATGCTTAAACAACACCCTTTAAAGGACAGGTTAACGCTGTAACCCTCTTGCTGCACTAATGTACAGTAGACTCGATTTGAAGGGGCCAATAACATCTACTTGAGCGCATTGCGAGCGAATTTGCCCAGGCAATTCCGCTCCTCGAATGCAGCCTGAGGAGATGAAATGAGATTGAAGCACCTGGCATTACTACTTACAGGGTTTCTCTGTTTCGCGGCAAATCTGCGCGCGCAGGCTTGGACTGGGCTTTTGGCGCCGACCCGGGCGGTTGATTGGTCCCGTTCCGGCGTAGTGGGAGGCATTCCCGACGCCAACTGGACGCAGTGCGGTTCGACGATTGCCGCCTACGGGAGTTCTTCTGCCCCCCAATCTGCCAGTACGATTAACAATGCAATTGCTGCATGCCCGGCAAATACGTACTTGCTTTTGGGTCCTGGAACATTTTATTTGTCAGACGGAGTTCTGATCCAAAGAGGCAGCGTTGTACTACGCGGATCTGGAGCCACGCAAACGACCCTGAAATTTAGCGGGCACAATGGGTGCGGCGGCTTTGGCGGGAATATATGCGTTAAAAGCACCTCAGGGAGCTACTCTGGCGGTCCAGACAACGTTGCAAATTGGACGGCGGGATACGCCCAAGGATCGACCTCGATCACCTTGGGCGCCAATACTTCCGGCAGTAAGCCACCCTTCGTTGGCGCTTCGCTGATTTTGGATCAAACTCAGGATGGCACTGTCAGAGCGTCTGACACAGGCAACGTCTTCCTTTGTCAGCAGGCCCCGGCTTGCGTTGTTTCAGGAAACAGTTCTAGTACTTCGCGAAATCATGCTCAAATTGTGACAGTAACTGCAGTTCAAAGTGGCACCTGTGCTTCGGGCTGCACGGTTACAGTTACCCCGGGCGTTTACATGCCAAACGTGAGCTCGGCACGGGCGCCGCAAGCTTGGTGGGCAAGCGTCGCGAATGTCTCCTACGTTGGAATAGAGAATTTAAAAGTTGACGCGACGACTGATGCTGTCGCCAACGGCGGAGGGAACGGAATTCAGCTTTACAACGCACAGAACAGTTGGGTGAAGAACTGTAGTATAGGCGCTGTCGTTGCCGAACCTGTTACACAGGGAGGGACCTTTCGCGGAATCGAAGGTCTCCAGTCACACCACTTGACCCTCCGCGATAACTACTTTTTTGGCCGGGCCCTGTGGGATTCCTATGGAACTGACTTCTGGATTGCCGGCGATAGCCTGATAGAAAACAACATCATGCAGTTTGTCCCGATTCCGTTCATGTGCGAAGGCTGCTTTGGCAACGTCTATACGTACAATTTTACCGTCAACAACTACTGGGGAAATCCCGGAGGCCAGTGGGCGATGCAGTCGTTCTATCACCACGGCAGCATGGATAGCTATGTACTGATTGATGGTAATGTCGGATATGGACTTAAGCTGGAAGATTATTTCGGTCAGGGTTTCTTCTACACCGCTTTCCGCAACCGTTTCTTTGGTTGGCAAAACTCGGGTCAACAGAACCAAACCGTTCCGATCATGGCCTATTCTCTGAATCGCTACCACAATTTTGTCGGTAATGTGCTCGGCACTAGCGGGTACCACACACAATATCAAATAGTCCCTTCAGGCAACACTACGAGTAATCCCGCTGAGAGCAGCTGTATATTTTCTATCTTCGCCATCGGTCTTGGTGGCGAGTGTGGAGACGGGAATGGCACCTCCGCGCCGTTCAATGACACAACAGTCCCTCAGACCGTCATGCGTTGGGGAAACTACGACACAGTGAACGGATCTAGCCGGTTCGTCGCCACGGAGATTGGCAGCGTTGATCTTTCGTTTCCATCTCTTGTAGCGCCCCTTTCCACGCTTCCGCCCTCTTTGGTCTACACGAGCAGACCAGCATGGTGGCCCGCAGGCAAGCCGTGGCCTTCGATCGGTCCTGACATTTCTGGAGGAAACATTGGCCGCTGTTCTGGCGGAACCTTTGACAAATGGCCGGCGACGGCAGCTTCACAGTGCACCAGCGGCACGTTTGCTGCTGACGGAGCAACCGCCCTCGCGGTCAGCATCCCAGCTATGGATTGTTACTTAAATACGCTGCACGGTCGCCCGGACGGGCACGGTGCCCCGATCCCATTTGACCCGGTTGCTTGCTACTCGACCGGCACGGTCAATCGGCCCAATCCTTCTTCGGGTCTGGCAACAGCTGTGAATTGAGCTTCTGAAACTGTGCGAAAGGGCCTTCAACCTGGGCCCCGTTTCGCGTCGTGCTTTAGTCCGAAGTTCCGTTGGCCTCGCCACACATCACATTTGCCTTTGTTTCTGAAGTTTCATTTTTGCAGCACGCGCGCGAGACGTTTGCTCGCAGTGCGTTCTACAATGTTGAATCTTCTAGTTCGGTTGCTCTAAGGCGCTAGCCCTTCCACATGTCCGAGATCGAATCTAAGAGTTTTCGCAATCGGAGATTGTTCTCCGGTTCGATGCTGCGCGTCAGCTACCTTGTCGCCGGAACTCTATCGTCCTTGTTCTTGCTTCCGTTCATAGTGCACCACTTGGGCGCGCGAGTGTACGGATTCTGGTCGCTCGCGATGACCTTTGTGGGCTACTACGGCCTTTTGGATTTTGGCCTATCCAGCGCTGTAGCCCAATACATTGGCACGGCAATCGGTCGCAAGGATTCAGCCGAGTGCACTGCGGTATTTAATACCGCCCTCAGGGTGCAGTCTGTCATTGGCGGAATCGCGCTTCTTGTCACGGCTGTTTTGGCCGCCGCCACTCCCTGGTTCTGCCATGACCCGGCCGATGGCGCGGTTTTTTGGCGGGTCATTTCAGTCTTGGGAGTAACAACTTCTCTCGGTTTCCCAGCGAGAGTCTACGGGGCCGCTCTTGAAGCGGAGTACAGATTCGACATCCAATCCTGGCTGGCTATTTTCGGACTTGCCCTTCGCACGGGTCTGTCCGTTCTGGTCATCCTCAAAGGCGGTGGCTTGCTTGCCTTGTCTTGGGTGACTTTGGCCTCGAACCTCACTGTGGCTGTGCTTCAAATCTGGTTCTCGTGGCGCGAGATCCCCTGGGCCCGGATTCAAAGATCTACCCTCGGAAAAAGCAGACTGAGGAGCATGTTTGGATACAGCGCCTTCACTTCGGTCGCCATGGTTGCCGACACGCTTCGGTTTCAGATCGATCCCGTTTTGATCTCTGCATTTATAGGGCTCGCCGCAGTCACGCATTATAGAGTTGCTTCTGTATTTACAAAATACTACGTCGAGTTGATAGTAGCAGTCGTCGGAATCTTTTCTCCGATGCTAAGCCGGCTCCACGGAGCTGGGGATCGTATCGGCCTCGAAAGAGTGTTCTTCTTTGCGACGAAGGTTTCTCTCTTTGGTTCAGTGTTCATCGGAATGGCCCTTGTGAGTTGGGGGAAGCCTTTTATCGCCCGCTGGATGGGGTACGAATACAAGGACGCATATTGGCCTCTTGTTACTCTCGCGATGGCCGCTTTTCTCGACGTCGCACAAAACCCCTCAATTGGCCTTTTGTATGCCACGTTTCGACATCGTTTCTATACCTATATGAACGTGACCGAAGGACTGGTAAATCTTCTATTTAGCCTGATCCTTGCCAAACCATTGGGCATTTTAGGTGTTGCGATGGGTACCCTGATTGGAGCGATCAGCGTCCGTCTAATAATTCAGCCATGGTGGGTTTGCAAGGCTTGCAACCTCTCTTATTCCTCCTACATGAAATTTCTCTTGGGAAACTTGGCTCGATGCATGGGTCTGATGGCGGTAGCGGTTTTATTCTCAAGCTGGGGTTTGAAGCCAAACTACCTGTTCCTATTTTGTTCTGCGGTTTGCGCCACATTGGTTTATTTGACCGCTGCTTGGTTCTTGGTCTTTAGCGTCCAGGAGCGTAATCAGCTGTTCGCAGCGATCACAGGTCGCGTCAAACAGAAACGTGACTTGCCAACTTTTACTTCCACCGAAAACGAAGGTTTCACGTGAGAGTCTCCGCCCTAATTCCGACCTATAATCGGCGCGCATACATCTTTCGCGCCATTGACAGCATCTTTTCTCAATCTGTTTCTGTTAATGAAGTCATTGTGGTGGATGACGGGTCAACAGACGGTACAAGTCAAGCGATTCAAGAGAAGTATGGTTCCGGCGTGCGGGTAGTGATTCAAAAGAATTCTGGCGTCGGCGAGGCGCGGAGAAGAGCTGTGGAGGAATCCAACGGCGAATGGATCGCTTTTCTTGACAGTGACGACGAATGGGCTCCTGGGAGAATGGCTATACTTTCTGATGTCGCTTCTTCTGTTGGTTCTGAAGTTGCCTGGGTTTTCGGTGATTCGCAGTTCGTAGCAGACAAAGGTGACTTGACCTCGGCCTTTGAAGAAAGCAAACTTATCGTGAAGGACGGCGTCAAAGTCTTTGACCGGCCTTTATCCGAATTACCCTGGAGTCTGGAGATCACCCGTCCACCCGTCCTGGAAGCCAGCTTAATTCGAAAATCAGCGCTCATGGGACTTCAATGCTTTAGCGAAGGCTTGCGTCATGGCGAGGATTTTCTTGCCAGCCTTCAGGTTGCCAGCAGATATTCCTTTGCGGCGGTGCCTGCTGTCGTGACAAAGGTCTACCGAACATCTGATTTAACTTCCAGTTCTTTGGAATACAGGGGCATTTCCAGCATTGATGCTTGTAAAGCCGGCGTAATTGGGTACGAACTGGCCGCAAGAACTACCCAAAGCAAGGGATGGATGGACCTCCACGCAGAATTTGTACGGAGACTCTGCAAAGCAAGCGCGCGTGAGGATTTGCCCATACGAGGTTTGGCGGCTCAGCAGTTTACTTTTGGGGTCTCACTGAAATCCTTGGGATTTTGGTGCGCCGCCATGCTCGGTAGCGGTTTTTTCAGGGTTTGCTTTTCCATCAAGCGGTTTTTGCGGATGATCGGCAGGCAGGATAGCGAAGGACTTGTTGGCACGCAGTAGAACCTGTGTCGGAAATCGAAGTGAACCAATGGACCATTTGATCCCCAAACGGATTATTCAGACAGGAAAACACACTCAGCTTGACTTACCCAGCCGCGCAATCGTCGCCAACATTCGTTTAATGAACCCGGATTTTGAGTACATTTTTTTTGACAATAGCCAAGTTGAAGAATTTATTGATCGTGAATTCCCCCAATATCGGCTCATTTTCGATTCTTTCCGCTTTCCAATCCAACGTTACGATTTTTTCCGGTACCTGTCCGTTTACCGTTTCGGCGGGTTCTACTTTGATCTGGATGTCCTCCTTGCGGATAGCCTTTCGAACCTTCTCGAATTTGGATGTGTTTTTCCATTTGAGGGCCTCTCTCTCAGTCGTTTTCTCCGCTCTCAATATGGCATGGACTGGGAGTTGGGAAACTACGCCTTTGGGGCTGCTGCAGGCCATCCTTTCCTGAAGGCAGTTATCGAGAATTGCGTGAAAGCGCAGAAAGACCCCGCTTGGGTTAGGCCCATGCTTGGCGGCTACCCGCCACTGTTGAGGGAAGAATATGTCGTCTTGAATACGACAGGTCCGGGATTGCTTACTCGTACATTCGCCGAGGATGCTGAACTGTCACAATCCGTTCGTGTCCTTTTTCAAGATGATCCATACGATGAGCGTACTTGGAATCGGTTCGGCAACCTTGGCATTCATTTGATGAATGGCTCTTGGCGTCTTAAGACTGGCTTCCTCCGGAGGAAATTGGCCCAATACTGGGAGGTCAGATCTGCCAGGCAAATTTCGAAAGACGCCTTAAAAAAGCGAACGGGACAAACACTCAACAAACAAGGCGAAACGAACAAAAAAGCGGAGCCTGCTTAGAGTCCCTAGACACGTCCTATTTTGGGATATTAGAGTCGTCTCAGAAGTGAAAAAAAGTACTCATTAGTGGGACCCGCTTGGGTTTACTCATAAAGCCAAGGTTGTCGTATTTCTCCATATCGCGTTGAAAAAAAGGCATATATTTTTTTGAAAATATTGGCCTCTCAAATGCCTAAAGCGTCTTCAGGTCGTTCGTTCCTTGTGCCTTATACGCTATAGGAGGCGCGAAACTATGTTCAGGCCCAATTTCGCGCTCCCGGTTAGGCTTCTGTCCCTCTAATGCTTACAGTGAGGCTGGATGAGGCCGCGACCGTACAAATTGGTCGCAATGTCGGAGCAAATGGCAAAATGCCTTCTGCGTATGACCTTCAGGCACTGAAGCGTTTTTATCGGAGAAAGTCCGCGAGCTTTGTCTTT
>Ga0126384_10001142_pt1 | contig 15575 bp, 12 predicted proteins | sample PanSoiMetPlot_36_FD_92543 | JGI IMG/M metagenome (GOLD analysis project Ga0126384, IMG submission 92543) | Tropical forest soil microbial communities from Panama - MetaG Plot_36 | ecosystem: Environmental > Terrestrial > Soil > Tropical forest > Bulk soil | place: Panama | collected 2016-02-17 | reverse complement strand
TGAGCGCCGATGCGCGCCCGCCGTCACGTTGCGCCAGGGCGGACATATGTCGGTCCGTTCCCGGACGACGTGCAGACCTACACCGGGGTCACGGTCAGCGTCCCGGCCGGCGCGAAGCCGCCGACCGCTGCGCATGATCTTGTCCGAAACGTTTCGGGATCATGCGCAAAGGTCGTCGCCTACAGGTTCGCCGCCTTGAAGGTGTCGCACGCCGCGACGTTGCCCTGGCGCAGCCCGGTCATGAACCAGCGCTGGCGCTGCTCCGAGCTGCCGTGGGTGAATGAATCGGGCACCACGTAGCCGGTGGACTTGCGCTGCAGCGTATCGTCGCCGATCGCTGCGGCAGTGCGCATTGCGGCCTCGACGTCGCTTTCGTCGATGAAGGGCGGCCGGCCGCGATCCTTCTCGCTCTGGTTCTGGTGGTTCGCCCACACGCCCGCGAGACAGTCGGCCTGCAGCTCGACGCGGACCTGCAGGCGGTTCGCGGAGGTTTTGTCCATGCCGCGCTGCATCGACTGCACCTTGGGGAGAATGCCGAGCAGGTTCTGCACGTGATGCCCGACCTCGTGGGCGATCACGTAGGCCTGGGCGAACTGGCAGGCCTTGCCTTCGCAGCCGCGGAACCGCGTCTCGATCTCGCGGAAGAAGGAGGTGTCGAGATAGACCTTCCTGTCTTCCGGACAATAGAACGGACCCATCGCGCTTTGCGCCACGCCGCCGCACGGCGCCTGGGTCGCGCCGCGATACATCACCAGGACAGGCGCGCGGTAGGTCGCGCCGGATTTGCTGAAGATGTCCTTCCACTGCACCTCGGTGCTGCCGAGAACGCGCGACACGAAGCCGCCGATGTCGTCGCTCGGCGCACCGGTGCGGCGTTGCGCCTGCGGGCCCGGCCGATAGGGCTGCTGGTAACCCGAGCCGCCACCCGTCAGGATCTCGGCGCCCCCGATCAGAAGCCGCGGATCGATCCCGAGCGCCCAGCCTGCCAGCGCGAGCAGCGCGATCGCGCCGATGCCGAGCCCGCCGCCACCGATCGGCATGCCGAAGCCGCCGCCACCGCCCTCGCCGCGGCGATCCTCGACATTTTGGCTCTGTTCCAGGTCTTCCCAGCGCATCGCTCCGCTCCGTCGCCTGCCGACCCGGCAAATTTTGCCGACTCTTGCCCGGTATTATGTGGGCGCACTTTTACGCTTTGACAATGCTTCGCGGCGGTTTCGAGGTGCGCGCCCGCGCGCGAAAATTTTCACCGCTCGTCGGCACCGCGATGCGCCTGAGGTTAAGTCGATTTTTACCTAAACGACGCAGTATCGCGGACAGTCGGTTGTAGGTCCCGCGTCGCCGACTTGTGTCGCCAGAGTCAGAGTTCTGAGTCATGGTTGTACCGCGTCGCGGGGCGTCCGTCAGGGCGCCCCGCTTCCATTCGGAGTCCGCGCGCGCGCCGAAAATCCTGATCGGCGACTGTGTCGCCGAGCTCGCCCGGCTGCCGGCCGAGACGGTCGATCTCGTCTTCGCCGACCCGCCCTACAATCTCCAGCTCCAGGGCGATCTCAAGCGGCCCGACGACTCGCGCGTCGATGCGGTCGATGACGACTGGGACAAGTTCGCGAGCTTCTCGGTCTATGACGATTTCACCCGCGCGTGGCTGCTCGCCTGCCGACGCGTGATGAAGCCGAACGCGACGCTGTGGGTGATCGGGTCCTATCACAACATCTTCCGCGTCGGCGCGCTGATGCAGGATCTCGGCTTCTGGATCCTCAACGACGTGATCTGGCGCAAGTCGAACCCGATGCCGAATTTCCGCGGGCGCCGCTTCACCAATGCGCACGAGACGCTGATCTGGGCGAGCCGCGACGCCGGCGCGCGCGGCTATACGTTCAACTACGACGCGCTCAAGGCGGGCAACGAGGACATCCAGATGCGCTCCGACTGGACGCTCGCGCTGTGCACCGGCGAGGAGCGGCTCAAGGGCAAAGACAAGAAGAAGCTGCACCCGACGCAGAAGCCGGAGGCGCTGCTCGCCCGCGTGATCCTTGCGGCGTCGCGCCCGGACGACCTCGTGCTCGATCCGTTCAGCGGCACCGGCACCACTGGCGCGGTGGCGAAACGGCTCGGCCGCCGTTTCGTCGGCGTCGAGCGCGACGCGTCCTATGCGGCCGCCGCCGAGAAGCGCATCGCCACCGTCGAGCCGCTCGAGGCGGCGACGCTCGCCGCGTTCCCGACCGCGCGCGAGGCGCCGCGCGTGCCGTTCACGGTGCTGATCGAGCGCGGCATGATCGCGCCGGGCGACCAGCTCACCGACGCCAAGCGCCGCGTCAAGGCGCTGGTGCGCGCCGACGGCGCGATCAAGCTCGGCGACAGCGTCGGCTCGATCCACCGCATCGGCGCGCTCGCGCAGGGGCTCGAGGCGTGCAACGGCTGGACCTTCTGGCACGTGGAGAAGAAGGGCGGCCTCCTGCTGATCGACGCGCTGCGCGCCGAGGTCCGGGCCAGGATGGAATAGCGCAACGTATTGCGATAGTCTGCCGCTCGAAACACGCGGCGCCCTGAAAGCATGCGGGCGCCCTGAAACCATATTGGAACCCGCACGTTGAGTGTAGCACGGGGCTTCCCTGTGCCGTCACGACGTGGGTTCCATGCGATGCAAGACACGCCGGACGATATCGATCGCGCATCGGAAGGCGGCGCCGCGCATGCGCGCGAGGGTGCGACCGGCAAGAGCCGGACGGCGGCGGCCGGGCGGGAATTCCTCCGCGCCGTCGGCGGCGATCTCGCCGGATTCGGCGGGCGGCTGCAGCGATCGCTCGCAGCCACGCGCGCCCACGCCCGGCTGCAGCGCGCACTGGCGCAACGCGCCGCGCGGCGGCGCAGCTCGTGGACGCGCGCGAGCGGCAGCGTGCTCATGCGCTTCGGCCTCGCCATTGGCGTGGTCGGCCTCGTCGCCATGCTGGCAGTCTCGGGCGCGCTGCTGTGGGTGCTGCCTGACCTGCCGCTCGACAATCCGATGGGCGATCCGGACAGGCCGAGCTTCGTGCTCGAGGCCGCCAATGGCGCGCCGCTCGGGCGGGTCGGGCCGCTCAAGCTCGCCGACTCCCCGTTGCAGGATTTTCCCCCGGCCTTGACCAAGGCAGTGGTGAGCATCGAGGACCATCGGTTCTACCAGCATTTCGGCGTCGATCCGCTCGGCATCATCCGGGCGGCGCACCGCAATGCGGAAGCGGGCGGCATCGAGGAGGGCGGCAGCACGATCACCCAGCAGCTCGTGAAGATGCGCTATGTCGGGCGGGACCGCACCTACCAGCGCAAGCTGCGCGAAGCGCTGACGTCGCTCTGGCTGGAATTTCATCTCAGCAAGGACGAGATCCTCACCCGCTATCTCAACAGTGTGTATATGGGTGGCGGCGCCTTCGGCATGGTGGCGGCGGCGCGCCTCTACTTCGACAAGAGCCTGCGCGACCTGACGCTGCCGGAAGCCGCGATGCTGGCCGGCCTGATCAAGGCACCCACCCAGTTCAACCCGCTCACCCATCCCGATGCCGCGCAGGCGCGTGCCGCCGCGGTGCTCGACGCGATGGTGGACAACGGTGCGCTCGATGCGCGGGCGGCGAATGCCGCGAAAGCGACGCCGGCGGTCGCGAAGGCGCCGCCGCAGCTGACGCCGGCCCGCTCCTGGTTCACCGACTGGGTCGGAACGCAGGCCGCCGTGGCGACCGGCGCCCAGGCGCGGAGCATGCACGTGCGCACCACGCTGATGCCGGAGCTGCAGCGGCTCGCGCAGGATACGCTCAACCAGGCGCTCGCTACGCGGGGCCGCCATCTCGGCGTCTCGCAGGGCGCGCTGGTGGCGATGCGTCCGGACGGCGCCGTGCTCGCGATGGTGGGCGGGCGCGACTACGACGCGAGCCAGTTCAATCGCGCGGTCGATGCGCTGCGCCAGCCTGGCTCGGCGTTCAAGCTGTTCGTCTACCTCACGGCGCTGCGCAATGGTTTCTCGCCGGAGGATTCGATCGATGCGAGCGGGATCGACATCAAGGGCTGGGAGCCGGAGAACTACGGCAGCGCGCGGTACGGGCACCTCAGCCTCGATGAGGCGTTTGCCAAATCGGTCAACACGGCGGCCGTGCGTCTCGCGATGGAGGTCGGCTTGAATAACGTCATCGCCACGGCGCGCGACCTCGGCATCAATACGCCGCTCAAGCCGATGCCGAGCCTCGCGCTGGGGGCGTTCGGCGTCAACCTGCTCGAGCTCACCGGCGCCTTCGCGTCGGTGCGGTCGGACCGACTTCACTTGAAGCCATGGGGCATCGCGGCGACCGGGCCAGCGGGCGGGCCCGCAGGCGATGGCCAGATGCAGGCGGCGCAGCCGCCCGCGCCCACCCAGCCGCTCGGGCCGTCTCAGCAGCCGATGATCGAACTGCTGCGCGGCGTGGTCGAGCACGGCACCGGACGCGGCGCCTCGATCGACGGTTTTGCGGCGGGCAAGACCGGCACCAGCCAGGACTATCACGACGCCTGGTTCATGGGTTTCACCGACTCACTCGTGGTCGGCGTGTGGGTCGGCAACGACGATAATTCGTCGATGAAACGCGTCACCGGCGGCAGCCTGCCGGCGACGATCTGGAAACAGTTCGTCACCAAGGCAACGCCGCTGCTCGGCGCGCCGAGCCTGCAGGTCGCCGCGACGGACACCAATCAGGCGCCGCAGGGCGACAACGCGACCCAGCCGGCACAGGCGCCGGCCGATCAGGCCGGAGCCGGCCTGTGCGATCCGCATGCCTGCGCCGGCAGGTACAGTTCGTTCCGCGCGTCGGACTGCACCTATCAGCCCTACTCGGGCCAGCGGCGACTGTGCGAAATCGGCGCGCCGCAGACGAGCCAGCCGCAAGCCGTGTCGCAGCAGACGACCGGCGCCGGGACCGACGCGCCAGCGCAACGCTGCAACGTCGAGGCCTGCGCCCGCATCTACTCGTCGTTCGATCCGGCCGACTGCACCTACAAGCCGTATGGCAAGGCGACGCGGCAGCTGTGCGAGAAGCGATGATCGGCGGCCGGCAAGCGCAATCGCCGCACACGCCTCACCCGTGCGCCTAGAGCACATTCCGTTCCTACGGAATCGGAACGTGCTCTAGATTCGTTTGTTGGGCGCATATTCTTATCGGCGAACCGGGTCCAGCCCGGATCAAGTCTGGGGCAGGCTTTCGCTAACTTTCCATCCAGAGATGGGCAACGGGTCTTGAAGCGACGACGTCCGGCGTGGCCTTGCCGTGAACGCTCGTCAAATACGCCTTGCACGGTCCGACGTCGCTCATGGCGAAGCGTTTGACCGTACGGATGACCTCGTCTTGGTCGTCGACGCGAACGATGTAGATTTCGAATTGATCGGCGAAGAAGGAAAAGATGGCGATGCCCCTGGCGACGGCGATGAAATCGAAGAATGGCGCCGTCAGGTCGTGGCTGGGCGCGAGATGATCCTTCGCGATCCAGTCCCAGCACGCCTTGTTGGTCCGCCGCAAATCCCGTTCGCGATAACGCGTGCTTCCGGCCTCGGACAGGAGCGCCTGCACGGCCGTCGACAACCCATGTTCGGTCTCGACGATCACCCCGCCCCTCCTCAGGCGCCTCGATCGCTCACCGCGCCGCCGTCAGCTGGATCACGATGCGATCAGGTAGAATCGCATCGTGCTCTCGTCTTATTGACGCTGGAGCATGATCTTGTCCGAAAAGTCTGCAAACCCCGGATCAAGTCCGGGGCGGGCATTTTCGGGATCATGCTCTTGCCGCCGTTACCTGAATCTCGATCTTCTTCTCCGGCCCCTGCAGCAGCGCCTCGATGCAGGCGCGCACCGGCGTCTGTCCCGGCACCGCCCAGGCGTCCCACACCTTGTTGAACTCGTCGACCGTGCGGATGTCCGACAGCCAGATCGTGGCGGTCAAAAGCTTGGTCTTGTCGGTCCCGGCCTTGGCGAGGAAGCCGTCGATGAGCGAGAGGATCTCGGCCGATTGCTCGGCGAGGCTCTGGCCGACCGTCTTGTTGGCGGTGAGGCCCGCGAGATAGACGGTGTCGCCATGGATGACGACCTTGCTCATCCGCGGTCCGGCATCGATGCGCTGTATGGTCATCGTGGTTCCTGTCCCTTTCCTTGTCGGTTGGTTCGATCAGCGCACCGAGAACGGCGACCCATAGGGCCGGCCGAACGGCACGCCTGCCGTCACGGTCTGCACCGGCTTTAGCTGGGCGCGGGCCTCGCGGCGGTTGTTGCGGGTGTCGACGAACGATACCGGGCCCTCGACGAGCTCCATGATGGCGACGTCGCCGGGAGCGCCGACCTGCAGGGTGCCGAGCTTGGGCGCACGGTTGATGTTCCTGGCCGGATTGATCGTCGCCATGGCAACGACCTGCTCGAGCGTGAAGCCGAGACCCATGAACTTGCTCATCACGTTGGTGAGATAGGGCACGCCGGGCGAGTTGCCGGAGACGACGTGGATGTCCGACGAGATGGTGTCGGGCGGGCAGCCCTGCGGGATCGCGACCTCGGCGACCGTGTAATCGAAGCTGCCGCCGCCATGACCGACGTCGAAGATCACGCCGCGCTGCTTGGCGGCGAGCGCCGCCGGCAGGAGCCGGCCATTCTGCACGATATTGGTGAAGGCGCCGGCGAGATTGGGCGCGCCCGAATAGCAATGGGTGAGAATGTCGCCCGGCCGCAGCGTATCGAGGATCTGCGACATCAGCTCGGGCGTCTCGACGCCGCCGATATGAGCCATCACGCGGCCGCCGGTGCCGGCCTGCTCGCAGGCCTGGATGGAGCGCTTGAGCGGCTCGATGCCGTTCCTGGCGATCACGTTCTCGGACATGCGCACCTTGACGCCGATCGCGATGTCGCGGTTCTCGGCGACCGTCTTGGCGCAGGCGTCCACCACCGCATAGTCGATGTTGTAGAGCTCGGCGACCGGGAACGGCGTGAGCCCCATATTGGCGATGTGCACGAACGCATAGAGCCGCGTGCGCGACTGTCCGACGACGTAGCGTCGGAACGCGGCGAAATTGTTGGCGCCGGCGTCGCCCGCCGACACGCACGTGGTGGTGCACTGGAACGCGATCAGCTCGTCGGCCGGGATGCCGATCGCGGAGCCGTAAGGATAGACGTGGCAGTGGAGGTCGACGAGGCCGGGCGTCACCAGCTTGCCGCCGGCGTCGAGAATGCGCAGGGCGCGGGCCGCCGGGATGTCGGCCTCGACCGCTTCGATGACGCCGAAGCGGATGCCGATATCGCGCCGGCTGCGCAGGCTTTGGCTCGGATCGAGCACGTCGCCGCCCTTGATGACGAGGTCGAACTTGTCGTTCGGGCCGATGGCGGCGAGCGCCGGACCACCCGACGCCAGCAGGGCGAGCGAGCCGCCGAGGAAGTCGCGTCGCGATGCATTCGACATGATCAGCCTCCCACTGCGCCTTGGGTGTTCACATAGAGCGAGTAGACCGAGTGGCTCGCCGCCATGAACAGGCGATTGCGCCTGAGCCCGCCGAAGCACAGGTTGGCGGAGCGCTCGGGCAGCACGATCCGGCCGATGCGCTTGCCGTCCGGCGAAAACACGACGACGCCGTCGAGCCCCTCGCCCATGCCCCAGCCGCACCACAGGTTGCCGTCGACGTCGCAGCGGAAGCCGTCGGGCGTCTCGTTCGGTGCGCAGGCGACGAACACGCGGCTGTTGGCGAGCCTGGTGCCGTTGTCGACCACGTCAAAGACGCGAATCACCCGCGGCATGACGCCGGCCTCGACCACATACATCTTGCTCTCGTCGGGCGAGAAGCACAGGCCGTTCGGACGATTGACGTCGCCGGTCACGACCGTCGCTTGCCGCGTCTTCGGATCGAGCCGGTAGACGTTGGTCGGCAGCTCCGGCTTGTCGACATGGCCTTCGTAATTGCCGAGGATGCCGAACGGCGGATCCGTGAACCAGATCGAGTCGTCCGACTTCACCACGATGTCGTTCGGCGAGTTGAGCGGCTTGCCGTCGAACTTGTCGATCAGGACCGTGACGCTGCCGTCGTATTCGGTGCGCGTCACGCGCCGCGTGTCGTGCTCGCAGGTGACGAGCCGGCCCTGGCGGTCGCGCGTGTTGCCGTTGGCGTTGTTCGACGGCTTGCGGAAGACGTTGACCCGCCCGGTCTGCTCGTCCCAGCGCATGATCGCGTTGTTGGGGATGTCGCTCCACATCAGGCAGCGCGCATCGCCGAACCAGACCGGCCCCTCGCACCAGCGCATGCCGGTGGCGATGCGCTCGACACTCGCCTGGGCGATGCGATATTTCGCAAAGCCCGGATCGATGATCTGCACCGCCGGATCGGGATAGACCTCGCTCGGCTCCCAGCGGGCGAGCGCAGCGGACGCGGACGCTGCGGCAAGCGCGAGCGAACCGGCAGACGCGAACACATCACGGCGTGATACCACCGACACGGCACCCCTCCCTGTTCGACGAATTGCTCTTGATGGGAGCGAATGGTGCGTCGGCGTGCGCGACGGCGTCAACCGTGAATGTCCGCCACGCGATCCGCCGGCGCGGCGAGGGCCGGCACGAGATTGATGCCACGCGGACGCGTGTCGTAGGATGAAACAAACATACTACAGGGGCGCCAGGTGGCACATTGGCCTGCAGCGATCTCGCGGCGCGCGGTCCCGGCGCTGCGGCACCGACATCGCTCATGAGCTCGCGACATCGCGGCGCTGACGCGCTGGTGCGGGCGATGGTCAATGCCGGCGTTCGCCGCATCTTCACGCTGTCCGGCAACCACATCATGTCGATCTTCGATGCCGCGCTCGACGCCGGCATTGCGCTCGTGCACGTCCGGCACGAGGCCGCGGCCGTGCACATGGCCGATGCGTGGGCGCGGCTGACCGGCGAGCCCGGCATCGCGCTCGTCACCGGCGGCCCCGGCCACGCCAACGCGGTGGGCGCGCTCTACACGGCCGCGATGGCGGAATCGGCCGTGGTGCTGCTGTCGGGACATGCGCCGAACGACCAGCTCGGAACCGGCGCATTCCAGGAGATGCGGCAGGCCGAGATTGCGGCGCCGCTGTGCAAGCTGGCTATGACGAGCGCCCATGCCGACGCCCTTGCGCCGGATCTCGCGACCGCGATGCGCACTGCGCGCTCGGGGCGGCGCGGACCCGTGCATCTGAGCCTGCCCACCGATTGCCTCGATGGCGACGCGGACATGACGCGGCTGCCAGACGCGGACGCTTTTGCGGCGGAAACGATGGCGCTCGACGCCGCCGTTGCCGACGCGATGCTGGAGCGGCTGCGGGCGGCGAAACGTCCATTGATCCTGACGGGGCCGACGTTGATGACGTGCAGGGGCCGCGACCTCGCGCTCCGCCTGCAGGATGCCACGCGGATTGCGGTCGTCGGCACCGAGTCGCCGCGCGGGCTCGCGGATGCATGCCTCGGCGGATTTGCCCAGGTGCTGACGCAGGCCGATTGTGTCTTGCTGCTCGGCAAGCGGCTCGACTTCACGCTCAGGTTCGGCCGGCCGCCCGCATTCGCGACCTGCTGCGAATTCCTGCAGATCGACGCGGACGACGAGGAGATCGAGCGCGCAGGCCGCGCGGTCGGCGCGCAGCGCACTGCACGCGCGCGGGCCGAGCCGTTCGTCGCCGCCGACATGTTGATCCGGCGCGCGCTCGACAAGGCTGCGGCCAACAGCGCGTGGCTCGACGACGTCCTGGCCGCGATCGCGTACCGGCCGCCCGGATGGAGCGACGCAACAGCAAGCCAGCCCGGACGGCTGCACCCGCTGCAGGCGCTCCGTCCTTTGCAGGCGGTGCTGGATGCGCACGCCGACTCGGTTCTCATCATGGACGGCGGCGAGTTCAGCCAATGGGCGCAGGCCTGCCTCACGGCGCCGAACCGTGTCACCAACGGCCCGGCGGGCGCCATCGGCGCCGGCCTGCCGTTCGCGGTCGCGGCGCGCATCGCCAGGCCGGACGCGCCGGTGATCGTCATCATGGGCGACGGCACCTTCGGGTTTCATCCGGCCGAGATCGACACCGGCGTGCGCTACGGCCTACCGTTTGTCTGCGTGGTCGGCAACGACGCGCGCTGGAACGCGGAATACCAGATCCAGCTGCGCGACTACGGTCCCAATCGGGTGAACGGCTGCGAGTTGCTGCCGACGCGCTACCACGAGGTCGCGCGTGCGTTCGGCGGCCACGGCGAACTGGTGACGCGCTCCGAGGAGATCGCGCCGGCCGTGCGCCGCGCCATGGCGTCGCGCCTGCCCGCCTGCATCAACGTCACGCTCGAAGGCCAGGCGGCACCGAGCTTCGTTTTGCCGAATGTGCGTTAGTATTACTGCGTCATTGCGAGGAGGCCACCGATCTCGGGTTTACCCGAGATAGGCACTATTGATGCGCAAGTCGGGCAAGCCCGACTTGCGTGGCCGACGAAGCAATCTCCTCCGCATACACAAGTGAAGCGAGATTGCTTCGCTTCCGCCTACGCGCTCACGCGCTTCGGCGGACTCAAACCCGTCCGTAGCTCGCGCAGCGAGCGAAGGCGGGTCGCTCGCAATGACGCGTGCCCCATCAAGTGACGCAGTAAGACTACGACCTACGCAAGCGATGCCGATCAGGAGCCCGGCTTCTGACACTGCTTGGCCGCGAGTTCCCCGGCCTGTGCGTCGACGCCGCCGCCTTGCGCCTCCGTCGGGAAAATTCCCGCGAGCATTTTTCTGTAGTTGAGCACGTCCAGCTCGATGTCGCACTCACGGCGCGTGAGCGCGTCGGCCGAGCCGGTCGCGGATGCGGCGGCGGCTGGCGCGGCGGATTGACCGTCGCCGACGGTAGCCGTCGTCACCGCGGCGCGCGCGCGAACCCGCTGCGCGGTGGCAACCTTTCGGCCATTCTGAGTGAGGTACCAGCACTTGCGCTGCGTCTCGCGATCCGTGCGGTAGAACCAGTGGCTGCCCTCCGGTGCCTCGGCGCTCGGCGCGGCGAGACAGTCGGTTGCGGCGCTCGCGCGCGGCCCCGGAAGAGCGACGGCCAGCGTCGCGACAAGCGCCGGGACAAGGGCCGGCGCGACCAATCTGCTCTGGCTTGGCATTGCGCTCTCCAGGAAAACGCAGGCAAGCCCCCCAACCGACTCGGATTTTTGCCGGTAAATCCGTTCGCAATGGGCCGCAAATCGGACAATCCACGAGCGCCACCGAGTCAATATTGAGGTAGGGAAGCAATTAGGTAACGCCAGCGAAATTTATGTAACGGCACCGACATTCCGGTTTGCCGCACGAGAGCACGTTTCATTCCGACGGTATCGGACGGTACTCCAGATTCGTTATTTGGCGCATATTCCAGCGAAACCGCAGGGCTCACCACCGGGAGAAGAACGGAGAGCCGAAAGGCGAACGCCAATAGTCGCGCTGACGCCAGGAGCGGAATTCGCCACCCGAGCCGCGCCGCCGCATGACGAGGCCGCCCTGCGGCTCGTTGCTCAGCACGGCCACGAACTCCGTGCCCTTGCCGGTCTCGCGGCTCAAGGCCTCGTCCGAGATGATCAGCGACGCCCGCGGCGCCGGCGCGATGCGATCAAGCACGTCCTGCGGAATGACGATGCGATCGAGCCCGCTCCTTGCGGCGTCGGTGTTGGAGGTGGCCGGCTCGACGTCGCGGCTGTCCCGGTGCGGCCGTGGCTGCGCCTCGGCAAGGACGCGCGGCTGTCCGTCGTCCAGCGTCACGACGCTCCATCGCAGGCCGGAGCCCGCCCGCGCCATGGCGGTGAAGACATGCGTGCCGATCGGACGGTCGGGATCGGTGATTGTGACCGGACTCTCGAGCACCGGCTCGAACCCTCGCCGCACGTAGAGCCGCTGTGTCTTGCGGCTGATGAAGACCGAGACCGGGTCGGCCTCGTGCGCCGCCTCACGCGCCGCCTTGGTGGCCGCGGCCCGCGCGGCGTCCGCCGCGACGGCAGCGTCGCGCGCCGGCGCGACCGCATCGATCTTCGGCTGTAGCTCGGCCTTGGCGGCGTCCCATTGCGCCTGCAGCTCGGCGGCCCTTGCGGCGGCCTTCGTCTTGGCGTCCTCGGCGCGCGCCTTCGCCTCGTCCGACACGGCGGCGCCGAGCGCCGCCTCGGCGGCCGCGAACTGCGCCTCGGCCCGCGTCTTGAGATTTTCCTGCGTGCGCAGCTTCGCGGAGGCGCGCGCCGCCTCGCGCGTGGCGGCCACCGCTGCGATCCGCGCCTCGTCTGCCTTGCGCGCCGCCTCGGCGGCCACCGCCGCAAGCGCGGCGGCATTTGGTCCGGTGTCCGGCTTCGGCGCAAACAGCGCCGGGTGGGCGATCTCGACCGGCGCCGGGTCACCCGGCGCGATGATGATGCGCACGCCCACCTGCGTCAGGTCGAACAGGCGCTCCGCGAAGCCGTAGGGCATGCGGATGCAGCCGTGCGACGCCGGATGTCCCGGGAGCGGGCCGCCATGCAGCGCGATGCCCGACCAGGTGATGCGCTGCATATGGGGCATGTAGGCGTCGTCGTAGAGGTTCGAGTAGTGCTCCGCTTCCTTCTGGATGACGCTGAAGACGCCGGCCGGCGTTTCGCGTCCCTTCTGGCCGGTCGACACTGGCGCGCGCAGGATCCATCCGTCGCCGTCGAAGACCGTGACGTGCTGGCTCCCCAGCGACACGATTGCCATCATCGGCGCGCCGGCGGCGCGTGGCGCGACCGCCTCGGAGGCGCCTGCGGCGTGACGGCTTGCGGAATGACGGCTTGCGGCGCCAGCCAGAGGTGGCGCCGCAATCAGTGCGGCGAGCGCGATTGTGGCGACCCTGGCGGGACGCACGGACTGCCGCGGCGCGTCACGGGACTGGGCCTTCGCGAAACCAGACGTCATGCCCGTCCCGTCCGATTGGTACGCCGGCTTGCACCGGGAAGAAACATGACAACAAGCATAACGTGATTGCGGCGGGTGTGCTAGCTCCGCAACTCACATGATCTTGATCTTGTCTGAAAAACCTTGTCCGAAAAGTCTGTCAATTTTTCGGGATTATGCGGCCAGAAGCACGTTCCGTTCTACGGAATCGAAAGATGCTCTAGATTCGTTGTTTGGCGCATATTCTTATCGGCGAATCGGTGCCCATCCCGGATCAAGTCCGGGCAGGCTTTCATCGGAATATGCGCTAGCTCTGCCTCAATCGGAACACGCGCTGGAAGGAAGGACGGCGGGCGAGCCTGGGCGCCGCCGTCACCGCGGCGATGGCGACGATCAGCAGAATGGCAACGACCATGTACGGCGCGCCGGACGTTGCGTGACCACCGCGAATCCCGACCACGAAGGTCTGCGTAAACAGGAGCGGGCCGACGAGCCCCGCCATGCCGCGCAGGCTGCTCAGCGCGCCCTGCAGCCGGCCCTGTTCGGAAGGACCGACATTGCGCGTCATCGAGGATTGTATGGCCGGCCCTGCGAGACCCCACAAGGAGAGGAGCGGGGTGGCGGCCAGAAACACTGTTCCGGTGGGAGCAATTGCATAGGCCGTGAAGCCGATCGCGCCGAGTATCAGTCCCGCGAACATGACGGGATGCTCGCCGCAGCGCGCCACTGCCGGCCGGACCAGCAGGCCCGCGACGATTGCCGAACCGATCCCGACCAGCGAGAGGGCGAGGCCGACCTGGTGCGCGCTCCAGGCATAGCGGTAGTCGGTATAGAGCACGAAGGTCGCATGCAGCGACTCGTGGGCCAGGAAACAAAGGAAGGCCGCGACCGCAAGGCCCAGAATGTCGGCATTCGAACGCAGAAGCTTGAGGGGACCGAACGGGTTTACGATCTGGCCCTCGAGCTTGGCGCGGTGCTCGACCGCCAGGGACTCGGGGAGCACGAAATAACCGTACGCCGCATTGGCGAGACTCAGAGCCGCGGCGAGCCAGAACGGCAGGCGCAGGTCCAGTTCGCCAAGTGTGCCGCCGATCGCGGGGCCAAGGACAAATCCGATGCCGAAGGCCGCGCCAAGCAGGCCGATGCGACCCGCCCTTTTCTCCTCGGGCGTCACGTCCGCGACGTAGGCGGTGGCCGTGGCGAAACTTGCGCCGAAGATTCCCGAAAGCGCCCGGCCCACGAACAGCCACGGCACCGACGGCGCGATCGCCATGATCACGTAGTCGAGTCCGAGGCCGAGGTTCGACAGGAGAATGACCGGCCGCCGTCCGTAGCGGTCCGACAACGCGCCGACGATCGGCGAGAAGACGAACTGCATTCCGGCCCATGTCAGTCCGATCACGCCGGCAACCGACGCCGCACGAGTCATGTCGTCCTGCTCGAACGAGATGATCAGCTTGGGCAGGACGGGAGCCATGATCCCGATCGCAACCATGTCGAGAAGCACGGTTATGAAGATGAAGCCGGTCGTTGCGGGGCGTATTGCCGACGGATGTTGCGTGCGCATTTTGACCTCGACGCATGCGTTCCCGTTCTCACGCGCCCGTTCGCGCGCGAGTCTTGCCAGATCTCGACCAGATGACTTTGCGCACCCCCCGGGCACGACAATCGGCCCCGACCGCTAACCTATGGTCGAGGGACAGCGTGCCCGTCATAAAACATGTATAGTAAACTACATACTATCGGAAGACAACTGTCTTTTTACCTTCCTTCCGTTCGTCCGGCGATCACGGGCGAGTGGAATTCAAAAGCCATCACTGCCATGTTTGTTCGTGGGGTGCGTGGCGCGAGTGCCGCGAACCAAGTTCGCACGATTTCTCGGCGGGCACGATTGCGAACGTCGGGTTCGAGAGCGGCACCCGAATCGTAGAGTTGCCAGAACCTATCTTGAGATGGGCCCCTTCGATTCCGAAGTTCGCGCGGAGGTCGCTGCGAATGCTTGCGAATTCCAGGATCGGGACACTCGGCCATTCACCCGCCCGGCGCGCCCTGCGTGTTCACGTACAGCGCGTAAAGCGAGTGGCTCGCCGCCATGAACAGGCGGTTGCGATGGCGGCCGCCGAAGCAGACATTGGCGCAGCGTTCGGGCAACGCGACGTGTCCGATCGGCTCGCCGGCCGGATTGAAGATGCGAACGCCATCGAGTTGCGGCGTCATGCCCCAGCCGCACCACAGATTGCCGTCGACATCGCAGCGAAAGCCGTCCGGTGTGCCGTCGGGCCCGGCGTCGATCAGCACATGGCGGTTGGCGAGCTTGCGGCCGTCGGCGGTGACGTCGCAGACGAGAATCTTACGCGGCACCGAGCGCGACTCGACGATGTACAGCCTGGTCTCGTCCGGCGAGAAGGCGAGCCCGTTCGGCGCGATGATGCCGTCGGCAACGACCGTCGTGTCGCCAGTCTGGCCGTCAACCCGATAGACGTTCATCGGCAGCTCGGCCGTGTCGATGTGACCCTCGTAGTAGCCGAGGATGCCGAACTGCGGATCGGTGAACCAGATCGAGCCGTCGGACTTCACCACCACGTCGTTCGGCGAGTTGAGCCGCCTGCCCTCGAAGCGATCGCAGATCACCGTGATCGCCCCGTCGTATTCGGTGCGGGTGACGCGCCGCGCATCATGCTCGCAGGTGACGAGCCGGCCCTGGCGGTCGCGGGTA
>Ga0126384_10001141_pt1 | contig 15579 bp, 19 predicted proteins | sample PanSoiMetPlot_36_FD_92543 | JGI IMG/M metagenome (GOLD analysis project Ga0126384, IMG submission 92543) | Tropical forest soil microbial communities from Panama - MetaG Plot_36 | ecosystem: Environmental > Terrestrial > Soil > Tropical forest > Bulk soil | place: Panama | collected 2016-02-17 | reverse complement strand
TCGCAAGCTGCTCAACTGTCCCTGCCGAATACTGATTTTTATCGGCAGGCGCGCCGCCGCTCTCGACTTCGAGTAGGTCCAGCAATACACCGGTCGCGGCACCGCAAACGAGCCACAGCGGCCGCTGGGGCCGCCCAAAGAATACGCATTGTTGCCTCCACTGGTTCCGCGTCTTGTTTTTTGAGGTATCAACGTGTTCATCTGCGCGGCGGTTTGTACCCACACTCGCGATTGTGAAGGCTCGTTCCGCGGGCGTTGCGCCGACGGGTCTTTTCAGGCAAATACGCGGCCGCACCACCCGGGTATTTCCGGAATACACATATGAAGCTTGTGATTTGCAACGTCCGATCCTTCGCCACACGCTTCGCATTTCTCTCCGCCTGTGTCCTCGCGCTAGCTGCTTGCCAAACCGATGGCACCGGCCCAGCGGCGGCAGTCTCGGTCGAACCGGACGCCGACGCGCCAACGGTTCAGGCTTCCCGGCCACCAGACGCCGTTCAGGACGCCACGCCGATGACGCGTACGCGTGCCGCTCGGGAATGCTGGATGCGAACCGAAAAGGGCAGCGCCCACGAAAATCTCGATAAGCGAGCCGACCTCGTCAACAAATGCATTGACGAAAAGATGAAAGCGGCCACTCCCTCGCCGAGGAGCTGAGGCCTCTTCCGAAGCCCTGCTGGCATCCCCTTGCGCCGGCCGGCGTGCCGGATAGCATTCGCCATCGCTCTACTTAAGGGAGGTCGTCATGGCAAAAGGCCAATTGCGTTCGACGAAGGAAAAGAAGAAACCGAAGGCCGATAAGGACAAGCCCAAGCAACTTTCCGCCTACAAGCTGGCGCAGACGCAAGGTTCGTCCAGCAGCCCATTCAGCCCTCCGCCCGGCAAGAAGCCCTGACGATCAACGGCGGCCAACGGTCCCCATCTTGGACTCTTCCGGCAGCTCCTTGACCTGCTTGGCCATTTCCAGGCAGGTCAGCAATTCCACATAACTTGGCGCGCGACCGAGTGCGGCAAAGCCTGTGCAATGCCTTCGCTGCGCCGTGGTGTATTGGCTCCAGTTGCTCTCCAGCCTGCTGCGGGCGGTTTGCTCATCGCGCTGGCACGCCGATGAGTCACGTCCAGGCAAGGTTGCTGCCGCCGCAGCCGGCCGACAGGTCCGCTCGACATCAAATTTTGGCACTGAATCCGCAGCGAGAACGACATGTGACGCGGTAAATAAGATTGGCAATAGTGCGGGCATGACTGTGCTCCCTCTGCCCCGCCTCTTTGCAACCTAGTTTAATACATCAGGCGAGTTCCGGTTGCACGACCGCAGCGATGAACCTCTTCGCCACTCAGAGGAGGTAAGCCCGGAGGGTTGTCTATGCTCAGGCAAGCCAAACTCAGCACCACGCTCAAGCAAACGATTCCGTTTGGCAGCCGATTTCTGATTAATCCTCAGAACACATATTCGGGCACGGAAACGCTCGGCCAGCCCGCCCGGACCAAACGATACGCCGTTGATGGGTTTCCCTCCGATTCCAGCGCCGGTATCGCCTAGGTGTTCGGGAACGAGGGGACCTTTAAGTACAACTCCTCCCGACCGGCACCATGGCGGAGCAGAGGTTTACGGCCCACTCCAGGTTACCACCGCGGTCACCGATTTCAGCCAGGCAGCCAGCAGCAAGAGTATTACCGCCGACTTCAAGCTGCATTGGTGGGGCAAATGTGCCCTCCAGTCTCCAAAAAGTCGTGCATAACTCCACAACGGCGATTATCGGTGGGCAAAGTTCCCCCCGGCCCGCCCCAAGGCCGCCCAAGTCACATGTGGCAATTGGTTTGCAATTGGGGACCCCGCGCAAATGTTTTGCGCCTTGTAGGAGTTGATCATGACGGCCATCAGACCCGAGCGGCTTGGTGCGGTTCCGGAAAAGCCCGGCCCGGAGATATATGCCCCGAACCGGAAATCATCAGAGAAATCCAACGACATTAGCCAAGACGCGGCGACAGCCTTCGAGGGTGAGGTTCGCGAATTCGTGCGGCGCGACGTCGCGCTGTTGCGTCGTCAGCGCCCCGACGGAGAGGCGGCTTCCGAACCGGTGGCCGATAATCTGCATGGGTTGATCCGGCGTGTTTCCAGCGCCTCCATGGAGGAGATCGATCGGGTCATTCTCGAACTTCAAGGCGTGCGCGACATGCTCCGTAACGAAGGCGACCGCGTGGGACGCGAGATCGCCGGCTTTGCAAGCCTGAGTCAGGCAGCAATGGCCGCAATGAAGGTAATTGGCGACAACCTCATGCAGTGGAAAAATCAGCCGAATAATTCGGGCAGGTGACCGGTCGGCTGATCTCGTGCGATAATGCGCTAAGAAGCCATCGTCGGCCTGCCGGCGATGGCTTTTTAGCCTAGGAGGTAATTTGATCGACCACGGTGCGGGTCGCGGGTTCGACCAAAAGCACTTTGTTCTTCGCCTTCACATATTGCAGCTTGACCAGAACTTCGATGCCACGCACGCTCTGGGGCAACGGTCGCATGCCATTAATCGCGTCGGGGCACGGACGCGGTCGAAGCTAGTTGGCTGGTGGTCAGATCAGTTGGCGGCGGCGACTTTGGCCTTGGCGGCCTTGCGCGGCAATGGATAATCGGCGCTGTCGTAGAGCTGCCGGATACCGTTGCCGTCGAAGCGCTTCTCTTCCACTTCAAGATAGGCGCCCAGCAATAATTCCGGCGGCAATTCCTCAATCGCGAAGCGGATCGCCTCGGCCGCGGTCGGAAAGCGCTTATAGCCGATGGGACGGCGTGATTTGCGGCTCCGGCTAGGAAATAGCTCAGACGGGGCTCGGTAGTTGATCATCGGCATAATCAAAGACTCCTCGCCTCCTAATATGGCCCTTGCGGCGTCGAAAATCCAGCACCCAAGGATCTGCGCATATCAGCCCGGCCGACCCAAGGTAAGCGTCAAGTCCATAAAAAATGGCCCGGCGCACGGGACGCCGGGCCAAATCCGACAAGTTCGTACGTTAATCGGCCAATTCGCCTACAACTTCACTGGTAGCAGGGTCAATCAACACAACGCGGTTATTTACTACCATATATTTATAGGCCCGGATCGCCGGTACCTCGAGCGCGACCTCTTGGGGCACCGAGTGGAGCTGGACGCTTTCCGGTACGCGCGCTCCGATACGGTATTCCACCGTTGGCGGTGCTGGGACCACGCGCTCGCGCACGATCGTGCGGTAGATCGTTTGCCGCTGAACGGGTGTGAGCTGTACAGGCTCGGTGGTCACGACGGTCCGCGATTCCACCGGCTCACGGGTGATGACCGTGGTCTGCGCGCTCACCGTATCCGCACCTGCAAGCAAAGCGGCCAAGATCACCGCATGGCGAAAATGTGTCATAAGTTCCTCCTCTCGCTTCGGTGCAAGCTTGCAAACGCTGGGTCCACCGGAGGGGTTCCTCCTTGGTGACACACCGGCATTCACGAATTCCATCACTGTGTGGGGCGACTCGCCCATCAATGTGAGTGGGGCGACGCCGATCAATTTCAATTTTGTCCGCAACATCACGATGCGCCGCTTTGCCTCGGCTTTAGTCAAACTGAGGCCTCCGGCTCATAAGCATCGAAAGCGAGCCAAGAAATGATTCCCGAAACGTTTGTTCGGGTTGTCGCTTGTGTTGAATGCTTCGCTTGACACGCAGATTCCGGGCCGCCGTCGATTTGAGCGCGTAGATGCAAATGCCGGTTCGGCAGAGGAACGCTACGGTCTTGCCTTTAGTGCGCAAGGCAACCGAGTGTAGTGTATTGTACACATTGGTGTTCGCTGGTCCGCGCTACAGCGCCGATCTCAGGCGGGGCCAAAATCAATGATCTGATAGTCGGCTCTATTCCTTCTTTTGTGCATCAGGTGCAGGCGATGACCGACACCCACGATCATATGTACGGTAGGGGCTCGGAAGAAGCTTTTTAGGGCCCCATCTCGACGTTTTGCTAGCTGCTGTGGTGAGACAGGTGAGGGCCAAGGCACCAGAGCGCGAACCTCATGATGGCCGCACCATGAGCGCAGGTCGCAAAACAAGCGTTATAGGCAACGTGACAAGCACCAGGCCGGCAACGACCGCGAGCGCTGCCGGAACGCCTACCGCATCGCCCAGCAGGCCATTAATCGCCGGCGACACCGCGCCCGCCCCGATCGTGCCAGTGTAGAAGATACTGAAAGCGCGTTGACGCCAGGCCGGCTCGACGAGATCGGGCACCGAGCCGTAGAGTACCGAGGACGTGCCGTTGAGCGCCACTCCGACAACAGGAAGCAACACAAACGCAGCTTCGAGTGGCAGAGGCAGGAGCACGATAATGCCGATGGCTGTCACTGTTTCGGTCAGCCATACGGTCGCTACCGCGCCAATGCGAGCACCGATGAAGGCACAGACCAGCTTTCCCGCTGCCCCACCAGCAAAGACCAATGTCAGCGCCAGACCTACGCTTTGAATGCTTGCGCCCTTCGCGGTGAGCACGAAAGGCAGGAACGTGAGGAAGGCCATGCGCGTCGCGCTATCAATGACTCCCACCGACAACAACAACGGAAACGCGTAGGCTCGCCTGACACCGTGCGTAGGCTCGGCCTTGTTGCCCTTGCGCGTCAAGGACGCATCATCGCGGAATCGCGGCATGGTTACAAAAATTGCGACCGCCGCGATTGACCCAAGAGCGCCGAGTAAAATCAGCGCGTGTCGCCAGGGCATCATAATGAACAATAACGTCGCCGCCGCCGGTAAAGTCATTTTTCCAATGTCGCCAGCAAAATTATAGGTCCCCAACGCCCTTAATGAGCGGCTGCCCGCGAAGGCATGGGCTATAAGGGATGACGCAAGCGGATGTTGAGTGCTGGCGCCGAGACCGCCGACGAACAGTGCCGCCACCACAAAGGTCACATTATCGCTGAGACCGGCAAAAACATAACCAAGACCAGCGAGAGCGGTACCGAGCCCAAGCACGGCCGTCGCACCGAATCGTTCTGCCAAAAAGCCCGCCGGAATTTGGAAGCCTGCCAGTGTGCCGGAAAAGACCGTCTTCATCAGTCCGAGAGCGGCAAACCCCAGACCAAATTCGCTTTGCCAGATGGGAAGCATCACATAGACCAAATCGGTGTAACCGTCGTGCAAAGCGTGCGCGCCACAGGCGACGCCAAGCGCGCGCCGCTTGGCACCCTTTGCAGAGTGCAGTTCTGGCACTGTCGCGTCGTCGGCAGTCGCGCTCACGCGTCCCACCCTAACAGAAAGAACGATGCTCAGGTCGCAAACCTGAAATGCATCACGTCGCCATCGGCAACAACGTAATCTTTGCCTTCCAGGCGCATTTTACCGGCCGCGGCCGCGCCCGCCTCACCGCCATAGGCGATGTAGTCGTCGTAGGTGATGGTTTCGGACCGAATGAAGCCGCGCTCGAAGTCGGTGTGGATCATGCCCGCCGCCTGCGGCGCCTTGGTGCCTTGCGTAACAGTCCAAGCTCTCGTTTCCTTTGGCCCAACGGTGAAATACGTCACCAGATGCAGCAGCGCATAACCCGCGCGGACGAGACGATCGAGACCGGTTTCCTTGAGACCGACGGCTTCGAGAAATTCCGCGCGTTCGGCTGCCGGCAAAGTAGCGATCTCAGATTCGATTTTAGCGGAGACCACGACCGCGACCGCACCTTCTTCCCTGGCCCGTTGCTCGACTTTGCGGGAATAATCACTACCAGTCGCCCCGGCTGCCTCATCCACATTGCAGGCATAGAGAACCGGGGCCGACGTAAGCAGCCCGAGGGAGTGAAACAGCTTTTCCTCTTCGGGTCTGCGCTCGACCATCCGTGCGGGCTTACCCTCACGCAGTAAAATCAGCGAACGGTTGACAAGATCGATTGTTTCCTTGGCCAGCCTGGCGTCTTCGCCAACGCCCTTGGCCTTTTTCTCCAGGTTGTCGATGCGCTTTTCCAGGCTGTCGAGATCGGCCAGCATCAATTCGGTTTCAATAATCTCGATATCGGCGATCGGGTCTATCTTGCCCTCCACATGCGTGACGTGGTTATCATTAAAGCAACGCACCACATGAATAATGGCGTCGACCTCGCGGATGGCGGCGAGGAACTGGTTGCCCAGGCCCTCGCCTTTGGAGGCGCCGCGAACGAGCCCGGCGATATCGACGAACGTAATGCGCGTTGGAATTATCTGCTCCGATTTCCCTAGCACCGCCAGCTTGCAAAGACGCGAATCCCGCACGGCGATTTCGCCCACATTTGGCTCAATAGTGCAGAACGGATAATTGGCGGCCTGCGCCGCCGCAGTCTGCGTAAGGGCATTGAAGAGCGTCGACTTGCCGACATTCGGCAGGCCGACGATGCCGCACTTGAATCCCATGGCGAATTTTCTCGTTAGTTAGATTGTTTTACTCGGAGCCAGACAGGTCCTCGTCCGCGACGAATCCTTTGACTTCCATGGCGAGATAAATTTTATTTTGAAAAGTTGAATTCTTGCCTGCAATCAGCAGGGCGACATTGTCGGCGACGATGTCGCACAGGGCTTCCACCCATGGCCATTCGCTCTTGGCAAAATCCTGCAATACGTAGCGCTGCATTAGGTTTTTGTCGCCGGGATGACCGACGCCAAAGCGCACGCGATAATAGTCGTTGCCGACATGTTCGGAGATCGAACGCAGCCCGTTGTGGCCGGCATTGCCCCCGCCGCGTTTTACCCGGACCTTGCCGGGCGGCAGTTCGACCTCATCGTGAAACACGACGATGTCGCCGGGGACGAGCCTATAGAAATTCGCAGCCTCCGCGACCGCTCTTCCTGACTCATTCATATAAGTGCCGGGCAAGAGCAGTAATATGCGTTCGCCCGCGATGTTGCCTTCCACTGCGACGCCCTGGAAGCGTCGCCGCCACGGCGAAATGTCATGGCGGCGCGCAATCGCCTGCACCGCCATGAAACCGATATTGTGACGGTTGCCAGCGTGACTGGGGCCGGGATTCCCGAGACCGACAAAAAGCAGCATGGCGTCAACGGCGTTGGCTTACAGAGTGCGCATGATCTTTTTCGAAAACCGGTACCCGTCCCCGATCGGGGCCGAGGACATGCTTTTCCGATTACGCAAACGCTGACGACGAGGCTTGAGCAAATCCTCACTTCTTCTCGGGCTTAGCGGGTGCAGCAGGCGCGGCCACCGGAGCAGCGCCAGCAGCAGCGGCCGCACCAGGCGCAGCAGTCGGTGCCGTACCGGGAGCCGCACCTTCCGCGACGGGCGCAACGCCAGCCGCCGCAGCTGCGGCGGCAGCAGCTGCAGCAGCTGCGGCAGCTTCGGCAGCGGCTCTCATTTCTTCCGCATAGCCGGAGGGCGGCACCACGGTGACCAATGTCATGTCGGGACGACCGATCACACGCACATTGTCAGGCAAGGTCACATCGGTGAGATGCTTCGAGTGATTGATATCGAGGCTGGAAATATCGACATCGATCGACTCTGGGATCGCATCCACCGGACACATCACCTCGACCGTATGCGTGACGATGTTCACCGCACCGCCGCGTTTCACACCGGGCGCCTGATCGGCTTTGAGCACATGTACTGGAATGTGCACGCGGATGGTCGCGCCTTCCGAGACGCGCAGGAAGTCGACGTGCGTCGGCAAATCTTTGATCGCGTCGAGCTGAAAGTCGCGCGGAATCACCCGATGCTTGGTGCCGTCCACATCGAGATTGTAGAGCGTGGTAAGGAAGCGCCCGGCATAGATGCGCTGGCGCAGCTCACTATGGTCGAGCAGGACCATGAGCGGGGGCTTGTTCTCTCCATAGATCACACCCGGCACTTGGCCGGCGCGGCGCGCAGCCCGAGCGGCCCCCTTGCCGCCTTTCGGACGCGCCGTCGCCTTCAATTCCTGGACGGTCGCCATCTTGAATCCCTTCATCTAAGCCAATGGAAAAGGCGGCATTTTTGCCGCCTGCGAACGCGGCAAGCCTCCAGGGGTGCCGGGGGCCGCGAACGGGGCGGGTTATAACGGCAGCGCTCCGAAAGGGCAAGAAATCCGCTGGGGCCGCCGGTCGCCGCACCTAGTCGACAGCCGAATTCTTGGGCTTTTTGGCGGGTTTGTTGGCCTTGGCCTCCAACGCCACGATGCGCGTCTTCAAGGTCTCATTTTCCTCCCTGGCCAGACGCGCCATTTCCTTGACCGCCTCAAATTCTTCACGCTGGACCACGTCGAGATCGCGCAAAATTCGCTCCGCCTGAGTGCGAAACAGTGTATCGAATTCACGCCGCACCCCTTGTGCTACTCCGGCGGCGTCATTCATCAAGCGCGCCATCTCGTCAAAAAAACGATTGCTGGTCTGGGTCATATTCGCCTCCGACACGGGGTAGGCCCTCACAATGGCGATCCGGTCGTGCCGCCGCAAGAGCAGGCATGCTAGCACTAACCTGCAGGTGCTCACCGATTAGGACATCGCGATGCCTTTACTTGTTATTCCGTATCCGGCCTTCGATCCGGTGCTGGTGCGCCTTGGACCGCTTGCCATTCACTGGTACGCCCTGGCCTATATCTTTGGCATTCTAGTCGGCTGGGCTTACGCCCGTCTTCTCATTCATTCCGAAAAATTGTGGGGTGGCAAAGCGCCCATGACGGTCGCCGATTTTGACGATTTCGTCCTGTGGGTCACGCTGGGCATTATCATGGGCGGCCGTATCGGTTACGTGCTTTTTTACAATCTTCCGCATTTCATCGCGCACCCGTTGGAGATCTTTGAATTGTGGAATGGCGGCATGTCATTCCACGGCGGTTTTATCGGTTGCGTCCTCGCAGTTCTACTGTTCGGGTACAAGCGTGGCATTTCGGTCCTTTCGCTTGGTGACATCACTTGCGCGGTCGGGCCGATCGGCTTGTTCCTCGGCCGGATTGCCAATTTCATCAACGGCGAATTGTGGGGGCGTCCCACGGACGTCCCTTGGGCGATGATATTTCCGAATGGCGGACTGGAACCGCGACATCCGAGCCAACTCTATGAGGCTACTCTGGAAGGCCTATTGTTGCTCGCAGCGCTGACCGTGCTGATACAACGCGGTGCGCTGAGGCGGTCTGGCCTTATCATCGGCTGTTTTGCTGTGGGCTACGCAGCTGTACGCACGTTTTGTGAATTCTTCCGCGAGCCCGACGTACAACTCGGCTTTCTGTTCGGCGGCGCGACCATGGGACAATTGTTATCGGCGCCTCTGTTTCTCGCCGGTGTCGCATTCATCATCTATGCGCTGAAAGAGCATCGCGGCGGAGACGATAGTGGATGGAAATTCGGCGCTCGAAACTGAAATCCGCCGCCGCATCCTGGCCAGCGGCCCGATGCCGGTCGCGGAATATATGGCGCTCTGCCTGTCCGACCCTTCGCGCGGCTACTACACCACCCATGATCCGTTTGGCGCGCGTGGCGATTTCATCACCGCGCCCGAAGTGAGCCAGATGTTTGGCGAACTGATCGGGTTGTGGATAGCCGCTGTGTGGAAACAGATGGGCGTGCCAGAGAACGTGCGGCTGATCGAGCTTGGCCCCGGGCGCGGCACACTGATAAAGGACGCTTTGCGCGCAGCGCAAATTCTCCCGGAATTCCGAGCAGCCATCGTGGTGCATCTGGTCGAGATCAGCCCGATTCTGCAAGCGCAGCAGGAAAAAGCGCTTGAAGGCACAGCCGTTCCGATATTCTGGCATTCCGCGCTTACCGAAGTGCCAAAAGGACCTGCGATCATCTTCGCTAACGAATTCTTCGATGCCTTGCCGGTCAATCAGGCCGTAAAAACCGAGCGCGGCTGGCACGAACGTCGCGTCCAGATTGACTCCTCCGGCCAACTCGCTTTCACAATTGCGCCGGAGCCAATTCCGTTTTTCCAGACTCTGCTGCCACCAGCATTGCGCGCCCCGCGTGCTGGCGCGATCTTCGAATGGCGCGCTGATACTATGGCCATAGAGCTTGGCCGGCGGGTTGCCGATGATCGAGGCGCGGCTTTGGTGATCGACTATGGTCACACCGAAACCGGTCTTGGTGAAACTTTGCAAGCGGTAGGCGAGCACGCCTATGCTGACCCCCTTACATTTCCCGGTAGGCTCGACCTGACCGCGCATGTGGATTTCCAGTCATTGTCTCGGGCTGTTGAGGCGATGGGCGCAGACGGCTTCGGCCCAATCGAGCAGTCGCAATTTCTGCGGCGCCTCGGTATCGAACATCGTGCTGCAGCTCTAAAGGCAAAGACCAAGCGCACCACGGAAATCGACCAGGCACTCGCGCGCCTGATTGGCCGAGATCGCAATGCCATGGGCGAGCTATTCAAGGTCGCTGCCTTCGCTCATCCCGCGGTTGGCATACCCCCTGGCTTCGAAGCCGAATAACTAGCCGCGCGCCCTTGAGCGCATTATCTATTCGACTAACCGAAGCGTGGGGTGGCCGGATTAAATCGATGCTACAGGCTGCCATACTCGCTCCGCTCGCGAATGTTCGTCATGCTTTCTTCACCCGTTCCGGCGGCGTTTCGCTGGGCGTGTACGCCACACTCAATGGCGGCGTTGGCTCCAATGATAAGCCGGAAAACGTCGCCGAAAACCGCGCACGCATGGCGGCAATATTAGGCGTGAGTCCGGGTCGCCTGCTGACAGCATATCAGATCCATTCGCCCGACGTCGTTGTAGCGGACGAGCCGTGGACGCGCGACACCCGCCCGCGGGCGGACGCAATCGTCACGCGGGTACCCGCTTTGGCGATCGGAGTATCGACCGCCGACTGCGGACCGCTGCTGCTTGCCGATAGTGAGGCGGGAATAGTAGGCGCCGCCCATGCAGGTTGGCGCGGAGCGCTCACAGGCGTGATTGAAGCAACCATCGCGGCGATGGAGCGCATTGGCGCCGATCGCAACGGAATTACCGCCGCACTCGGTCCAACCATCCGGCAAGCGAATTATGAAGTCGGTCCGGAGTTTGTTGCGCGCTTCCTTGCAGCCGATCCCGCCAACAGACAATTCTTCGCGCAATCGCAGCAACCAGAGCACGCGATGTTTGATCTCGCAGGCTATATCGGCGAACGCGTCCGGCGCGCCGGAATCATTCAATTCGAAGACCTCGGCCTGTGCACTTATGCAGAGCCAGAACGGTTCTTCAGTTATCGGCGCACAACTCGCAATGGCGAGCCGGACTATGGGCGGCACATCAATGCCATTACTCTCGTCGACTAAGGCGACCGCGACGATTGCGGCTGGACTCTGCTTGGGCCTTTTAGCTACGCTTTATATTGGCCGCAAGATTTAAAGACCGAAAGAAAAGGCCGCGGGGGTGTCTATGGCGCGGAGTTGGGATCGCCGCGCGAGTGGCGGGTTGTTGCGCGTTTCGCGATCAACGTGGTTGTTGGCCACAATCTGCACGCTCGTGCTGGCCGGATGTAATCGCGATAACCAGGCTGTTTCGATCGCGCAACCACGCGGCGCCAGCGTTGCTTTTGATTCGCTCGATGGCCTGCCGCCTGGCCAATTCCGGAAACTGGTACAGAATCTCAACGACGAAGCCCAGACTCGCCGCCTCGCGGTAATCTCTCGCGAACAATCGTCCGACCTACCGTGTGCGTGGCTATCTCGCCGTTAAGGTGACGAAGCATCAAACCACAGTCTCCTGGGTATGGGACGTTTTTGATCAGGATGAGCACCGCGCTCTGCGCATCAGTGGCGAGGAGACCGCGAATGTTCGATACCGTGACGCCTGGGCAGCGGCCGACGACGCAATGCTCAGCCGGATTGCCCACAATAGCATGGAACGGCTTGCTACCTTCCTGACCTCGCCTGAGGTGGCGCCGCCTGGTGCTTCACCCCCGGTGGGCGAGCCGTATGTGGCGATGGCCGTCTCGCAGGAATTCTCGGCCGAAGCGGCCGGCATATTCCGCGTTATTCAACCGCTGGCCGATCCGATACAGGCCGCCACAACGGAGACCGTCACAGACGACGCTACCGATCCCCCGCCTTTAACGCTCCGCCGGCCGACGCCCTCCGCCGCGCAATCGGAGCCGGAGACCCTGACGATTGCGGCTTCAAGCCGCTAATCGCCGATTCATCCTTTCGGCAATAGCCGAAGCACAACAACATCCAGCCGTATTGCCGGCTCCTGTCCGCCTTGTTATGACCACGCCGCCTGTGGCGGGAGTGAGGGCGAGGATTTCAGGATGTCGGGCAAGAACGAAGCGATAAAGCTCGTCGCCGGCAACTCCAATCCCACGCTGGCGCAGGAAATCGCGAACTATCTCAACCTTCCGCTGACCAAAGCGGTCGTCCGACGTTTTGCGGACATGGAGATTTTCGTCGAGATTCAGGAAAACGTGCGGGGCGCCGATGTGTTCGTGATCCAGTCAACTTCTTTCCCCGCCAACGACCACGTCATGGAATTGCTGATCATCATTGATGCGCTGCGGCGCTCATCAGCCCGTCGCATCACCGCAGTAATCCCCTATTTCGGTTATGCCCGCCAGGATCGAAAACCCGGTCCACGCACACCAATTTCGGCGAAGCTCGTTGCTAACCTGATTACCCGCGCCGGGACAGACCGCGTGATGACGCTCGATCTACATGCGGGCCAGATCCAGGGATTTTTCGATATACCAACCGACAACCTCTACGCATCACCAGTGATGGTCCGAGACATCCGCGAGAGATTCAAACTTGACAATGTCATGGTAGTGTCGCCCGACGTCGGCGGCGTAGTGCGTGCGCGCGGCTTGGCGAAACGGATCAATGCGCCGCTCGCCATCATCGACAAGCGCCGCGAACGCCCTGGCGAGTCCGAGGTGATGAACGTAATCGGTGATGTTACCGGCTATACTTGCGTGCTCGTGGACGACATTGTCGATTCCGGTGGCACGCTCGTAAACGCCGCCGATGCGCTCCTCGCAAACAAAGCCAAGGCGGTCTACGCCTATATCAGTCATGGAGTCCTGTCAGGCGGCGCCGCCAAGTACATCGCAGGTTCGCGGCTCAAGGAGCTTGTGATCACAGACTCGATTCAGCCGACAAAGGAAATTCTGGCCGCCGGTAATATCCGTATTCTTGAGATCGCATCGCTGATCGGCGAAGCGATCGGCCGCACCGCCGCAGAAGAGTCGGTGTCGAGCCTGTTCGACTGACCCATCGTCGGCTCCGTATACGGCTTTTACCCGCCGCGTTTCCCTCCAGTTATCCTCTGTGGAGTCATCTTGCCGCAGTATTGGCTGTGGAGAGTCGACTCCGTGCGGTTGCGTGTGACGGGCAAATCAGGGTTCATGGCACTTGACGACGCCTTTGGCAGCGGATTCAGGCAGGTTATAGTCGAATCGCTTGGTGATTCGTTTTCGCCGTCAAGGTGTCCGGTACCCCCTGCGTCAACTTGCAGTGCGGCCTGTCGCAGATCTCCCCCGTATTGTGCGTGCGGTGGCGTGCGTTTCCCCTCGCTTCATTCAGCAAAGCGGAGACGTCATGTCCCTGACCAGCTACGCGGAAGAGCCTCGCATCAATCCCCTCGACGTCGTGGAACGGCTGGCCACATGCAATGACTGGTCATTCGAGCGTGCCAGCGATGACGAAATTACCATACTGGTCACTGGTCGCTGGACTGACTACCAGGTCTCTTACACCTGGATGGGAAATATTGAGGCTCTGCATCTAGCCTGTGGCTTCGATTTGCGGGTGCCCGAACGACGGCGCGCTGATGTACAAACTCTGATTTCCCTAATCAATGAACGGCTTTGGGTGGGACACTTTGATCATTGGAACGCCGAAGGCATCATGATGTTTCGTCACGCTCTAGTGCTGGCCGGCGGGACAGAAGCCTCCGGCAAACAATGCGAGGCGCTGCTCAGCACCGCTCTTCAGACTTGCGAGCGCTACTTCACCGCCTTTCAATTTGTGGTCTGGGCCGGTAAAACTGCACACGAAGCGCTCGATGCCGCCATGTTCGAGACCTCGGGCGAGGCGTAAGGCCGGTGATCGGCCATGGCCATTCGTAATGTCAAAACACTTGCGAAATTTCGCGGCACTCTTGTCCTAGTTGGTGCGGGCAAGATGGGCGGCGCGATGCTTGACGGCTGGCTGGCCCGAGGTCTCCTGCCAAAACAGATCTCCGTCGTCGAGCCACAGCCAGGCAAGGCGGTGAGAGGGCTGGCACGGCGCGGCGTCAGACTTAATCCGAAAGTCAACGCTGTGGCGGCCAGCGCGGTCGTGATCGCCGTAAAGCCGCAAAGTGCGCCTGAAACGTTGCAACCCCTCGCAAGGTACGTCGAAAAGTCCACACTGGTGCTCTCTATTATGGCCGGCCGCACTATTGGATTTCTCGAAAAGTCGTTGCCCTTGGGCACGGCAATTGTGCGCGCAATGCCGAACACGGCTGCGGCAATCGGTCGTGGCGTCAGCGTCGCAGTCGCGAACGCACATATCTCGGCGTACCAGCGTAAGCAGGCGTCCGACCTACTCGCCGCTATCGGCAAAGTAGAATGGGTAAGCGACGAAGCTCTTATGGATGCGGTAACCGCAGTATCCGGCTCCGGTCCCGCGTATGTGTTCCTGCTAGCGGAAACCATGGCCAGCGCGGGCATCGCGGCCGGGTTACCTCCAGCGCTCGCGACGCGGCTTGCACGTGAAACCGTCGCCGGTGCCGGAGAGTTATTGCACCGTTCTGATGTCGACGCGGCAACCTTGCGCCAGAATGTGACGTCGCCAGGTGGCACGACCGCCGCCGCACTTGAAGTGCTTATGGGGCCCGGCGGTTTCGAACGTCTATTGACGCAGGCCATTCGTGCCGCCACCCGCCGCTCGCGAGATCTGGCCGGCTAGCGTCCTGCACTAGAACCGTCGTCATCACGGACCTACATTAATGGGCACGCGAATGCCCAAGGGAGGTCGTCATGGCCCGCAAGTCCAAGCGTCAACGTAAGGCTCCGCCTGCCCCGCCGGCGCGCGGCACCAGCGACCGCCACAAAGCCATAGACGCCCTGATGGCGTTGTTGGCGAAACATCGTTTTGAGGAAGTTGGCCTTGCTGAAGTTGCTGGCCAAGCTGGGATCAAACTTTCACAATTGCGTGCCGAATTCGGTTCCACGCTTGCCATACTTGCCGCGCATATTAAAGAGACCGATCGCGTGGTGCTTGCCGGCACCGATCCGGTGATTGCGGAGGAGCCTGCACGCGAGCGTCTCTTTGATGTGTTGATGCGGCGGCTTGACGCCCTTGCTCCATACAAGGAAGCAGTACGCTCAGTTATGCGCTCGGCCCGACGCAATCCCGGGCTTGCCTTCGCCCTGAATGCGATGGCGGTGCGTTCGCAGCATTGGATGTTGGAAGCCGCTGGCATCGGCACGTCCGGCACCCGCGGCGCGTTGCGCGCACAAGGTGCAGCGCTTATGTTTGCGCGCGTCTTGTCTGTTTGGATTGATGACGAGGATCAAGGGCTCGATCGCACCATGGCGGCGCTCGATCGCGGACTCATGAGCGCGGAACGCTGGGCTGGATTCCTAGACGACCTCTGCGCTCTGCCGAAGTGGCTTTTGCGCGGGCCGCGTCGGCGCCGCGGCAGGCGCGACGAGGAGGCGCAG
>Ga0126384_10001140_pt1 | contig 15580 bp, 12 predicted proteins | sample PanSoiMetPlot_36_FD_92543 | JGI IMG/M metagenome (GOLD analysis project Ga0126384, IMG submission 92543) | Tropical forest soil microbial communities from Panama - MetaG Plot_36 | ecosystem: Environmental > Terrestrial > Soil > Tropical forest > Bulk soil | place: Panama | collected 2016-02-17 | reverse complement strand
GTAGAGGCCAACTTCGACAATTCCATGATATTGCGCGCCAGCGCGAAATTATATTTGAAATAATATTATAAATTGCATTCTGATCGGCGAGCGTTCGAGTACGCCGGTATTTTTCACGATGTCGTGTTGCGAATTGCGTTAGGAGTTCCGTTGGCTTCGCCGCCCGCCTGCTTTGCCATGTCAATCATGGCGTTGCCAACGAGATAAGGGATCACCTTCAGGGCGCGCGCAAGTTGGCACTCCAGATGCGAAACCGCAGCCGCAGCGTTGCCAGACTTGACCACTTGCAAGAAGTGCAGAACGTCTCGATGCACGCGCGCCAGAGTTTTTGGTTCCTTGAGATCGAGAAATCGAACGTAATGGGTGCGGGCGTTGCAGCGCCGCACGATCTCAACCATCAGCCGGTTGTCCGAGAGCAGCGCGATATCTACATAGAGGTTCTCAACAAAGGATGCGTAAGGCTTAGCTGCGGCTTGCGCGTGCTGTTCGCCGAGCGCATCCACTGGCGGTTCAATGGTAATCGTCTCCAGCTTTGCCGCGTTGGCCTCGATTGCATGCTTCAGGATGAGGAAATTGCATTGGTAGGCTTCAATCATCTCTCTGGGATCGAGCGGTTTGATACTGAAGCCTTTGTTCGGCTCAAACGCCAGTAATCCCTCCGCATAGAGACGATTTAGGGTTTCGCGAACCGGTGTCGTGCTGACCCCGAGGCGTCGGGCCAGGTTCATAACCTGCAGGTGCTGTTGCGGTGGGAGCTGGTAGCAAATTACCGCTGTTCTGAGCTGCTCATAGAGCTCCTTGCCTGTCCTTCGAGAAGTGCTTTTAATATGCTTTTCCATCTGGTGACCTCCGCGGATAGGTGCGGCCACCCTCGTCGTCTCCCATTTTTTCTAGCCGACCGCCCATGGGGCGGAACTGCCCAATGTTTCGAAGCAAAGATCCAAACTCGTGATTTTCGATGGCGATAACATGGCGGGCATCGAAGTCAATAGGTGCGGTTCCGTACTTGCGCATTTGCTGGGGCATCACATGTTCGTGTGTCTGCGTGAAGCAGTGCTCTAATGCCGATTCTGAGTTTTAACGGAGTTGCGAGCGCAACGTTTGTGAATATGTCGTGGACTAAAGCTCAGTATTGAAACCGTCTGCTCTTGGCAGCAGATGCATCGAGACACAATGCTCGCAAGTGAGTGCGCAACGAAAACGCAACGATCGAGTTAGCCTGACGCCGCGGCACCGCCCGAAAGCATGGCGAGGGGGAGCCATCGATGTCGGCTGGAGAGCGATGGATGGTGGTTCTGCAGAGGATGCGCGGATCATTTGCGGTCGTTGCCGAGGTCGCAGTGCGGCGCCAGCGGACATGCTGCCAACGGGCCGCGCGCCGATGGCAACCAGTTTGCAACTACGTTGACTCCATCCGTGCACCCGTTATCGTTTCGTCCACTCGGTCGACGGGCGAGGGCGCGACGTTGATACCGACCGGGGGCTACCGAGCGAGACGGGGAAGTATTCGTTGGGCGCATGCGGCGTGGCGAACGACTGAGGTGCCTTGTCAATCGCCGATGCGCCGAGGTCGTCGTGGTGCAGGTAGGAGCGCGAATGACTGAAGAAGCAGATGAAAAGGCCGAGGTAACGGTAAAGACCGTTGATCGGGTCGCGCGGCTGCTGCGGACTTTGGCAACCCACGGCGAAGGTGCCATGTTGTCAGCTGTGGCGCGCGAGACCGAGCTGGGCAAGGGTACGGTGCATCGGCTGCTTGCCGCGCTGATCGAAGCGGGCCTGGTCTTTCAGTATGTGGACTCTCGCCGGTACCGGCTTGGCGCCGGGCTTGGACTGCTCGCACACGCTGCGCATCAACATGAGTTCGCGTCGCTCGCTCGACCCTTTCTGATTCGGCTGGCGGAGGAAACGCAAGACACGGTGTTTGCCTCCGTGCGGGAGGGAGTCGCCGCGGTTTGCGTCGCCCGCGAGGCGGGAAGCTTCCCGGTCCGGGCGCTATCACTTGGGGTCGGTCAGTTTAGGCCGCTCGGCGTCGGCTCCGGTAGTCTTGCGCTGTTGGCCTTCCTCGCCGACGATGAAATCGACCAGATCGGTTCCAAGAACGCCGCGTGGTTGGCGCGCTATCCGGGACATGATCGCACGGCGCTGCGCGGCATGGTTGCCGACACGCGCCGCAACGGTTTTTCGTTTGTGGATGGTCAGGTTGTGCGGGGTATGAGCGCGATCGGCGTTCCAATCCTCAACGAGGAGGGCTGCCCGGTAGGTGCGCTGAGCCTAGCCGCCATCTCGGAGCGGGTGCGGGGTAGGCGGGCTGTGGAGCTGGTTCGCGCACTACGCGCGCAAGCGCGTCATCTGTCCAAGTCGATGGGACTGGAATGGCAAGGCCAGCAGCGCCAGGCAAGCGCGCAGCAAAAATGCAAAGTCAGGGTTGCCATCCCTGGATTGGCTGCGAAGCGTCTCGAACGAGAGCCCAGCAATGGCCGCAGACGAGAGCGCTGAAGCCGCGCGTTGGTGCCAACCAAGCTGGCGGCCTGTTGCCTTGATGCCACCGATCAGGCGTTCGGGTCGGCCCAGCGATTTTGGTCCTGCGCGAGGGTCCTTCAATGGGGCTGCAGAATGACTTTACCGGCGTTTCCCGACGCCGCCAGCGTAAAGGCTGCCTCGAAATCCTCAAGCGGGATGCGATGGGTCAGGATCTTGGCAAGGGTTGTACCGTGCGTGACCAGCAGTCGTTCTACTAAGATCCAGGTCTCATCGATGCGTCGACCGTAGACCCCTGAGATAGTGACTTCCCGCAGCACGACATGCCGGGTGATATCGAGTGCGAATGGATGCTCGGGCAAGCTGGCAAAGATCACCCGTGCGCCCGTTCGCACATGCGCAAGCGCCTGCGTGAAGGCTGCTTCACTGCCCGTCGTTTCGATGAGCACATCGGCAACAAATCCATCGAGCGACCCTGGCTGGGGAGTGACTGACATGTTTGCCCCCATCTGCCGGGCGAGCTCGAGGCGGTACTCAGAAAGATCCGTGGCCGTGACCGAGGCGGCGCCGTAGGCTCTGGCCGCGGCGATGGCCAACAGGCCGATCGATCCGCAGCCGAGCACCAGCACATGGGCGCCGGCGATCCTGCTGTCGGTGACCGCCCGAACGGCAATGCCGAGCGGCTCCATCATGCAGGCGTGCTCAAGCGAAATGGCGAGCGGGATGCCGCGCAAGGCCGCCTCCGGTACCAGGGTGTGGTCGGAGAAGCAGCCGAGCCCCAACTGGCTGAACAGTTGCAGATGTTCACACGTGTGCCGACGGTTGAGGCGGCATTGGTGACAACGGCCGCATGGAATATGGGTTTCCGCGGTCACATGATCGCCGGACTTTACGGTCGTGACCTCCGGTCCAACGGCGATAACGGTTCCGGCGAACTCGTGGCCGAGCCGAAGCGGCGGCCGATAGGTGCGGGCCGCCCAAGGGTTCCATTTGTAGATGTGCAGATCGGTGCCGCAAATCGCAGCCGAGTGGATCTTGACGAGCACATCGGTGCCCTTCGGCTCGCGCAGGACGACCGGCCTCAGCGCGAGGGCGCCGCTGCCGGGCCGGTCCTTGAAGACGAAGCGTGACTCGATTCCCATGCTTTCGCTCCCGCCTACGCGCGCTCAGCGGCCCCAGCAAGCCTGCTAGCCATGACCGTTGCACGGCCAATGGCGTAGCTCCGCCTCGCCACGATGAAAAACAGCGACGCAACTGCGATCGAGCGCGTGTTCGGTGTGTGCCAGGCAGCGGTCCGCGGTTTGGCGAAGGAAGCAATGGTGTCGGTGACCTTGCGATCGACGAGTGGCGATTGCATCACTGCGCGCGGCACGGCGTCGGCATGGAACGGCGTGCATAGCGCACGGCAGGCGGGCGCGTGAACGCTTTGCGGTTGCCTCAGCCTGGGGCTGAGGCTGGCGCGCACGCCAAGCCTATTGCTCGGCCGGCCCACGGGTCGCCCTCCCTGTGGCGGCGGCCGGGCGACGGTGACCCGCCGCAAGCCCCATCGCTTTGGCGAGTTCGGCTGCTTCGCGGGCAAGCACGCGCACAAGCTGCGTGATGCGGGGACCCGACACCCTGTCACTGATTGCGGCGAGGCTGAGCGCGGCCACCGGCCGACCGCCTGCGTCGAGGATGGGCACGCCCATGGCATTCATGCCGGGCACGATCCTGCCCTCGACCAACGAGTAGCCGCGTCGGCGCGTATCGGCGACCTTGGCCAAGAGCTCCTTGCGCGCGTGGCCTGGATAGCGCGCCAGCCAGGCGGCGTTCTTTTCGATCAGGCGGGCAATCTCATCGTCAGAGAGGAACGCGAACAGGGCGAGGCTGCCCGAACCCACCCCGAGCGGGCGCAGGTGTCCGACCTCAAGCGAAAGCGTGCGGATCGGAAAGGCGCCGATTTCGCGGGCAACGCAAACCGCCGCTCCGCCTTCGCGAACGGATGCGTAAATGGTGTCTTGCGTCGCTTCTGCCAGCCGCAACAGAAAAGGCTTTGCCAGTGCCGCGAAGTCCTGGCGATGAGCGGCATGCCCCAACAGCGCGAGGCCCGCGCCGAGGCGATAGCGCTTGGTTTCCTGATCCTGGAACACCAGGCCCGCATCGATCAGGGCATTGAGCAAACGGTGTGTGGTGCCCTTGCCCAGTCCGGTGTCGCGGGCGAGCGCGGACAGCATGCCGCCATCGGCATGAAATGCCATTGCCCGCAGCAGCCGAACGGCACGGTCGACGCTCTGGACCGGGGTCTCGCTGGAAGCGTCATCGAATGAGGCGGGGATAACCATATCGCCCATCGGTAGCGAAATCATCCATCTGTATCGAAATCGTCCTGTGGCGAATATCGCCGTTGACAGCAGAGAACATCGAATGGCATCGTTCCGTCAATAAGAAATCTTTGTTCCACAATACGGAACAGCAGCAGGAGGAAACAAATGCTCACGCGTCGCACCTTCAACCGCCTGGTCGCCGCGGCACCTGCCGGCATCACCCTCATCTCGTCGCGGGGCGAGGCTGCCGAGTTTGTCTACAAGTACGGGAACCAGGTGCCCGCCAGCCACCCGATGACCATCTATGCGCAGCGCGCGGCCGATCGAATCAAAGAGGAGACGAGCGGCCGGCTGGAGATCCAGCTATTCCCCAACAATCAGCTTGGCGGCGATACCGATATGCTGTCCCAGCTGCGCTCCGGTGCGCTCGAGTTCTTCACCATCTCGCCGGTCGTCCTCTCCAACCTCGTCAGTGTGGCCTCGATCAGCGGCATCGGTTTCGCCTTTCCGGACTACGAGACCGCGTGGCGGGCAATGGATGGTGACCTGGGCGCCTTTGTGCGCGCCGAGATCGCCAAGGCCGGCCTCACGGCCATGGATAAGATTTGGGACAGCGGCTATCGACAGGTCACGACCAGTACCAAGCCCATTAACTCCGCCGACGACCTTAAAGGCTTGAAGATCAGGGTGCCGGTGACGCCGTTGTGGAGTTCGATGTTCAAAGCGCTGGGTGCCGCCCCAGCCAGTATCAACTTCAGCGAGGTCTACTCGGCGCTGCAGACCAAGGTCGTCGACGGACAGGAGACGCCGCTGGTTTCGATCAAGGCGGCGAAGCTTTATGAGGTGCAGAAATACTGCTCCCTCACCAACCACGTGTGGGACGGCTATTGGTTCACGGCCAACACGCGCGCCTGGCAGCGCCTGCCCGCTGATCTGCGGGAGATCGCGGCGCGCAACTTTGACAAGGCAGCTGACGAGCAGCGGCTCGAGAACAAGCGCCTCAACGAGTCTTTGCGCGGCGAGCTCGAGAAGGGCGGTCTCGCGTTCAACGCGCCATCGGACCCCAAATCCTTCCGCCTCGTCTTGACCAAGGCCGGCTTTTATGCGGAGTGGCGCAGCAAGTTCGGGGCCGAGGCTTGGAAACAGCTTGAGAAGTACGCCAACGAGCTCGCCTGATGACCGTCGGCGAGCCTAGCCTGCAAGCATCGTACGGGACCAACACCGTCGGGCCGCAGCCCGCTGCTTGGCGGTCCTGGCTCGGCTATCTCGACCGGGCATTGCAGCACCTGATCGAGGTTGCCGCGGCCATCCTGATTGTGGTGGAGACGATGGTGCTGCTGGCGGGCGTGGTGGCGCGCTACGTCTTCCAGCGGCCTCTGATTTGGTCGGACGATCTGGCGAGCCTGCTGTTCATCTGGCTCATCATGCTGGGCGCCGTGATTGCGTTGCGGCGCGGAGCCCACATGCGCCTGACCCTGCTGGTAAACGCCAACGCGCCCCAATTGCGACCGTGGCTCGAGTCGACGGCGGTGGCGGTGACGGCCGTGTTCTTCGTCGCCATGCTCCAGCCAGCGTACGAGTACACGGTTGACGAGGCATTCATCACGATGCCTGGGCTTGGGCTTTCGAGCGCCTGGAGGTCAGCTGCTCTGTTCGTTGGCGCCGTCCTGATGCTGAGCGTCCTGGCCGCCGCGGCCGTCCAGCGCCGCTCGCTTATCCACCTGGTGGGGGCGATCTGCTTGGTCGCAGCGGTGGCTGTCGTTCTCTGGCTTGCCACTCCAGTCCTGACGCAGATGGGAAAATACAATCTCATCGTGTTCTTCGTCGCCCTGGTGTCGGCCTGCGTGATCTTGGGCATCCCGATTGCCTTCTCGTTCGGGGTGGCCACTGTCGCCTACCTTGGGCTGATGACGCACGTTCCGCTCAGCGTGGTCGTCAGCCGCATGCAGGAAGGCATGTCGCACTTGATCCTGCTTTCGGTGCCGCTCTTCATCTTTCTCGGCATGTTGATCGAACTGACCGGCATGGCTCGCGCCATGGTCGACTTACTTGCGGCGGTGCTTGGCCGCATCAAGGGCGGCCTCTCCTATGTGCTGCTTGCCGCGATGTACCTGGTGTCCGGCATCTCCGGCGCCAAGGCTGCCGACATGGCCGCCATTGCTCCGGTGCTGTTTCCGGAGATGAGGCGTCGCGGCACCCCGCCGGGCGAGCTCGTTGCCCTGCTGTCGACTTCGGCAGCCATGTCCGAGACCATTCCGCCGGCGCTGGTGCTGATCATCATCGGCTCGGTGACGGACGTCTCGATCGCGGCACTGTTCACCGGCGGCCTGTTGCCGGCCCTGGTGCTGGCGATTGCGCTCGGCATTATTGCCCGCTATCGCGCCCGGCATGAGGATGTGTCGCATATCCAGCCTGCCTCGTATCGCCAGATTGGGCGCGTGTTCGTCACGGCTCTGCCGGCGCTCGCGCTGCCGCTGCTGATTCGCTCGGCGGTGGTTGAGGGGGTCGCGACCGCCACCGAGGTGTCGACCATCGGCATCGCCTACGCGGTGCTATGCGGCATTGTGATCTACCGAAGCTTCGACTGGCGGCGCATCTATCCGATGCTGATCGAAACCGCCTCCCTTACCGGGGCTATTCTGATCATCATTGGCGCGGCTACCGCGATGGCTTGGGCCCTGACACAGTCGGGATTCTCGCGCGATCTCGCGGCCACCATGGCTGAGGTGCCGGGCGGCCATCTGGGCTTCTTGATGATCAGCATCGTCGTGTTCGTCTTCCTGGGCGCGATCTTGGAAGGGATCCCGGCCCTGGTGTTGTTCGGGCCGCTGTTGTTTCCCGTCGCCCGCATGGTCGGCATTCACGAAGTGCATTATGCGATGGTTGTCATTCTAGCGATGGGTATCGGCCTATTCGCACCGCCGCTCGGCATCGGCTATTATATGGCCTGCGCCATCGGCCGGGCCGATCCCGACGAGGGTATGCGGCCGATCTGGCCGTATCTTGCGGCGCTGTTCGTCGGGCTTCTTGTGGTTGCCTTCTTCCCCTGGCTGTCGATTGGCTTCTTGTGAGTACGACCGTGGCAAGACCTGCAGAACCTGCCGCAGGCTCCAACCTCAGATGGCGCGCGCCGCCGCTCGTCGCTGCCGCGTCGGGGCGGTAAAGACGATGAGCTTGCTCGCGTTCGATAGCATCACCTTGGTGCCGGCGACCTTGCAGGGGAGGTCGGTGCTGGCCGCATCGCATGGCGGGATCTTCGTGGCTCGTGCGGCGCTGCGCTTGGGCCTCGGCGGGCTGATCGTCAGCGATGCAGGCATAGGCCGGGAGCGGGCGGGGGTTATAGGTCTCGATCTCCTCGAACAGCACGCCGTACCGGCCGCCGCCGTTTCCGTGCATTCGTCGCGCATCGGCGATGGCGCCGATTGCTTGCGGCGCGGCGTGATCTCGACCTTGAACGAGGCGGCACGCCGCATCGGGCTTGCGGTCGGCATGGCCGCGCACACGGCGCTGGAGCACCTGTCGCAACATCCGCGCGCGCCGGCGGGTTTGCTGCCTGAGCTTGCCGACGAGCATCGGCAGGTGCAGCATGCGAATGGGAGGCAGATCGTGATCGTCGACTCCAATTCGCTGGTCGGCCCTGGCGATCGGGACAGCATCGTCGTGACCGGCTCGCACGGCGCCCTGTTGGGGGGACGGGCGGGCTCGGCGGTGAAGTGGCCGGTGATGGCCGCCATCTATAACGATGCCGACGGCGGCATCGACGGCGCGGGATTTTCGCGGCTGGCGGCGCTCGATGCCGGCCAAATTGCGGCGGCCACCGTCAGTGCCTGGAGCGCGCGCATTGGCGATGCCCGCTCCACGCTCGCCGATGGTTATGTGACGCGTGTCAATTCCTGCGCTCAGGCAGCGGGTGCCAGGGTCGGGATGTCTTGCCTGGATCTTGTCGCGGGACTGAGCGAATGGCGACCGCAACGCGGTTAGAATGGGCAGAGACGAGATGAGCTCCAATTCGATGCGCCGGATATCCGGCGGCCAGGCGCTGGCCGAAATGCTGAAGCTGGCAGGCGTCGGTCCAATATTGGGCATGGGTGGCTTTCAGCTGCTCCCCTTCTATGAGGCCTGCCGAAAGCTCGGCCTCAAACATGCGCTCATCAACGACGAACGCTGCGGTGCCTTTGCGGCTGACGCCTACGCCAAGGTCACCAACCGCCCCGGATGCGTGGATGCAACCTTGGGGCCCGGTGCCACCAATCTGATCACGGGCCTTGTCGAGAGCCTCAACGCCGGTGTGCCGCTTGTCGCCATTGTCGGGGACGCCAACCGCGAGCACGCTTGGAAGAACATGACGCAGGAGACGCGGCAGAGCGATGTGCTGCGGCCGATTGTGAAAGACCTGATCAGGGTCGAAGTCATCAAGCGGATTCCGGAACATGTTCGGCGCGCCTTTCAGGTCGCGACCAGCGGCCGGCCTGGGCCGGTCGTCATTGCTGTGCCCGAAGACGTGGCCCACGCAGAGCATGATTTCGAAGCGGCAGATTTCTGGATCGATCCGGCGACCACCCAGGCCCCGTGCCGGCGCTTCCGTCCGGATCCGGCCGACGTCGAGCATGCGGCACGGTTGCTGGCCAAGGCACAAAGACCGCTGCTGCTGGCCGGAGGCGGCGTGCATCTCTCGCAAGCCCATGACGCATTGCTCGGCTTTGCCGAAGCCCACAATATTCCGATCGCACATACGATGTCGGGAAAGGGGGCAATCGCCTGCTCACATCCGCTGTCGGCCGGGCTGTTTGGCCGTTACGACCGCATTGCCAATTCGCTGGTGACCGAAAGCGACTGCTTGCTCGTGGTCGGCTGTAAGCTCGGCGAAATTGCTACCAAGCGTTTCACACTGATTCCGGCCGAAGTGCCGGTCATTCACGTCGACATCGAGCCAACCGAGATCGGCCGCACCACGCGCACCGCGGTGGCCCTGGTCGGCGATGCCCGCCTTTCGGTTGACGATTTGGGGTCTGCGCTCGGCACCGAGCCGGCCGGGGCACGGGCGGCTTGGGCGGCCGAGGTGGGAAAGCGCATGGCGTCCTGGCGGGACGGGGCGCGCGATCGCATGCAATCGCAAGAGCGGCCGGTAAATATCGCTCGCCTGCTGAATGAGCTCAACAAGGTGATGCCGGCCGACGGTATCGTCGTTGCCGACGGCGGCTTTGCCGCACATTGGGCCGGACTGCTGTTCGATACCAAAATGGCCGGTCGGCACTTCCTGCCCGATCGTGGCTTTGCTTCAATCGGCTACGGCGTACCCGGGGGTCTGGGGGCCCAACTTGCCGCCGGGGCCCGCCGCCGCGTCGTTGCGCTGACCGGAGACGGCGGCTTCAACATGAGCCTTGGCGACCTCGAGACCGCGCGGCGGCTTGGGGCCAATTTCGTCGCCGTCGTGTTCAACAACGCCGCGTCCGGCTATGTCAAAGCCTTGCAGCACGCGGTCTATGGTGCCGGCAATTACCAGTCTTCAGACCTGGTCGAGCTGAATTACGCTGACATCGCCAAAGGCTTCGGCTGCCTTGGCATCCGCGTTGAAAATCCCGAAAGCTTGAGCGGGGCGTTGCAGGAGGGCCTCGCCAATAGCTCGACACCGACGGTGATCGATGTGGTGGTGACGCGCGACCCCGCCAAGATGCTGCCGGCCGCTGACAACCGGGCGCTCAAGGTGGAAAGGGGAGATCGGCCGGTATGACAGCCAGGGCGGCAGAACTTCAGCTTGGAGCCAATTCTTGCGAGCAGCGCGCGCGGTAGACGCGCTGGTGTGGCGGATGCCCACCGCGCTGCGGCGCCCACGCGGGTGACAATAGCCTTGAGTGGTTAGCGCGACCCCGCGTCAGCTGGCGATGGCTCTCGGCTCGGCGATCTCCTCTGCATCGCGAGCTTCGCCATGCACTTCCTCGCGAATCACCTTGTCAGTGATGTCGTCCAGGTACGCTGTCAGCGCCGTGTCGATCTGGGCGAACTGGGGCCAAAGCGTGCGATCGAAGAACGTACGCGGTGCCCTGACCACGACAGTCTGTCGTTTCATGCGCGCGTACCGGAAGGGCTTCAGGCCGTAGCGGCGGCACAGTGCGATGAACAGCCGGCGTGACCACGGATTGGGGATGCTGAAGCGCATCTCGATCTCGGCCTCACTGCGCGCGGCCGCCGCCAGTTGCAAGCGGATGCGTTCGGCGGCCGCGTCGGCCGCTTGTCGCTCGCCAGGCGTCGCCGCGCCGGCGAAGAGGGCTTCGATCTTGCGCAGCTTGTCGCGCAGGTGCGCCTCATCGATCATCATCGACCTCCCCTGGATCGAGACCAGCAGCCGTCATGGCAGGCAATAATGGCCCGACTCTCTGCACGGGGTCACGCCGACGGCGCCATCCGGTTGTGGAAACCGCCAATCAAATTGCAGCGCCGCCCGTCTCGAGCCGACGGGGAACGGTGCCTGCCCGAGGCCCCGACACTGGCCGCCGCGCGCGGCGTTTCGGGGGGCGGCCCGCCACCCAAGCGAGGCGCCCGCACCCTCAATCGACCAAGTCATGACCAGCTGATCTCCCTGGAGATGACGATGCCTCGCCGCCAGCGACACACACTGCCGATGTCTAAGAACTGGGCAGTTTGCCCATTCTTGTGTAATTCCACACACCTTGCGGTCACGCTATGCAAGGGGGTCGCCAATCGTCAGCGGGAGCCGCATGGCCCACATGCCACCCAGGTTCGTGCCGCCGGTCTGCGGGATCGCGGTCGGGATCCCGAGGGCCGTCGCCGCCGCGGTCAGCGCTTGTTTGCTCGGCCGACATCGGCACCACCGCGATGGCGCCATCGATCACATGCTGGCTCGCCGCCCAGCTGCTGCCCATCGTCATGGCGATCTTCCCGCTGCTAGGGCGCCCAATTGCGGTCGTGACCCGGCCCAGACGGCGTTGAAGGCGCCATGACGGCCTTGGACGCCCGCCTCAACATTCTCGTCATCGACGACAACCCGGTGCGTCGTGCCATCCTGGAGCTGGGCTTGCGCGACGCGGGCTTCAGCGACATCACGTTGCTCGCCGACAGCACGGGCCTGCTCGAGCGCATTTGCACCGTCAACCCCGATGTCATTCTGATCGACCTGCAGAAGCCGAGCCATGAAGAGCTCGAACGGATGTTCCAGGTTTCGCGCATCGTGCGGCGGCCGATTGCCATGTTCGTCGATGAGAGCGACCGCGCCACCATTGAGAAGGCGATTGCGGCCGGCGTCAGCGCCTACATCGTCGATGGCCTCAAACGCGAGCGCGTGCGCGCCATCCTCGACATGGCGATCGCACGCTTCGGCGCGTTTGAGCGCCTGCGCTCAGAACTTGAGGAAACCAAAAGCGCTCTCAAGCAACGCAAGGTGATCGAAAAGGCGAAAGGTATCCTGATGAAGAGCCGCGGCCTCGACGAGGAGGCGGCATACACGCTTTTACGCCGCACGGCGATGAGCAAAGGTAAGCGGATTGCCGACATTGCCGAAAGCCTCGTCAGCACCATCGATCTCTTTGAACGCTAGCAAGAGCATCGCTGCCTTCGCCGCCGCTGCCTTCGAGCGGCCTCACCGCGGCCCGCTGCGTCGCGAGCGGCAACCAGCGCGCGCGGCCGGCAAACGCCTTGCTGGCGCGATCTGAGGCATCGCGGCGGGCGATTCGCTCAAGAAGGCAGCAGAACCTGGCACCTCGACGACCCGCAATTGGCTAGAGAGCGGTAGGACTTCTGCCGCTTGGTCCGTTGTCGAGAGTTGGCACGAAGCTTGAAAATCGAGGATCGACAAACGCCGGCGCAATGGCGGGCCGGCCCATAAGCAACGCTGCTTTCGGGGGAGGGTCGTCGGCCCTCGAAGGTGGCGTTTTTGTATGACGCGAGGTGAAAGCTTGAAGCGGGAATTGCAACTTCCACGCCGTGGCACGTTAGGGCAGATCCAATGACCAGCTCGAGCACGAGGGGTACTGGCGGCCGCGGCGCCCTGAGCCGCCGCATGTTCCTAAAGAACACCGGCACCGCGGCTCTCATCGCCGCCGCCAAGGCCACTGTCCTCGGTGGCGTTCATGTCGCCAACGCGGCCGGGCCCGAGGTGAAAGGCGCCAGGCTAGGTTTCATCGCCCTCACCGACGCCGCCCCGCTGTTCATCGCCAAGGAGAAGGGCATGTTTGCCAAGTATGGCGTGCCCGACACCGAAGTCGCCAAGCAAGCGTCCTGGGGCGCGACCCGCGACAATCTCGTGCTCGGCTCGGAGGGCAATGGCATCGACGGCGCGCACATCCTCACCCCGATGCCCTACCTCATCAGTGCCGGCAAAGTCACCCAGAACAACCAACCGACGCCGATGTACATCCTTGCGCGGCTCAACCTGAACGGCCAGTGCATCTCTGTCGCCAAGGAGCACGCCGACCTGCGCGTCGGTGTGGACAGCAAGGATTTCAAACTCGCGCTGCAGCACAAGAAGGTGTCGGGCAAGCCGGTCAAGGCCGCCATGACATTTCCCGGCGGCACGCACGATCTGTGGATCCGCTACTGGCTCGCCGCCGGCGGCATCGATCCCGACAGGGATATCGAGACCATCGTGGTGCCGCCGCCGCAGATGGTGGCGAACATGAAGGTCGGCACCATGGACTGCTTTTGCGTGTGCGAGCCATGGAACCTTCAGCTCATCCACCAGAACATCGGCTACACCGCGATCACCACCGGCGAGCTGTGGAACAGGCATCCGGAGAAGTCGCTCGGCATGCGCGCCAGCTTCGTCGACAAGCACCCGAACGCTGCCCAGGCCATCCTGATGGCGGTGATGGAAGGGCAGATGTGGTGCGAGAAGCCGGAGAACCACGAGGAGGTGGCCGCCATCTGCGCCAAGCGCCAGTGGATCAATTGCCCGGTCGAGGACGTCACCGAGCGGGTGAAGGGCCGTTTCGACTACGGCATCCCCGGCAAGGTGGTCGAAAATCACCCGCAGATGATGCGCTACTGGCACGACTTTGCCTCCTATCCCTTCCAAAGCCATGACCTCTGGTTCCTTACCGAGGACATGCGCTGGGGCAAGCTCGAGCCGACCCTCGATGCCAAGGCGCTGATCAAGAAGGTCAACCGCGAGGATCTGTGGCGCGAGGCTGCCAAACAGCTCTCGGTGCCGCCCTCGGCGATGCCGCCGTCCACCTCGCGCGGCAAGGAGACGTTCTTCGACGGCAAAGTGTTCGATCCGGACAACCCCGAAGCCTACCTGCGAAGCCTGTCCATCAAGCGTCTAGAAGCGTGACCGAACGGGCGCCGCGGGTTGCGGCCGCCCGCATGCCCAATGCGGGGGAGAAGCAGATGACCATGCCAGCCGTCAGGATCGGCAGCGCCAGGTCGGTGGCAGCGCCGCCCATCACCGTCGTCAAATTGGCCGTCAAGCCGGGGCCGGTCGGCGATCGGCTGCTGGCACGCCTTAGCGACATCGCCGCGCACGTCCTGCCGCCGCTGCTGGTCATCGCCACCTTGGTGCTGGTCTGGGAGATGCTGTGCGCCCGGCCGGGCGCGTCGCTGCCGGCTCCCTCGCGCGTGCTGCGCGAGACCTGGGAGCTGATCGCCGACCCGTTCTTCGACCGCGGCGGCATCGACCGGGGGCTCTTCTGGCACCTCTCGGCCAGTCTGCGGCGCGTTGGCCTCGGCTACGCCCTGGCCGCCGGGGTCGGCGTCGCGCTCGGCACCTTGATCGGCCAGTCGGTGTGGGCGCTGCGCGGGCTTGACCCACTGTTCCAGGTGCTGCGCACGGTGCCGCCGCTCGCCTGGCTGCCGCTCTCGCTCGCCGCCTTTCGCGACGGGCAGCCCTCGGCGATCTTTGTGATCTTCATCACGGCGATCTGGCCGATCATTATCAATACCGCCGTCGGCATCCGCAATATTCCGCAGGACTACCGCAACGTCGCCGCCATATTGCGGCTTAACGCCATCGAATTCTTCACCAAGATCATGATCCCGTCGGCAGCGCCCTACATCTTCACCGGGCTGCGCATCGGCATCGGCCTCTCCTGGCTCGCCATCGTCGCCGCCGAAATGCTGATCGGCGGCGTCGGCATCGGCTTCTTCATCTGGGACGCGTGGAACTCATCGCACATCAGCGAGATCATCCTGGCGCTCACTTACGTCGGCATCGTCGGTTTCATCCTCGACCGCATCGTGGCGTTCGCGGCCGGGATCGCCACCCGTGGCACCGCGGCCAACTGAAAGGCATAGGATGGCCTACCTGAAGATTGATCACGTCGACAAGACGTTTCACCGCGGTTCACGGCACACAGAGGTCCTGAACGACATCACCGTCGACGTCGACCAGGGGCAGTTCGTGTCGATCATTGGCCACTCGGGCTGCGGCAAGTCCACCCTCCTCAACATTGTCGCGGGGCTGACGCAAAGCACGCGCGGCGGCGTCCTGCTCGAGGGGCGCGAGGTCGACGAGCCCGGACCCGACCGCGCCGTCGTGTTCCAGAACCACAGCCTGCTGCCGTGGCTCACCGTCTACGACAACGTGCGTCTCGCGGTGGACAAGGTGTTCGCTGCCTCCAAGTCACGCCGCGAGCGGCACCACTGGACCATGCACAACCTCGAGCTGGTGCAGATGGGGCACGCCAAGGACCGGCGACCGGCAGAGGTCTCGGGTGGCATGAAGCAGCGCGTCGGCATCGCCCGCGCGCTCGCCATGCAGCCCAAGGTCCTGCTGCTGGACGAGCCGTTCGGCGCGCTCGACGCGCTGACGCGGGCGCATTTGCAGGATTCCGTCATGGCCATTCACC
>Ga0126384_10001138_pt1 | contig 15596 bp, 13 predicted proteins | sample PanSoiMetPlot_36_FD_92543 | JGI IMG/M metagenome (GOLD analysis project Ga0126384, IMG submission 92543) | Tropical forest soil microbial communities from Panama - MetaG Plot_36 | ecosystem: Environmental > Terrestrial > Soil > Tropical forest > Bulk soil | place: Panama | collected 2016-02-17 | reverse complement strand
GCCGGCCTCAATGAAGCCGTACAAGCGGCCATGCCGGTCCGCCTGCGGGCGCATGAAGCGTGCGCACAGCATCGGCGCGAGCGTCAGCGAAACCAGCGCCGAAACCGCGATGGAGGCGGTGACCGTGAGGGCGAATTCGCGGAACACCCGGCCCATGATCCCGCCCATCAGCAACAGTGGGATGAATACCGCGACTAGCGAAAAACTGATCGACAGCACCGTGAACGCGATCTCGCGCGAACCTTTGAGCGCCGCTTCGAAGGGAGGAACACCGTTTTCGACATGCCGGTAAATGTTCTCGACTACGACGATGGCATCGTCGACCACGAAGCCGACCGCGATGGTCAGGCCCATCAGCGAGATGTTGTCGAGGCTGAAATTGAGCATGAACATCATGGCGAACGAACCCAGCAGCGCCAGCGGCACCGTCATGCCGGGGATGAACGTCGCCCAGAAACTGCGCAGAAAAACGAGCACGACCATCACGACGAGGCCGATGGTCAGCATCAGCGTAAACTCGACGTCGTGGACCGAAGCGCGGATCGTCACGGTGCGGTCGAGCATGGTCTCGACCTTCATCGCAGCCGGAATGTTCGCGGTGAGCTTCGGCAGCTGCGCCTTGATGAGTTCGACGGTGTCGATGACGTTGGCGCCCGGCAGCTTCTTGATGCTCAACAGCATGCCCGGCTTGTTGTTGGGGTATCCGGCGACGTAGCGGCTCGAGGCTTCGACGACAGCCTGGCCGACATCGCGCACCCGCAGCGCGGCGCCGTCGCGGTAGGCGAGGATGACATTGTTGAATGCTTCAGCCTGCGTGATCTGGTCGTTGGTAGCAATCGTGTAGCCAACTTTGGGGGTGAAAATGGTGCCCTTGGCGGCGTTGCTCGTCGCCTTGACGAGACTGTCGCGGACCTCCTCCAGCGTGAGCCCGATCGAGGCAAGCTTGGCCGGATCGACCTGCACGCGGATAGACGGCTTCTGGTCGCCGATGATCGAGGCTTGCGCGACACCGGGCACCTGCGACAACGCCTGAATGAAGATGTTGTCGAGGTTGTCGTGCACAGTGGTGAGCGGCAGGGTGTCGGAATGCGCCCACAGCATCATGATCGGCGCATCCGCCGGGTTGACCTTGCGGTAGATCGGCGGGTACGTCATCACCTGCGGCAGGAACTTGCTTGCCGCCGTGATCGCCGCCTGGATGTCCTGGGCGGCAAGATCGATGTTGCGGTTGAGGTCGAACTGGATGACGACCTGGCTTACCCCGAGCGAGCTTAACGAGGTCAGCTGGGTGACGCCGGCGATCTGGCCGAACTGGCGTTCCAACGGCGCGGCGACCGAGGATGCCATGGTCTCGGCGCTGGCTCCGGATAGCGTCGCGGTGACCTGGATGGTCGGAAAGTCCACCTGGGGCAATGGCGCGATCGGCAGGAACGGAAATGCCACGATTCCCACCATAGCCAGCGCCGACATGATCAGCGAGGTCGCGACCGGCCGGCGAATGAAGGGTTCCGAGAGGTTCATGGCGTCGTCCCGGCGGCTGGTGATGTCGCGCCGGGCGCATTGGCTGCGACCGCCGTCGATGTAATCGTCACGCGCGCGCTAGCTTCGAGCTTGTACTGACCATCGGTCACCACGCGGTCGCCTTCGGTGAGGCCGGTGTTGATCACAGTGAGATCGCCAGATGCTGGCCCGAGCTCGATCCGGCGCGGCTCGGCGACGTTCTCTCCGTTGACAATCCAGGCGAACAGGCCCTGGGCGCCGCGCTGAACCACCGTGGTCGGAGCTGCGATGACGTTGTGTCGAGTCTCCAACAATACTCTTGCATTGACGAATTCGCCGGGCCACAGCCGCTCATCGGCGTTGTCGAACATCGCCTTGAGGCGGATGGTGGCCGTTGCCTGGTCGATCGTGTTGTCGATCAGCAGGAGCTTGCCGGTACTCAGGAGACGGCGATTGTTCTGGTCATGGGCAGCCACCTCGACCGGACCCCGCGCCATGGCATCGCGCAGGTCATCGAGCACCTGCATCGGCAAGGTGAACAGCACCGCGGACGGCTGAGTCAGGACGAGGTTCGCGATCGGCCGGGCGTCGCTGGCGTGCACGAGATTGCCCGGGTCGACGACGCGCACGCCGATGCGTCCGTCACTGGGGGCCCTGATGGCGGTGAAATCGAGCTGGACCTGCGCGGTTTCGATCGCGGCCTCGTCGGCTGCGATCGAAGCCTTGAGCTCGTCGACCCTCGCCTGCTGCTGGTCGACGGTCTGCTGGGTCGTGATGTTGCGCACCACCAGCGTCCTGGAGCGCTCAAGGTCCTTCTCGGCAGCCCCGAGCGTCGCCACGTCCTGGGACTTTTTCGCCTTGGCCTGGTCGAGCGCAGCCTGGAACAGGCGCGGTTCGATCCGCGCCAGCACGTCGCCCCTCTTGACATGCTGGCCTTCGGTGAACAGCACCTCCTGCATGATGCCGTCGACCTGGGAATGGATCGCGATGGTAAAAGAGGCCTGCACCGTGCCCAGACCGGTGACGTAAATCGGCACATCCTGGCGGGCCGCGATTGCGACCCTGACCGGAACCGCGGGCCGCCCGGGCGGGGGTGCGGCGCGAACTGGTTCGGATCCCGAAACACGGTACCAGTACAAACCGCCACCTGCCAGGATGGCGAACGCGACGCCGATCACGACGATGCGGCGACGGCGCGAAGCTGCACCGCTGGGATTGTCCGCCATGGCATTTCCTCCGGCGTGTCTGCCGTGCCGTCTTCTTATGTTTTCGTTTCGGTCACTATATTGGTTGCCCGTCTCTTTTTGAAGCACATCGCGATGTCGAAGTGCACTCAAGACGCGTCAATGGTGTGCCGTTTGCCATCGGTGGCGAGCAGTATATCCCGGTCCAATCGGGCTGGGCGCGGATGCCGCTCCCATGCAAGGGCGGTTGGACCTGTTTCCCAGAAAGCATCGCAACCTGCCGCCAGGACGCGCGGTATATGTGTTTGCCGTGAAGTAGCGGCTGGTCGCGCTCGCGGAAATCCGCCGAGCCCTCGCGGGTCGTCGGAGCGACCCTTGTCGCCCCGCCAACGTTGTGACTTTGGTCGAAGCTCCAATCCCTTCAGCTGTGGCCCGGTTGAGTGTCAGCGAAACCCGGCAGCGGCATGGCCGCATTGATCGGGGCGATCCCGGATTTCGCCCCGCTCAATTCCGGCTACGGCGCGAGCGTGACGGGGTGAAGTTCATCTGAAAGATGATAGTCAAATCGGCATCGGAAATTTGATCGGGCGGCCGCGGAAGCGGCTGCGCGCGCGCCGGTGTGGCCAGCGCTTCGTCGTCGAGCTCGGCCGATCCCGAGCTTTGGATGATTCGGCTGCTGAGCACGTGCCCCTCGTGATCGATCGTGAATGAGATCTTGGCGCTGCCTAGTCTGCCGCGGGGATTGGCGCTGCCCAGTCTGCCACGGGCGTTGTCCGGGTAGCGTTTGAAATCTTCGATATGCGCTATGAGTTGATTCTGCCAGCTGGCGATTGCTGCTCGCGGCGCATTGGCCGGCGGCGGTGCGGTTGCTTGCTTTACCTCGTCGGGCGCATCGGGCTTGGGCGGCTCCGGAATTGGGATCTTCAACTCTGCTTCGGGTTCAGGCGGCTTCGTCTCTTCCTTTGGCTCGATGAGTTCGGTCTGCTCCTGCAGGGGACCCGGAGGCCGGTCCGAATCCGGCGCCATCCGCGGGACATACGATTCGGGAAGATCGACGATCACCACCGGAACGTTGACCCCGAAGTCGGAAGCTTCGGATTTTTCGTTGAAGAGCGCCGTCGCGCCAAGGCCATGCGCCGCCACCACGAGGACAAAGCAAATAACCCAGCGCGCGACCTCTGCGCGCCCGTCCGAGATTTCGGCAGCAGCGCTCACCGCAAGGAATCCATCTCTAGTCCGACGAGGGCGACCTTCAGATAGCCAGCCGTACGCAGTACATTCATTTTCTCCATCAGGTTTCCATAAGACACCGACTTGTCGGCACGCAGAAACACACGTTGGCTGCGGTCTCCTTTTGAGACGGCGTCAAGCGCGGCCTGCAGCCCGGCGCTCGACACTGGGTTGTCGCCCAGCCACAGCGTCAGATCGGACTTGATGGTGAGAAAGATCGGCTCATCCGGGCGCGGCTGCCGCTCTACGTTGGAGATCGGTAGGTCCACGCCAACATCGACGGTCGCCAGCGGCGCCGCGATCATGAAAATGATGAGCAGGACCAGCATGACGTCGATGAACGGCGTCACGTTGATCTCGTGAACAACGTCGAGGGAATCTTCGCCGTGGTCGAGACGGATACTCATCGCGGCTACTCCGCCATCGGCACCGCTGCGTGGCGCCGCCGCTGATCGAACGTGTCGAGCCGCGTTGCGGGCGGCTGGCTGAGGTCGCGGCTGACCAGGGTGAGGATCTCGACGCTGGCATCGGCGTAGAGCGCGCGATAATGGCCGATCGAGCGGGCAAACATGTTGTAGATCACTACTGCCGGGATCGCGGCCGCGAGCCCGAACGCCGTGGCAAGCAGCGCCTCGGCAATGCCCGGCGCCACCACCGCCAGGTTGGTCGTGTGCAGCCTGGAAATGCCGATGAAGCTGTTCATGATGCCCCATACGGTGCCGAACAGGCCCACGAACGGAGCCGTGGCTCCGATGGTCGCGAGAATTCCCGTCGCACGCATCATCTTGCGGCCAACGGCGGCCTCGATGCGTTCGAACCGCGCAGTGATGCGCTCCTTGATGCCCTCGGTATCGCGGCGATCAGCGGACCGTTTCAGCTCGGCCTCCACGGCCTCGATCAGCAGGGCGACGTGGCCGCTTGCCCTGGTTGCCGCCGGGGCGGCATCGGCCAGCGAACGGGCCATAGTGAGCGAGCGTTGCGCGCGCCTGAGGCGCCGCCTCATGCCGAACAGCTCCAGAGTCTTGGCGAGCCAGATCGTCCACGTCAGCACCGAGGCGAATATCAGGCCAAGCATCACCGCTTTCACGACGATATCCGCCGACATGAACATGCCATACGGCGTCAGGTCTCGCGGCAAGATGGCTGAAGCGGCTTGATCGGCGGCTGGTGGAGCATCCGTGGCCCGCTCCGCAGGCGATGGCGCGCCCATCGCCGGCGGCAACGTTTCGGATCGCTCGGACGCGCTTGGCGGAGGTGCGGTCGCGGCAGGTGGTGCTGCGGGTTGAGGCGCTGCTTCAACCGGTGCGGAGACGGGAGGCGTCGCCGGCGGCAATGTCTGCGTCGGCGCACCGCGTTGCAGCACCGGCGCGCTCTGCGGCGCCTGCTGCCCATGTGCGGAGATCGCGCCGGATGCCGCGATCACAATCACAAGCCCGACTCTGAGTACCGGAGGAATGAGCATATTAGCGAACCGCTCCCGCGTGACCCATTCCCATTTGGTGGTCTTGACCAAGGTCGAGGACATTCTGTTCACTTTGCACCGGGTATTCGCAAACGTCTCAATCCAGCCCCAATGCATTGGAGACTTGCTTTTTTGCAACGCCAAAATCCGGTCGCGGCTTTCCTGCGAGAGGCGGAGAACCGCGCCGGACGTTCGGTTCCGGTTATTGCAGCGGAACGTTGGCCGCCGCAAATTAAACTTCCCGCGGAATTTTTGCCCAGGACTCCGATCGTCGCACCCTAGCCGCGTACGTGTCGTCGCCGTCGGCTGGTTTTCCGAGGGCGACCGCGCGGGGTGGGGTAAGCGCACCCGAAATCCGGGACCGAGCGGTCAATGCAGCGAGGCTGCTCCCGGGTTTCGCTGACGCTCAACCCGGGGCTACAGGCTTACGGGCCGATCGCCGCCTCCGCAAACAGAACCGTTACTGCGCGAAACAGTACAACAGCCCGTTGCCGCCTGTGGCGACAAGGTCAGCCTGGCTGCAACCGCGTGACTGATGCGACGAATTCCACGAGTGCGCGTAGTCGTTGTCGGCGAGGCCGGTGCGGTCGGTATGGCCAAGCATCGCTTTGCCGAATTCGCTGCTCGTCCAGTTGTTGCAGGTCATGTTGATGTTGCCCGGGAACGCCCGCCCCTCGCGATCGGAGCCGGTCAGAGCATCATGCCAAACGGGGGTGTAGCCGACGCCTCCGACGATGGTACCGCGCTCGGTGAGTGCGGTGTCGCGGCTGAGCTTGTTGTTGGCGCTGTGGAGATCATCGACGTTCTGCGCGACGACGACGCCCTTCGCGTTTTGCCACGGACCGTTACCGATGCGATCGCGGGCGTTGATGGCCTTGGCGGTCGGGGTTTCCGGAGAGCTGAGATACGCGTGCCAAGTCTTGTTGCCCGCGCCCGCCGTGGCCGCCAGCTGCTGACAATGGGCATCCGCGCCCGCAAGCCCGCCGAGATCGCCGCCCTTTCCGAGGGAGGTACTGGTGACGAAGAAACCCATGTTGGGCGCCTGCGGCACCTGTTGCGCCTGCACGTTGCCGCTCAGGCCGAACAGCAGCACAGTCGCGGATGCCAGAAACAAAAAACGCAAGGTGTTGTTCATCGGTCGTCCTCCGTTCGCTTAGTTCTGGGTTTGCTCGCCCCAAGGCCGCTCGCAGCCCCGAAGTTCTTGCTCTCCATAAGATGGCCAGTTCCTCGTTCGGCCCATTTTAAAGCGCCTCCCGACGCTGAAGTAAATGAGAATGCAGACCATCATTCACACGGATGGCCATGAGCCATCGTGCGCCTGCTGTTGAGCATGGGTAAGTCCAACGCTCTGTTGGATGAGGCATTCCCGGGAGTTGCTCGGGATTGGGTGGCCCGGCGCTTCGTAGAGTATGATAGTCTAGGGATGGCCGGATTACAACGTCTGGTAGATTTTAAGCAGCTGCATTCCCGATTCGTGTTGAGCGACGCACGGCGGCAAGGTGGCGAATGGCTCCGAGCAGCGAACCCCATGCGGCCGCGAGCCGTCTCAACCGTCATTCCGCGACCAGACTTACGGATAACCTGCTCTCAGCTCGCCAACGCCCGCGCGACGTGGCAAGTATCCGCTTTGAGGAGCGCGACGATGCCGATATTCGAGCTTGCCGACGAGCGGCCGGAATTTCCAGCAGATGGACAATACTGGATCGCCGAAACCGCGGTCGTCATCGGCCGCGTGCGCCTCAAGTCCGAGGCCAGCGTGTGGTGGGGCGCGGTGCTGCGCGGTGATAACGAGTGGATCGAGGTCGGCGAACGCTCCCAGATCCAGGACAACGCGACCTTGCACACCGATCCGGGTTTTCCACTCACAATTGGCCGCGGCTGCGTGATCGGCCACAACGTGGTGCTGCACGGCTGCACGGTCGGTGACTGCAGCATGCTCGGTATGGGGGCGATCCTTCTCAACGGGGCACGGATCGGCACCAATTCGGTTGTCGGCGCCGGCGCCGTCGTTACCGAGGGCAAGACCTTCCCAGACAACAGTCTCATCGTCGGCGCGCCGGCCCGCGTCATCCGCACGCTCGATGGGAAGGCGGCGGAAATGATTGCGCATGGCGTGGACGTCTATGTGCGGCGGTGGAGACATTATGCCGGGGCGTTGAGGAGAATCGAGTGAAATCCGACCGTAGTGAGACTTCGCAACCGTCAGGAAATACCTCAGTAGATCGATTCAAAAAACAGATCGTACCCGCGTTCCGACGCGCCCGGTCCCGTCATTTCTGAACGCCACCGCAAGGTGGCGGTCCGCAATCCAAAACCCTCGACCAGTGGTTATGGCTCCGGGCTTGCCGCTTCGGTGCGCCCCGGAACGACGGCATAAGATTGAATTTCAAAATCGCTGAACTAGACGATGCGGATGAATGGCCGCTCGGCAAGCGGATCGACCTCCACCAGGGCGCCATTGGGGATCGCCTCCGTGATATCGCAATCGAAACCAGAGATCATTGTGAAGTCCGCGAACGCCGCGCCCTGGACCATGATGGGGTTGACGGTGTTCAGGACCAGGGCCTCCGGCATGATGTCGCGAGCCTTCATTTCGTGCAGCATCCACGCCGTGGCGACGCCGCCCTTGGCAGCGTCGAGCACCAGCACGCGGCCGACATAGCTCTCGCCAGCGAGCTTGTGTTCGGGCCGCGAAAAGATGCCTCGCGTCCGGTCAAGATCATAGCGCGCCGAGAAGCCGTTCTTGGCGACAAGCGCCAGGCCTCGCCGTTTCATCCCCATGCCGGCTGCAGCATAGAAGACCTTGTCGCTCATGCCGCGATTCTCACTGTTCATGGCGCAATCCTGCCGCCGGCGCATGCGGCGTCGATGCAGGCCTCCATGGACAACAGCGCCGGCGCGTAGCCGTAGCCGCCAATGATGTTGGTCAGCTTGGCGGAATTTGTCGCCAGCCGCTTCCAGCCGTTGGCCTCCGCCATCTCCCGGGCATAGCTCTGATAAAAGCACATGCCCGAGAGCACCATACCGCCAGCCGCCTCGATCCGTGCCGTCAAGCCCAGGCGATCCGCGTCCGGCTTGACTTGGGGGCTGGTGACGACGAGAAGCGGAATCGTCGCTCGCCGACCATCAAGCAGTCCGGCCACGAGTTGCATTTCCACGAGGCTGAGCTGCGGCGCAGAGAAGACGACCACGTCGACCTGCTCGACTTTTTGCGTATAACTGCCCTGGAAGGCCAGAATGTCGGCCTCGCCCACTGCAAAGGCGCGCATCGCCGCTCCCGGAATTAGCACGTCGTCGAGGCGGTGCGCCTCAGGCGTTATGCCGGCCATGTGAAACAGCGCCACCGAACCGTAACTCGCGAGCGCCGCGCCGAAATGCTTCATTTCATCTGAGCTCGGAACGCGCTCGATGCCGACCAGGGCGGGAACCTGCCAATAGTCGCCTGCCAGGCGACCGACGATCCCGCCGAGCGCCCCCCAGTCATTAAACACGCACGGGGTCCACGCCACCGTGACGACGAGCGTCGCTCGGCGGTGCTCGTCGCGATGGTAGCCGTAGCGCGGCGTCCGGCCGGTGAGCCCGGCACTCAGGGCCGATGGTCCGCCCTCGAAGTTCGAGCGCGCGCCGCACACGCTGTTCGAATAGATGACGACGCCGGTGTCGCCGTATGCGACATGTTCGCCCCGGACCGGCGCCATGATCGTCTGGTAGTTGATGCAGGTATCCGTCATCAACACGCCAAGCGCCTGGAATGCTGCGATCGCGCGCCGTTCAAGGTCGAGTATCCATGGCTCGTGCTTGAGCCGATGGGCGGCAGCAAAATCGGTGCCGCGCGGGTCGGTGATGGTAGGAATGCGGACTTGTCGGTGCTCGGGCGGGAGGCCGGCCAGACGTTCGAGCCATTCGACACCTGCTCGGCCGAGCGACTCGGTGTCGGCCATCACGTGGGCCTGGCTCACCGGCACAAAGTCGCTGGCGCCGAAATAACGTCCGACCCGGATCTGGTGTTCGATCGCCCACTGCAAAGCCGGGCCGAGATTGCCGGCCCGCATCGCCTCTTCCTCATGGGTCAGCCGCATCTTGCTCGCCCGCCAGCCCGAGTTGCATTGTCCGGCGTCATGGCCGGGCTTGTCCCGGCGATCCGCGTCTTTCTCGTTGAAGGCGCGCCCAGAAAGAGTGGATGTCCGCGACAAGCGCCGGCATGACGGCGGAGAGGCAATCGAAACGCGCTCCAGCGACCGGTTCAAGTACTGTCGCGAGGACGGACGCACACACTGACGAGGACTGCGGCGGCGATGCTGCGCTCACGGCCTAGTGATCTCCCGATCACCGAGTTTTCGACACCGAAAATAGTTCCTTAACCGGGCGGCCTCATGATGGTCGTGAGGGCTCTGCGGGCATCGGCACCAAATCCATTGTGGATTCGAAATATCTCTCGACTGCGGACGGCTGCCGGCCACACCAGGCGCTCGCCTATCTAGCGTGGAGTAGGATGATGAAGACCATGGTTGCCTGTTTCCTGGGATTGGCTGCACTCGCCATGTTGCTTGCCGGCGACGGTTCTCCTGCATATGCCGATGCCCTTGAGGCGGAGCCTCCCGCGTCGCCGATCCTTGCATCGGGCGCCGACGGCGTCGAGCGCGCGGACGAGCTGCATTGCGTATTATACAGCAATGGTGCCGACGACTGCATCGTCAATGTGCAGCCTGTGGCGGCCGATCAGCAATCGACCACCGTCGGCGAGATCGATCCGTCGCCAGCTGAGCAGCCGCCGGCAGTCCGATTCGTCGACGCTATTCCGGTTGATGTTGTCCAGACAGTGACCATCGCGGCTCCCGGACTCAATGCCGGCGACCGCGAGGGCAAAGCACACACAGCACCAATGCCGGTACCTGCGACGAAACTGGCATTGGATCTCGACGCCAAGGCCACGACCGGCGCTGTCGTGCTGCCCGCCGGTCAATCTGCCGACGCCATTGTGGTCGCAATCGTCCTCTCCGTGAGCGTTGCAGCCCCTGGTCAAAGCGCAAGGGATGGCGGGGAAGCCGCTTCGGTGGGACTGCTGTCAGCGGCCGCAGCACCGCTCTCGGTTTTTCAAAGCAAAGCGACGGTTCACGATAACGAGGAATGATATCGCCACTTTTTTGTAGTGATACGCCGGGTTGTGTCGGTGATATGCCCGTTGGAGGGGCGACCCTCATTGGCGCCAACTTAAGCCGTGGTGGATGCCCCAGAGATTGAATTTCCGGAAGGGTCCGCCTAGCGTAGCGCCCATCAGGGTCACCCCTACATTATCGCTTTTGCGGAGTCGGCCGATCTGTGCCGCGCCGCCCTATAAACGTCATCCAATTCGAAACTATACGAAGCTTCAGTCTCCCGGCGACCGAGCATGATGGTGCGCCGTTCAAACGATTCCAACGCAATGCTGCCGAGCAGCGCGGCGCGACAGGAGGGAAGCCTCATGCATAACAGGCGAAGCGAGCTGTGCTTCTCCAGGCGAGTTTGGGCGGGCCTTTACACGGTTCTTGCCACGCTTGCGACGAACTGCATAGCGGCGGGGCAGGACGCCGGACCTCCAAGGCTCCACACCAATGAGGCTTATGTGGAGGAGGTCACGCGGGCCACAGCGCTCGCCGTCGACGATCCGATGGCAGTGTTCGCCTTCGTTCTGAACAGCCTTCCGGACCGGGTGAAGGTCTATCCGACCGAAAACTATTACTATTTCACCTTCATTCACCGCGGGGTGCCGTATGCCGGAAACATCAGGATCGAGCCGGGCGACGGCGACAAGGTGACCGTGCACTTCGTCTATTATCAGGATTGGTCGGAATGGTACCAGGACTCGCCGTTGACGCACGTCGTTCTGGACAGCTCCCGCGGGGTCGGTGTCGAAAAGCTTGAGCGGCTGACCTATCGCTTGTCCTACGGCGGAAAGAGCGTCGTTTTCGCGCTCAATGACCTATCGCAAGTGAAGCCGCCGGCCGGGGCGCTGGCGCGTGGCGAGAAATTCATCGGTCCGATCTTCGACGAGTCGGCCATTCGCTTCTTTCTTGTCTACAATTCCAGGCTGAAAATCTTTCATTATGTTCTCGACGAGACCGAGAAAGTTGCCGACGAATTCTCCCCCACGCGGCGCACCGATCGCATTCTCATCGGCAAACGCACCGGTTTCGCCTTCTACCGGGACCACCTTCTTAACCGCAAGATTCTCGTGGGCGTCTACGAGGGCAACTATCGGCTCAACACGTATTTCGATGGGCCGTTCGATCAGTTGCCGGACAACTTCATTGAAGGCGAAACGCTGCGGCAGGCCATTCTGGAGGTCTCTCCCGGCCTCAAAGGCAAGATCGATCGTTTCGGCAGCTCGCCGAACGGCGAAGTCCGCTTCCTGATCAAGCCTTACGCGACCTATCGGACCGAAAGCGATCTCTACGGGGTCGACAAATGTGCAAGAAGGAGGGTTCGAGCCGCGAGCTATTACGAATGCTTCGTAGCGGAGCCTGCCGATGGGAATTTGGGTGCGCCGCCCACGGACGCGAGGAAGAAAGGCAAGCGGTAGAGCAAATATATGGAGGGCGACCCTTGTGGTCGCCCGCGCGGGGAAACGATCGACAGTTTGGCCCATCCGGTCACCGGTGCGCGGCGCGCAAGCGGGCGACCACGAGGGTCGCCCTATGCCGGCACTTTTGCGGGCGCTTTCGCAGCGGGCCAGTCGCCTACGTAGTCATCACCCTCGCCGACTTAGTACCTTCGGCCGCGGCTGCCCCATCGCCAGTGGCCGCCGCGGCTACCCCATCGCCAATGCTGGACCGTCGTGACAGGATCAATCGCAGTTGCAACATCGCGGATAACAGCGCCGTTGGCCGGGGCGGCTGAGGCCGCGGATGTCCCGGCGAGCGCGATGCCCGCCGCAGCGAAGCCAACAATCAAGATGAGTCGCATTGTGAGATCTCCCTAAATTATCCCTATCTTCGATCACCATCGCTGCCGGAAATGCTTTTTTGCCGTTACGCTCTGTGAGGGCAGTTCTACCTTAAGAGGCTATTTTTATCGGCCGGCTGCCTGCGGATATAATAATTGCCCCCAATTTGGTCCTTTTAACGTTGCCTTCATTTATCTGTTGTTCATCTGCCGGGTGTGTTTCTTTTTCAGGAACTCAAGCCCTGATGAGTCCTCCATCGGCTTAAGCCCGACCTGCAGCGGTTGAAACTTTATTTTAAATTGGCGCGCTGATTTGGATCGCCGGTCGTTCTTCCCCAGGGGTTTTCCCGCAGGTGCAAGGCCGTAAGGGCAACCGAGGCGCCGCCATGAATCGCCCGTCCCGTCTCTGCGCAAAATCAATGGGCCGGCCGCTGACGCAGCCGGCCCATTGTCCCGTTTGCTTTGAGCTTCGCGAGCTCACTAATACCCGCGGCTGCCCCACCGCCAATGGCCACCGCGGCTGCCCCAGCGCCAATGTCCACCGCGGCCAAAGCTGCCCCACCGCCAATGCCCACCGCGGCTGCCCCAGCGCCAGTGACCGCCGTAGCTGCCCCACCGCCAATGCTGGACCGTCGTGACGGGATCAGTCGCGGTCGCAAGATCGCCGATGACTGCGCCGTTGACCGGGGCGGCTGACGCTCCGGACGTTCCGGCGAGCCCGATGCCCGCCGCTGTCAGACCAACAACCAAGATCGTTCGCATAATGAGAGCTCCGTTCGATCATCATCGCCCCCGATGCGCCTTTACCGATACTCCGAGAGCGGTTCCGCCTTCACTACCGTTTGATCTGCGGACTGCCATCGCTCATTTAATATTGCCCTCAATTTGGTCTTTTCAACGTTACCTTCATTCATCTATCGTTCATTTCTCAGTTATTTCGCTGCGATTTTATGTCCACTATCCAGGGGTCGACGCCAGGAAGACAATCGGCACCTCAACGGTCGATGAGGTTGTCCCAAGGAATATACGACTATCGCCTTCACGCAGGCTTATTGCATTGCAACAGGCAATAAAGGGAGAAAATGCTTTTGCTTTTTGTTCGTGTTGCTGCTCGGCAGAAGGGCCCGCTGGTTCAACCAGTCGGCGGAACGAATATCTAGATAGTTGTACCAATATCCTTCAAGGTTTTTAGTGCGGCGCGCTAGAGCGCGCCTCTGCCCACCCTAGAAGTGTTTCTAGTCGATCGAGAGCGGGCCTAGCGAACCTTCCAGCGTGCCGGCGACGGATCCGAATGGGCGGCTTCCGGCTTCTGCCGCTGCGAGCTCGTCGCCGCCCGGCGAGTCTGAAAAGTAGCCATGACGTCGTCGTCGCCCCGCAACGCGGTTAGGAATTCGCGCTGCCACCGATCGACGTCGTAGTCGAGCACCGCGGCGAGCAGCGCCCGGTGGCGCTCGCGCCTCTCCTCGATCGGCATGACTAAAGCTTGCGCGATCGCGCCGGCAACAGACTCAGCATCATAGGGATTGACCAGAAGGGCACGGCGAAACTCGATCGCGGCCCCGGCGAAGCGGGACAGAATGAGGACCCCAGGGTCCTCCGGATTCTGGGCCGCAACGTATTCCTTGGCGACGAGGTTCATGCCGTCCCGCAGGGGCGTCACCAGGCCGACGCGCGCCGTGCGGTAGAGTCCGGCGAGTGCGGAGCGGCCGTAGACCCGGTTCAGGTAGCGGATTGGCGTCCACGACACCTCGCCGTATTTGCCGTTGATGCGTCCCGCAGCCGATCCCAGGGCTTCTTCCAGCTCGGCGTATTCCGGAATTTCGGAGCGGTTTTTTGGCGCGATCTGCAAATATATCACCCTGTCGATCCACTCAGGGTGGTTGGCGAGGAAATGATCGAAGGCATCGAGACGCTGGATCAGGCCCTTGGAATAGTCCAGGCGATCGACCCCGATCACCAGCAGGCGGCCGCCAAGGCTCGCCACCATCTCCTTCACCAGAGGAGACCGCATGTTGCGGCGCGCCAGTCGCTGGAATACGCGCGGCTCGATGCCGACCGGAAAATTTCCGATCCGCGTCTGTTGCCCGCGCACGCTGACAGTCGTTTGGTGGCCGGCGATCTCGAATATTCGCATTTCCCGCGCTTGATTGCACTCAGAGATGAGGTAGCGGACGAAATTGTCTGCATCGCCGTTGGTCTGAAATCCCACAACGTCATATTGCATGAGCAAAGGGATCAACTGCTCGTGGTTCGGCAGCGAGGTCAGCACCTCGGGAGGCGGGAAAGGAACGTGGAGGAAAAACCCGATCCGGTTGGAATGGCCTCGTCGCCGCAACGCATCGGCGATCGGAATCAGGTGATAGTCGTGGACCCAGACCAGATCGTCTTCATCAATGACCCTTTCGAGTTCGGTTGCGAAGTGAGCGTTGACCCGGAGATATCCGCTGAGGTCGCGGCGCGCAAATTCGGCGAGGTCCAGTCGATAATGCAGGATCGGCCACAGCACCCGATTAGCGAAACCGTTATAGTATTCCTGAAACTCGTCCTTAGTGAGGTCGGTGACGACATATTCGACGTTGTTGTTTTTGACCGATCGCGTTCTCAGCTTGTCCTGCGCTCCGACCTTCCCGCTCCATCCGAGCCAGACGCCGCCATTGTGCTGCAGCGCTGGCCGCAACGCCACCTCAAGCCCACCGGCGCGCTTAGTGCCATCTCCGGAGGGAACCGAAACACGATTGGAAACGACCGCCAGACGAGCCAACATCGCCCTCCGACTTCGCGACCAGGGGCGCCGTAATCAAACTATCCGATCGATCCGGGAAGCGTTTTCGCAGTGCCATCCCGATTCTTGGCGCCAACTCCGCCGCCTTCGACGCCCTGGAGAAGTTGCTGAACCGTCCTCTTTCCAGCGCCAACACCGTCGCTGACATCACATATGTCGTTGACATGACATATAATGTGCTTGGCGGCTGATTGTTCCATCGCGATGCCGAGCGGCGAGTGCCCGAGAATTGGAAACGGGGCCGACTGGACCACAAAGGCGGCGATTTGCGCTGTAACGCGCGATGCTCTGATCTGAACGCTTGCGGCGTCCGCACGCTCAAAATTGCAACCAAAGCGCGAAAGCACCTAATTCCTCCTTGATCATTCGCCGAATGGTCTCCATCAAGAGGACGGGAAATCGTTCGAACGGGATTGGGATGAGACGCGGCGTCGCGCCCCGGCCGGATCCGACCGCCGAGCCGCTGGTGCGCTTCGAAAATGTTTCCAGGCGCTTCGGCGACCTCGCCGCCGTAGAT
>Ga0126384_10001137_pt1 | contig 15597 bp, 8 predicted proteins | sample PanSoiMetPlot_36_FD_92543 | JGI IMG/M metagenome (GOLD analysis project Ga0126384, IMG submission 92543) | Tropical forest soil microbial communities from Panama - MetaG Plot_36 | ecosystem: Environmental > Terrestrial > Soil > Tropical forest > Bulk soil | place: Panama | collected 2016-02-17 | reverse complement strand
TGTAAGGCGGCGCGTAAAAGTCGGCGACGGCGCTTCCCTCGCGCATGAATTCGGGGTTGTAGCAGACGGTGAAGTCAATTCCGGCAGGACGTCCGCTGGCCGATTCGAGAAGTGGAATGAACAGTGACTCTGTCGTGCCGGGAAGCACGGTGCTGCGGAGCACGACGGTGTGCGGAGTTTTCTTGTCGCGCAGGGCGGTTCCGATTTCGCGGGCGACGTGATCGATGTGGCTGAGATCGAGTTTACCGCTGCGCAAGCTGGGCGTGCCCACGCAAACGAAGGAGATTTCCGATTCTTCGATCGCCTGATGTGGATCGGTGGTGGCATGCAGCCGGCAGGCGTTGTGGCCTTCCATCACCATCTCGCTCATGCGGGCTTCGATGATGGGACTGCGGCCAGACTCGAGCATTTCGACTTTCGCGCGGCTAACGTCGACGCCAATGACGCGATGGCCCATGGAAGCAAAGCAAGCGGCGGAGACAGAACCGACGTAACCGAGACCGAAGATGCTGACCGAACAACTCACGCGTAATTTGCCTTTCTTGGAGGACAGATCAGAAGGCTCAAGCCGTGGCCCTACATCGGCCTGAACGGAAGTCTAAGATTTAGCAATTCGTATTCCAGAGGGGGTCAACTCGACCCCTGGTAAATATCACACCCACAAAGGTTAAGGTCCACGTTAGCACATTTAAGAGGAGGGCAGGTGCAGAATGTTGCAGTTGAGGTTGGAGGGGCTCGTCGGCGCGGGGCGCGACGTGATCGAAACGGTTTAATCTTCATGTAATTGTCTTAATATGAGCATGTTACGACCGAATTGGCTGACTGGAAGATGGACGGCAGTGGCAAGTGGCGTGCGCATCGGGAGTTAAGCCTAAGTGTTTGTGATGTGGTGGCTATGACGATAGGATCAGCACAGTGATAGCACGCTGGGGAAAACGTTTGTCGCGGCTGGCGACGATGAGCTGGGATGAGGTCAGCACACGGGCGCGCCAGGAAATAAACAAGCGACTGGAGTTGGCGGCATACCGGACGGGGCGACTGCCGCTGAGGAAGAGTTTGCGCCACCCGGCGGAGGGGAGAGCGAAGTTCTTCTTTTCTGCGGGGGAACTGCCAGAAATCGCTGATCTTTTGCGTCAAAGCTCGAGCGTTCAAGTTTCGGAGATATTACGCGAGGCAGATGAGATTTGTGCGCACCGATTCCATTTGTTGGGATATGACGCGCTGGACTATGGCGCTGAGATCGATTGGCATCTGGATGCGGTGCATGGAAAACGAGCGCCGCTGAAGCCGTGGTTCAAGATCGAGTTTCTGGATTTTGCGGAAGTCGGAGATCACAAAGTAACGTGGGAATTGAACCGGCATCAGCACCTGGTTACGTTGGCGAAAGCCTGGCACTTCGCGGACGAAGAACGAAGAGAGAAGTATGTCCGCGAAATTGTGGCGCAGTGGGATTCGTGGCAGCGGGCCAATCCGTATCCGATGGGGATTAATTGGGGCAGCAGCCTGGAGGTAGCGTTTCGGAGCTTGTCCTGGATATGGGTGGATCAGTTGCTGGCGAATTGTGACTGCCTTGCAGCGGAGTTCCGGGCCGGACTGGCTGATGGGCTTGCGCTGAATGGACGTTACGTTGAGAGGTACCTGTCGACGTACTTTTCTCCGAACACACACTTGCTGGGTGAGGCGGTTGCGCTCTTCTTTATTGGGACACTGTATCCGCAGATTCCGAGTGCGGAGCGATGGCAAAAGAAGGGTTGGCAGATCGTTGTTGAAGAAGCGAAACGGCAGGTGCGGGCAGACGGCGTGTATTTCGAGCAAGCACTCTACTATCACGTGTACGCTCTGGATTTTTTTCTGCACCTGCGCCGGCTGGCATCGCTGAATGGATTTGAAAGTCCGGCTGGGTTCGATGGGGTGCTCGCGAAGATGGGAGAAGTGCTGATGGTGCTGTCGCAGGCCGGGCCGCCGATTGGATTTGGAGACGATGACGGAGGACGGTTGTTTAATCCGCGGCGTAATCGGCCGGAGCACTTAGCCGATCCGCTCGCACTCTGTGCGTTAACTTTCGAGCGGCAAGATTTTCTACGGGCGGCACCTCTGACCGAGGAAGCAGTTTGGCTGTTCGGGAAAAGGGTATTGGACCTACGGACAGGGCCGGAAACGGTTCACGCGGAGTTGACGACGCGGGCTTTTGCTGACGGTGGCCTCTACGTGATGGCTGATGGAGAGAGCGGATCGCAGATGATCCTTGATGCCGGTCCGCAAGGGATCGGACACGCGGGGCACGGACATGCCGATGCGCTCAGCGTGAATATGTCGGTAGATGGGCGGCCGTGGTTAGTGGATTCGGGTTCGTATTGCTACATCTCGAACGACGATCAGAGGAGCGCATTCCGAGGTACGGCCGCACATAACACGCTGAGAGTGGATGGGCTGGATCAGGCGGTACTCGACGGGCCTTTTTCCTGGAAATCCATTCCGATGACTCGGGTCGAGCGCTGGATAGAGGGCGCCAGTTTTTCCTTATTCGTGGGAAGCCATGACGGATATGAGCGGATGGCGGCTCCCGTGATTCATCGTCGTTTTGTCTTCCATCTGCATGGAGGATTCTGGTTGGTTCGCGATCTTGCGCTGGGCCGGGGGGCGCATCAATTGGAGACATTTTGGCATTTCGCCCCGCAGGTAATGGTTTCCAGAGTGGAGGGTGGCTTCATTTCTGGGGTGGAATTTTCTGCGTCTGAGAATGGGGCTGGCCCGGGATCGCGGTTAGCACTTCTCGCGCCCACGAACCAGCAGTGGAGTGCCGAAGCGAACACGGGTTACGTTTCCCATGCTTACGGAAGTAAACAGAGGGCGCCACTAGTACGAGTGAGCGCGTTATCACAACTTCCGGCGGAGGCAGTGGCCCTTCTGGTTCCGCTACATGCCGTTGAGACACCCGGACGGTTCTTCGAACTGCACGATGCAGCGAAAAACGGGATTAAGGGATTTCGATACGATCGTGGCGGGATAGTGCAGTATCTGTTTTTTGCGAGGGCAGGAGCGCGATGGCGCGTGGGACCATGGAGCAGCAACGCACGGATCCTGTTTTGCGGGCTTCGAGATCGACGGCTGGAAAAATTGATTCTGTGCGACGGAACCTATTTTGAAGTGAACGGGCATTCAGTTTTTGAATACCCATCCGGGGTTGATTGGCTGGAGGGGATGGATCGCGACGGCGAGATGCGGGTGAATTCGTCGGATGAAAACGCGGTGCAGGCGTTTTCCAGATCGGCGGCAGAGGTTTGTGGGGTGCAGCTCTAGTACATGAGAGTAAACCCAAAGGCTAATAACGCAGAGGGCGGCAGAGGTGCGCAGAGAACACGAGTAAAAGAACCACAAAGGACACGAAGGTACACAAAGGAACCCAAGGGAACATGAAGAATGCCGTTACCGGGCTAGGCGGGATGCTTTAGGTTGAGCGGCAGAGGACCGACTGCGGAATTGGAAATTAAGGAAGGCTAATGCGATGTGCGGAATTACAGGAATGATGCGGTTTGGCAAGGGCGACCACGTGGAAAGCGGCGTGGTTCGGCGAATGTGTGATGTGATGGCGCATCGCGGGCCAGATGATGAGGGGATTTATACGAATGGCGCCGTGGGCCTAGGCATGCGGCGGCTCAGCATCATTGATCTGACGACAGGACATCAACCGATCAGCAATGAGGATGAGACGGTTTGGATCGTTTTCAATGGCGAGATCTATAACCACGCAGAGGTGCGCGAGAAACTGCTGGCGCGTGGACATCAATACAAAACGCACAGCGATACCGAAACTATTGTTCATTTGTACGAGGAGTATGGGCGGGATTGCGTCAAGCACCTGCGCGGGATGTTTGCGTTTGCGATCTGGGACGCGCGAAATCAGAAGCTGTTTATTGCGCGCGATCGGCTGGGGATCAAGCCGCTGTATTACCGGCTCACACCCGAGGCTCTGGTGTTCGGGTCGGAGATCAAGGTCGTTCTCACCTATCCGGGAGTGCGGCCCGAGTTCTATCGCGAGGGATTGCCGGAGTATCTGGCGTTTGGATATTTGTCGGGACAAGAGACGCTCTATCGCGGCATTCGCAAGCTGATGCCCGGTCACACGATGGAGGTCGGGTACGACGGCAAGCTGAGGATCGATGCGTACTGGGATCTTGCGAATGCTGAGGCCGACTCCGAGCATGACGAGAGCTACTACGTTCGGACGTACCGCGAAATGCTCGAGCGGGCGGTGAGCAGCCACCTAATGAGCGATGTACCACTTGGAGTCTTCTTAAGCGGAGGAGTGGATTCGAGCGCGGTGGCGGCGCTGATGACGAAGATTCGCAGGTCGCCGATCGAGTCTTTCTCCGTAGGTTACACGGAACAGGCGTATAGCGAGCTGCCCTATGCACGGATTGTCGCGCAGCATCTGAATTCTATTCACCACGAGGTGCTGGTCAGCCGGCAGGAGTTTTTCGATGCGTTGCCCAAGCTGATATGGCACGAGGATGAGCCAATTGTGTGGCCGTCGAGTGTTTCGCTGTATTTCGTGGCCCGGCTGGCAAAAGAGCGAGTGAAAGTTGTTCTGACCGGCGAAGGAAGTGACGAGACGCTGGGAGGGTACACGAGGTATGCATTCACGCTGAAGAACGCGAGTTGGGACCGCCTTTATCGAACGATTATTCCTTCCGCGATCCGTCGCGGAATTCGCCGTTCGATTGCAGACAGTTCACTCATTCATGCGACTTTACGGCGCAAGCTGGCGCATACCTTCCTCGCGCGGGACGGGAAAGACTGGCCGTCGTTCTACTTCGATAATTTCTTCTCGGCGTTCGATCAAGGTGAGCAAGGAGATCTGTTGACCGAGCAGTTTGCAGGCGAATTGGCGGAGCGCAGTGCTTATCGACATGTGTTGGGTTATTGGGAACAGTCGTCGGGAGAGATGCTGCAGAGGTTGCTCTACACGGACATCAAGACGTACCTGGTCGAACTGCTGATGAAGCAGGACAACATGAGCATGGCGGCGTCGATTGAGAGCCGAGTTCCGTTTCTCGATCATGTGCTGGTGGAGTTCGCGACGCAGATTCCGGCCGAGGTGCAACTGAAAGGGATGGCGGGTAAGCACATTTTGAAGAAAGCTGTCAGCGACCTGCTGCCGCACGAGATTTTGTATCGACCGAAGCTGGGATTCCCGACGCCGTGGAGTGGGTGGCTGGTGGGAGCGCAATTGGATTCGATTGAAAAACTGCTGCTCGAGCCGCGGAGTTTAGAGCGCGGGTTGTTCAAGAAAGCGGCGATTGAGCGGCTGTTCAGGGAGCATCGGGCCAATTACCGCGATAATTATGACCGAATCTGGCGGCTGCTGAATTTCGAGTTGTGGCAGCGGGTGTGTATTGAGGGAGAGAGCCACGAGTTTAGCGAAGCCTCGGCGGAGAGCTTCGTGGCGAGTTCGTGAGAAACGGAGACTCAACCATGGAGACACGGAGACACGGAGGAGGATTGAGAAAAACCTTTACCTCGAGGGGGTGCGAAGGTCTCGCAGAGTCCGCGGAGAGAAGGCTGAAGCGAGATGTTTTGTGAGAATTCCCGGACGCGACCTGGTACAACTCGTCTCGGCCGGTCCTTCGATTCCACAGGTTTCTTCGCGAGCGAAGAAACCTGTTCCGCTCAGGATGACATAGCTGGGAAGCGCTGGAGGTTTGCCGCAGCTGAAGGTTTTATTTTCGGTATGGAAAGAAGACCTTACGGAGATGACGCAGAGTTCGCGCAGAGTGCACGAAGAAACGCGTAATCTCTGACCGCTCACCCAAAACATACTCGTTACATGCCCATGCCGCGTTGAAACTTTAGTTTTCCGAGACGGTCTCACGAGTTTTTGAGGGCGTCGGTTGGCTGCTGAACTGGCTGTCCCAGTGAGCGGTAAACATTGAGCCACTGTTCTCGCACGGCGGTCCAGCGATAACGGCGAGACTCTTCGTGAGCGTTGCCGATAAGACGGGAGGCGAGGACTGGATCGCGGAGCAGGCGGATCACGTTTTGTGCCAGAGCCGATGGATCGCCTGGTTCTGACAAAAGGCCAGTACGCTCGTGTTCTACCAGGTAGGGCATGCTTTCGGGAGCAGTGGTGACAACCGGCGTTCCCGCGGCGAAAGCCTCAATGAGGGAGACCGGCATGTTGTCGAGATAGGACGCGTTGATGAAGATGTCGGCCTGATCATAGAAGCGGCCGATCTCCTGACGGGAAGCGACACCGGCAAAGTTCACACCTGACAGTTTGAGATTGGAGACCAACTGGCGGATTTCAGATTCGACCGGACCTTTGCCGACGAGGTCGAGCCGAGCGTCGGGAAACTCGCGCTGGATTTCCGCGAAGGCACGGACTACGACGTCGATGCAGTAATAAGGATGGAATCCGCGCGTGCAGACGAGGTGCGGGCGAGGAGGATTGCGCTCGCGGAAGGTGAATTGTTCCGGATCGATGATGTTGGGAACGACTTCGGCGTGCAGGCCGAATTCCTTGAAGACGTCGACGAGGTAGCCGGATGGGACCACAAGGCGGTCGGCGCGCGAAAGGATCGGGCGGGCGGTGCGAAAACGTTGCAGGTGGTCGCGGGCTTCGCCGCTATGATAGTTGATGATCGTCTTTTTGCGACGGAGACGGGCTACGAACCACGCCGGCGCCGGAGCGAGCAAGAACGACCAATACGATGCGGAGAAGATGTGAGCGATATCGGAATGTTTGAGGCCGCGCCAGAGCGCCAAGAGATAAAGAGGCTGACGCGCAAGTGTGCGTAGCAGCGGGATGCGCTCGATCCAGCGCAGAGCACGCGGCAGCACGGGATCGACGGCAATGAAGCTGGCGTCGATGTCAGGGTCATTCTTCCAGTGGCGCAAGAGAAGATCGGCCTGAACAGCCTGGCCTCCGACATAGTGCAGCGTGGGCGCGACCATGGCGACACGAAGACGCGTTGTGCGGGGAATTGAACTGAACACGCGGGAGCTTGGACGCGGTTGTTTTTGTTCCAACAAGCCGGTGTAGAGCTGTTCGTAGCTGGCCTGAATGTGTTCCAGGCTGAAGTTGGATTGAGCAAAGTCGCGTGAGTTTTTTCCAAGTTCGGCTAGCAAACGCTGTTCACGCAACAGGTGTTCCAAGGCGGAGGCGAGAGCGGCGTCGTCGTTGAGCGGGACGAGCAAGCCGCGTTTTTCGGAAACCAGTTCGGGATTACCACCGACGTTGGACGCGACGACCGGCACACCCGCAGCCATCGATTCCAAGGCAACGTTGGACAGGCTCTCAGACTCGGAGGGGACGACGGAGACATCCATAGAGGCAAGCAGCGCGGGGATGTCGCGGCGATCGCCCACAAAGATAACCTGATCACGCAAGCCCAACTCTGCGGTTTGGCGCTCAATCTCTGGGCGCAGAGGGCCATCACCGACCAGAACAAATTCCAGCTTCGGAAACTTGCCACGAAGTTGGGCGGCAGCGCGCAGGAACGCATGATGATTCTTGTAGCGGGCATTCATGCGAGCAATCATGCCGACGCGCAAGAGACCGGGCAGACGAGGGAGTGCAGGCTCGGCTTCAACGAATGCTTCGGGCGGCAGGCCGTTACCAATTACGACAACCTTGCTCTCGGGCAGGCCGTGATCGATTAGAGGGCGAGCTGCGGCCTGCGAGTTACACACCACCCGGTCACACCAGCGAAATGCGGCAAGTTGAGCGCGGAACTGGGCGCGCGTCAGCAGGTCACCCAGCTGGCGCTGGCTGCCGATCACGACTGGAAGCCGGGCTACTCGCGCGGCTGGAACCAAAGTCAGATTGGCATAGAAATCGAAGGCGTGAGCGATGGCGACGTTGAGGCGGCGCAGATGACACGAGAGTCTGTATCGCGTGCGCAACGATTGCAGGCCAAACAAGCTGCCGCCTAGGCCAAACTGTGGGACATCGCCCAGGCCTTCGAGGAAGGGGCCGCGCTGTTGAATGCATCCCAGGTGAACACGAAAAGAGGCCGGGTTTAGAGACTTCGCAATAGCCGCGAACTGTCGCTCGCTGCCGCCGGTCTCGAGACTGTTGATCATCAGGAATACGCCGGGAGCTGGCGTGGAAACAGGAGTCATCGAATTGGCGGGGGGCCTGACCGGGGCTTCAGCGGAGGTCTCCGCCGAAGCGCGCTGATCGAGCGAGGAGATCATCCGATCTCTCCGCGCAAGGCGGTGGCGTGCTGCAACTGCTGATCGAATTCAGCGGTACGGAAGGTCTCGAGGTAGTTGCGGTGCCACAACTCAAACATGAGCAGGCGCCAGATGCGGCCGGAGTGAATGCGGCGGCCGGAGAAGTGCTCGTCCAAAAGTTGACGAACACCCTGTGGGTTAAAGTAGCCGCGTTGCATGGTGCGAGGCTCGAGTAGGACCGTGAGCAGCAGGTCTTTCAGTTCGTGCTTGATCCAGTGGACAAGAGGTAATGAAAAGCCCTGCTTGTGACGATAGAGGACTTCACAAGGAACGCCGATGCGTTCGGCGAGCTTGCGCAAAATGTACTTCTGGGTTCGACCGCGTAGCTTCCAATGGGATGGCAGACTGGAAACAAACTCGACGAAGACGTGGTCGAGAATGGGGGCACGCATTTCAAGAGAGGTGGCCATGCTCATGCGGTCGACCTTGCACATAATGTCGGCCGTGAGATAGGTCTTGGTGTCGACATAGAGCATCTGGCTGACGGGATCGTCGGCGGGAGCCTGGTCGAAGTAGGCGTACATCAATTCTTGCGGGTTGACGGCGTGCTTCACGGTCTCGCGATATTCGTCGGAAAGAAGTGGAAGCTCGCGCTCGAATGCGGGGAGGAAAGAGATGCCGTCGACGTAGCGCTCGCGCCAGGGCAGAGAGATGTTGTAAGCGAATTTTCTGCCATGCATCGATCCCGGCAGGCGAGGGTAGATCTGCTCGCGGAAGAGGCGCCATAAGCTTTGAGGAATTTTTTCAAAGATACGGCGGCGGGAATGGATGCCATAGCGGTCGTAGCCGGCGAAAATTTCGTCGCCACCATCACCGGACAACGCCACGGTCACGTGCTGGCGGGCGAGGCAGGAAACGTAGTACGTCGGCAGCATGGAGGAGTCGCCGAAGGGTTCTTCGAGAGAACGGGTCAGAGTCTCGACAGTCTGGACGACATCGGGCTCGAGGATCAGTTCGTGGTGTTCGGTTTCGAAACGCTTGGCGACGATGCGGGCGTAATTGGACTCGTTGAAGTCGTCGTGTTTGAAGCCGATGGAGAAGGTCTTTACTGGAGCAGAACTGGCGCGTGCCATCAAGGCGACGACGGTGGATGAATCGGTACCGCCACTGAGCAGAGCGCCGAGAGGGACGTCGGAAATCAGACGAATGCGAACCGCTTCGGCGAGGCGGTGCTCAAGCTGTTCCAGAAGTTCCTCTTCATTGCTGGGGTGAAAGGTGTCGTAGCGCGGAAGATCCCAATACTGACGGACCCGCACTTCGCCGTGTTCGAATTCCAGCAGGTGTCCGGGAGGCAACTTCTGGATGGGAAGAAAGGCGGTGTTTGGATCGGGGACGTAGCCGAAGTAAAAGTATTCGAGCAGCGCCTGATGATTAATCTCCGCGAGTTCCGGGGCAATGGCCAGGATGGATTTGATCTCGGAGCCGAAATAGAGGCGGCCATCGGAGAGGGCGTAGTGAAGCGGCTTCTTGCCGAAGCGATCGCGGGCGAGCAGCAGGCGGCGGCGACGCTCGTCGTAGAGGGCGAATCCGAACATACCGCGCAGCTTGGTAACACAGTCGGACCCCATCTCTTCGTAGAGGTGAACGATAGTTTCGGTGTCACTGTTCGTGACGAAGCGGTGGCCGCGGCGTTCGAGGTCGGGACGAAGTTCCTGGAAGTTATAGATTTCGCCGTTGAAGACGATCCAGATGGAGCGGTCTTCATTAAAGATGGGTTGATGCCCGCCGGCGAGGTCGATGATGCTGAGGCGAGTCATGCCTACACCTATGCCATCTTTGACGAAGATGCCCTGGTCGTCGGGGCCACGATGGACGATGGCCTGACACATCCGGTCAATGGTGGAGGCTTCAATTCTGTCGCCCGTCTCCCCGCTAACGATGCCTGCGATTCCACACATGGGTCTATCCTCTCACGATAACTTGCGATTTAGTGTCTGGCGGGGATCGCAGACTTCGCTGCTAGTTCGTTTCAACCGGTAATCCCGATATTCGCCGGGATTCGCGTCGCGCCCATCACATGCGGCGAGCATGATGTTCACCATCTCGCGGGCGGACACGAAGTGAAGAATTTCGTTTCGGGCGCCGGCGCCATCGAGCAGTTCACGCAAGAAGTTTCGAATGGGAGCGCCGAGCACTGCTTCTTTTTGTGCGGGGTCCATGCCGTGGCAGTGAAGCTTGATGAAAAGCCAATCGGGGCGGCCTTGCACTGCAATAGACGCACTCTTCCATAGTTGCAAGCGGCGGAGCGTGGCAGGATTCGATGCGGTGATGGCGCCGTTTTCGATGCCCAGGCGAAATGGTTTGGCGCGGGCGCGGTCGGGCAAAAGAGGGCCTTGGACGATGATGGGGAAAATGCGCGGAGCTCGTCCCGTCTGGAGATCGATGCCTCGGCGGTGGGGAGCGCGCTGACCCAGCGGGAGAGCGCATTCATAGAGCGCGTTGATTTTGCCGGTCTGCGCCGGATGAAAGGCCCCGGTTGGCAGAGTGAGATCAGCATAGCAGCCTGTGTCGGCGAGAATCTGCATCTCCGAATCAACGCCGCAGGCGCGTCCACCGGCGGAATTGGCCAGGGCAAAGTTTCCGTGGACAAACGCGTAGCGCGGGATGCCAGTGCCATCGAGATAACTCAGGCAGCCGTGCTCCAACGCGAGGGCATCACGAAACTCCGTCAGTTGGCGGCGTGTGTTCTCGGGAGTGTCGCTAGTGCCGACGCCATGATGGAGATGAGTTTCGATCTCGCCCCAACCCGTCTTGCAGTGCTGGGCGAGCCGGTCGATCAGCGCGCGATCATACTGTTCCGCGGGATAGAAATAGGTGTGGATAAAGGGAAAGCCGTTAGCGTCACGATAGCTGTCAAAGATTTTCGGGTAATCGCGGCACCAGGATTCGAGGCGGCACTCCTGTTCGTGGTACGGAGCGCGGGCTTGTCCATTCTCAGGCACGATGGCGGGTTCGAAGTGATCGGCTAAAGAAATGATCAGGTGGACGGTGCCGCAGGGCCGGCGGCGGGTCAGGCTTTGCCAGGCATATCGGGGCAGCAGGCGGAGAGCGTAGGAGAGTTTAGCGGCGGCGCCGATTCTCGAGCGTACGGTTCCCCATTGGCGATTGGGGGCCGAGTTTTTTTGATCAACAATCATTTTGCGTGCGATTAAGCCTTCCCTCAGGGGCAAAGCCCCTGGTATGAAGCAGAGCTCACGTGGCCCTGAAGGGCCGCTCTTCCACATTTTGGCGCACTTGATTGGGTGGTGTTAAGCGCCATCGTCCGGGTTCCGGGCACAGGGCTCTTCGCCGCTACGCTCCTCAGAGTGACAAACCCACCGAAAACCTAAGTTGATTCGCATCCTTTTCAATGTTTCTTATCAGCGCTTCTTGCTCCCCCTGACGCCGATAGAAAATTCGGAGACGCTGAGAGACTCCAAGCCACAACTTTCAAACCAACGGAAAACTTCTTCATAAGTGTGCTTCGATTGATATTTGGGCGAGTACCAGTCGAAGGTGTCGAGAACGCGTATTTCGGGGTTCGGGTTTCTATTGACCGGAAATACGTGATGAATGAGACTGGCGAGCGGACGCCCCACCAAGGGGATCTTACGAAGTCCGCGATCAATCCAGTAAAAAAACGGGACAGCAATACGAAGAATGCCGAGCAAAGTTCTGGTAGACATGCGGTGCGTAAACTTGCGGTAAAAATCACTGAAGCGGTACCACTTGTTGTATCCGCTGTAGAGCCACACCGCGATTTTTCCGCCAGGCTTTAGATACTGGGGCAGGGTCTTGAATGCCTGTTCGCAGTTAGGCGTGTGGTGTAACACCCCGACGCTATAAATGCAGTCAAAACTTTCGGGTGCGAAAGGAAGAGAGAAGACATCGGCCTGCAGGGCGGCAAACTCACGGTCGGCCAGGTTGCGGGCCGCAACTTCCGCGGCAGCGCTCAAATCGATCCCTACTACGCGGGCACCCCAACGAGTAGCCACTTCCGCGAAGCGGCCCATGCCACAACCGACGTCGAGCACAAGTTTACCCTTGAGGTCTTCGGGGCGAAGTCCAGTCTTGCGACGGAAGTCGGGCTCGGACAAATCCTTTTCGGGATTGTCGAGTTGAGTCCTGTCAAACTTGTGCCACTGGTAGCCGAAGCTGTCGGCGTAGCTTTCGGTATCGACAAAACGGGCGACATCGCGAATCACGGGAAACCGCCGGGCACACGCGGTGCAACAATACTCATTGCCGTTCCGCTGCTCGAGGGGGGCGTGACAGGTGGTGCAGCGGAGAATTTCCAGCAACTCACGGGACAAGCACTGGACTTGTTCTTCCGTTTCTTGCATAAGCCTCCACTTGACGTTTTGGTGCATTCGAGAGTTGCGATGGCAAGCACGCAGCTTGCCCTTTGGTCTGTGTCAAAGCCATCATGACCGAGGTATAAGCGACGGTGAAGTAGGGGAAATATTGGTAAGCCTCCGGAGCAAAGAGGGCGCCCACAACGAAACCGACCAGAGAGCTATGCAAGGCTCCGGCAAAGAGCCTGACCTCGGAAGACAGTTCCTTGGTTTTGCGGATGCGGCGAAGATTCCTGAACCCGCTCGAGAAAAAGAGCAAATAAAAGACCAGCGCAGGAACGCCACCTTCGACGCCCATCTGCAAGTACGTCATGTGAACGTCTCGCCATTTCCCGGAATAGTTCGGAAAGTTATGAGCGCCAATCCCTAATATAGGGTAGTGAGCGATGCCATTTAGCGCGATAACCATCAACTCGCGACGCTCTTCGAAGGAGCCATAGGCGCTCTGTTCCGTTCTGCTCTCGATGTCCTCACCGGAAATAGCAAAGAACCTATCCTTCAACCGTCCACCAAAGGCTAGGGCCAAGACAAGTCCTACGAAGCCGGTGGCTAAGATAAGATAAAAGCGCTTGCCCTTGACGCCGAAATGCCACAAACAAACGGTTCCGGCAACGAGCAAAGTGATGAAACCGCCGCGAGAAGCCGTACGGAAGAGGGCGCCGGACATCATGAGTATGGCTACCAGCCAAGCAATCTTGCGCATGCCGTTTTTGGTTTCCAGCAGGAAGGCGAGGCAGAAGGGAAGCGAGAGAACGAGAGCAAAGGCCAGGTCGTTTGGATTCGAGTAAATTCCCCCGAGAATTCCTTCCAAGCGGGCGCTGCCGCGGCTTTTGAGGATCGAAACCACGCCGATGACTGCCACGGATCCTGCCTGAATAAAGATGATGCGCCGAAGTCGTTCGAAGTTAGTTACGAGAAGAAAGGTGAGAACCCAAGCGACGGCGACCTTGGAAAAATCGAGAGTGCGGAAGAAGGCGCCACCCTTCCAGACCGGCGATAGGAGAGCACCGGCAAACAGCAGCACGATCATGAAGATGAGGTAGACAGCCTCCCGGGGAAGGTCTTTGAAACCGCGGCGGGTCTTGCCGAGGCTGACGAGGAGTCCGAGGAATGCACAGATGCCAGTTATCTTAGCCAACGGAATGTACTTCATGCCGGGGATCCAGTCGCCCGGGCGCGCGCAATAGACAAGGTAGAAGGCGCTCAGCCAGAAGAAGGCGCCCGTCAAAACCTCCTTCTGGGGTGCGGTCGATGCAGAGCGTAATGTTGGTTGTCCGTTTGCCATCACGAATCAGCCCTTAACAGTGCTGTACTGCGCGCTTCCAAGTGATCGGCGTTAATGGCAGAGCTGAGGGCATGAGCAAACTTTGCGCTCGCCGCCGACCAGTCATACTGCGCCGCCAGGTTGGTGGCAGCACTCTCGTAACGCTGGCGAAGTTCGGTATTGCGCAAGAGCATCAGGACACTCTCGGCAAAGCCGGAAGGCTGGTCAGCAAGAATGATGTCCTGACCCTGATGGACATCGAGTCCTTCGGCTCCGACTGAGGTCGAAACTACAGCCTTGGCCATGGCCATGGCTTCATAGATTTTGAGGCGCGTTCCTCCACCAATTCGCAACGGAACAACCACGACTGCCGCTTCGCGCAGGTGATCGATCACCGAGGGAACCGATCCAGTCACTTCAACAGAGCTCGAACGCAGGCTCAAGACGCGCGGATCGGGATTGCGGCCGACAATCCGGAACTTAGCTTCAGGGACCTGCGCCAGGATGGCGGGCCAAATCTCGCGGCAAAAGTACTCCATCGCATCGACGTTCGGTAGCCAGTCCATGGCGCCGACAAAGACGACGAGTGGCTGCGATGAAGGTGGTCCGGGATGGAATTGCTGCAAATCCACCCCAGTGGGAACGACGGTGATGTGGGATGGATCAACCCATCGGCTCATCAACTCGCGGTCGTGTTCGGAGACCGCGATGACATGACGGAATTTTTTTACGACATCGCGCTCGTAGCGCCGCATTTTGGCGTATTCGATGCGGTAGATGAGGTTCTTGACAGGATTTGCCTGGGTGGCGGCGTGGCGACGCCAGATTTCGCTCTCGACGTTGTGCTGAAAGAGGACGGTGGGAATCGTGAGATCCTGGGGAAAATTCACGGCGGCATCGAGAAAATCGCAGACGGCGACGTCGAAGGACCGATTGTCGTACCAGTCTTTGATTCTTGCCTGCACGCTAGAAGACGCGAATCGGCTGACTGCGTAAGGCGCGGATTTTAGGGAATGCAGGAAGTAGCCGAGTGCATTCGGTGGTCCATAGCCAGAACACAGGCACACCGCATCGGGGAAGTGCTGCTGCAAGTCGTGTTCGTACTGAGGGTCGGGTTCGCCGCCGTAGTAAGAGAAGAACGCCAATTGGTGCTGAGCGGCGAGTTCCCGGATGAGGCCAAAGGTACGGATATTTCCCCCACAGTGCACAGGCAGAAGTTTATCGGCTTTGACCCAGAGGACTTTCACTGGACGTCACCCGTGTTCCATACCGGCTTGCGACCGGTGACAAAATTGGTGAAGGCAACCAGGGCGGCGGCATTCAGCACGACAAAAGTCCACGCGGCGCCGGCAATTCTGCCCAGGGGACCGGCGTGGACAAGCGGACGTTCAAGAAGAGCTACGAGATAAAAGACCAGTTGCGTGATCGCTGCGGCACGATAAAACGTTTCCTGGATCAATGCCGAAGAAACGAGTGCCAGGGCCAAGGCGAAAGGAGCCGCAAGCCGCATCAGCTTATGACTGACAAACTCGAAGCGGAGCGGATTCGTGTTCCCCAACAACCAGGGTGCGAGTTGTACGAGTTGATAGTTGCCGCTAAGGGTTCGGACTTTTCTGTCAAACTCGCGGCGACCGCCAAGATTGGGATGATCCCAGGCGCGAGCACGACCGTCGAAAAGGACCCTGTGGCCACGGCGCACGACGGACATGGGGATAAAAACGTCGTCCAGGATGGTTCCGGCAGGAACCGAGGGCAGCAGAT
>Ga0126384_10001136_pt1 | contig 15601 bp, 12 predicted proteins | sample PanSoiMetPlot_36_FD_92543 | JGI IMG/M metagenome (GOLD analysis project Ga0126384, IMG submission 92543) | Tropical forest soil microbial communities from Panama - MetaG Plot_36 | ecosystem: Environmental > Terrestrial > Soil > Tropical forest > Bulk soil | place: Panama | collected 2016-02-17 | reverse complement strand
TATAACCACTCATCGCAACGCGACGTCAAGGTAGTTTCATTAATTTTTTTTAATTTTTTTTCTGTTCCATTTTTGGAACGCAGCAACCTTGATAATGCTTTGGATTACAGTATTCTGCAAACGCGACATCTTAACGTCTAAGTGCTTTCATTACAGTCATCGTGATATCTAAGTGTAAAGTTCAGCGTTTTTACTTCTGGAAATTGTTGACGGGTTCATCTTTGGTTTTCTGTTTTTCAATAATGGAAATTTAATGGAACTGCACAGCGTCAAATGCTTGACAAGCATCAGAAGAAAGCGTTAGGTTACGTTCCGACTCAGGAACCATCCTGCGTCGCACACACGCGAGCTGCCCTCGTTTCCTGTTCCCGAGCTTGTTCGGACTGACTGGATATTGCCGCTTGCTTTTCATCGAATCGTTGCCGAGGAAAAACCATGGATTCCCTGGCGCTGGTGGCCACTATAAGCACGCCTCAGGCTGCGATGGAAATCGACAAAGTTCCTAACGCAGTTAGCTGGCTGCAAATCAGAGCGGATCTTATTGGGGATATTCCAGGGGAGTGGCTTCGGTCACATTTTTCGGGAAGACTCCTTTACACGCTTCGCAGTTATGCCGCAAGTGGCAAATTTGACCGCTCCAAGTCGGAACGTCACCAGCGTCTTATCGCTGCAGCACGCGACTTCGATCTGGTAGAGCTTGAAGCCGACGCTGATTTGATTCCCGAGTTGGTGGATGCAGTTCCGGCATCCAAGCGCATGATTGTTTGGCGAGGGGAGAGTTGCGCGGCCGGCCAGCTTGAGTCACGGTTTCTTGAGATGGCCAGGATCCCTGCGCGTTACTACTGCGTTTTGCCCAGGGCCGACAAAGCCAGTGATGGACTGCAGCCATTGTTGTTGTTGAAGGCCTTGAAACGAACCGATGTTGTCGCCTATTGTGATGGACCCGCCGGTCTGTGGAGCCAATTGCTGTCCCCCAGTATTGGGTCACCACTCATTTTCGGCAATTCGCATGCCGCACTCCCGCGCACAGGCGAAATGCAGGTTCAGCAGTTGATTGGCGATTACGGATTTCCTGCGGTTCCGCCGCTGCGAGAGATTTACGGCATGGTAGGGACGCGGATCCTTCAATCGCCATCGCCGCGCTTGCACAACATGGCATATCGAATTCTGAATTACCCTGCTCGATTTCTCCCGTTTCAGGTGGAACAGTTTGAGGATTTTTGGAAAAAGATGGTCGAATGCGGATTCGCAGAATCGCTTGGCCTCGCGATTCAGGGTTTGGTCATCGTGTCTCCATTTAAGGAAACTGCTCTGGCCGTTGCAGGCGAGAGCAGTTTTATGGTGAAAAGGGCGGGAGCAAGCAATGTCTTCGTGCGCAAGAACGGAACATGGAAAGCAGAAACAACTGATCCTGAAACCATCGCAAACGTCAAAAACATCTGTCCTATGAAAGCTGCTGTCATAGGCTGCGGCGGCGCCGGGCGCGCCGTTGCAGCGGCGCTCCAGCAAATTGGCTCTGAGGTTACCCTGGTCAATCGAGGGTTGCGGCGGGGACAATATGCGGTCCAACTTCTAAGTTTGCCATTTGTCCCCCTGTCGGAATTCCGGGCCAACGGCTTTAACTTAATTGTGAATGCCACGCCAGTTGGCAAGGAGAATGACGGCTTCCCGTTCATCATCGATAGCCTGAGCAATGGCACCACAGTGATTGATCTCGCGTACGGTCCACGGCCTACACCGCTGGTCTCTGCTGTTCTCGCCCGCGGCGGCACCGCTATCGATGGCTACAACGTTCTTCTCACCCAGGTACGTAAGCAATTCCAATTGCTGACTGGCCTTGAAATGCCCGGCGACATAGGACGAGATGTCGTGCTGGGCGATAACGCTGAACACTTTAGTTCTCTCGAATCTGTACTGCAAACCCCACAAGGAATGGCGATTTGCGAATGTAATTTACAAATGGACCCAAAACGGGAGTGGTGTGGTCCGCGAGACACGAATGAAAGCAGGTAATTGAGTTATGGAGCTTGCAACCTGTACCGCATCGACCTCATCGCATGTGGATCTGATTGCCCGTGTACGCGAGTTGGCGCAGCATCAGTTTGCTCAGCGCGCTGCAACTTATGACCGCGAGGCGGCATTTCCATCCGAAGATTTCGGCGACCTCTACCGAGCTGGACTGCTCAATGCAGTAGTCCCTTCACAATATGGCGGGCTGGGGCTGGGGCCGCACCATGGAAATGTGTTCACTCTATGGCTGATGACCAAAGAGATCGCCAAGGCTGATCTTTCGCTGGCCCGTTGTTGGGAAGGCCATTGCAATTCCATGGTCCTGATTGATGGCATGGGAACTGATGCTCAGAAAAAACGTTGGTTCCGCGGTGTTGCTGGCAAAGGTGAAGTTTGGGTTGCCTGGAGCGGAGAGCCGCAGGCGCGTGCTTCAGTAGAAAAGGTTTGCTTCGGCACCAGCACCACAAAAGTGGACGGCGGCTATGTGGTGTCCGGCAAAAAAGCTTTTGCAACCAGCGCCGGAGGCGCTCATTGGGCCATTCTGCTAGTGAGCACTGCCGGGCCGGGCGGCGCAAGACACAATTCTGGCAACCCGGAGGGATTGCTCCTGCTAGCATGCAACCTTTCCCATCCATCCGTGACTGTAGATCGTTCCTGGTGGGACCCGATCGGCATGAGAGGCACAGCAAGTCACGTCGTTCAATTTGAGCAAACCTTCATTCCGGATGAAAACGTGATTGGGCAACCTGGGCAATATCTTGCGGACGGCTGGCAGACCTGTTTCATTCCTCATTATGCGGCCACGTTCCTGGGAGCTGCGGAAGCGGCCTATGAATTTTGTCTCGAATATGTAAGGTCACAGAACAAGATGGCAGATCCATACGTTCAACATCACATTGGACAAAGCGCAGTCAATATCGAAACCGGCCACCTGTGGTTGCGGCACGTGGCTAACTTGTGGGAGAGCGGCCGGCATGATGAAGCGCAGCCTGCCGGCAGCCGTGCCCGTCATGTCATCGAGCATTTGGCTGAAGACACGGTGAAACGGAGCATACGCGCGTGCGGGGCGCGGAGCCTGAATCGCCCTAGCCCATTAGAGCGAATCTATCGCGATCTCTCATTCTATGTTCGTCATGATAATGACGATCACTTATTGGCGACAATCGGCCGGTCATTGCTGGGACAACAACATGACCCGTCATTCTTCAAACCGTAGCGGCAACCGCTAATAAAGCCAGGATCATTTTCTGTGTTCCTGATTCCAAGAACCTCAGCCATTCTTTGCGAATGGAGGAAAAATGACTTTCATCTCAGCCGCTCCAGAACATCTGACTTATTTCGATCTGCAGCTGGAACACCCGGACTGGGAGAATGCCAAGGTGCTCGATTTTGGGGGCAATCGTGGCATTACGCTGACCAGCGGACACATTCGCGAAAGCAACTATTGGTGTGTTGACGTATCGCTCGACGCAATCGATCAGGGACGCCAGGACTATCCCGACGCGCACTGGATCTTCTACAACCGATACAACTTCCATTTCAATCCCACCGGCATTCCAGGTCTGCCGATCCCCTTGAAAGGCCGATCGTTTGATTACATTTTGGCCTATTCGGTATTCACCCATACAAGCAAGGCCGAGATGATTGAACTGGTGGCCGACTTAAGGGAATTACTTGTAGAGGATGGGCGGCTGGCGTTCACGTTTATCGATCCACACTTCGTGCTTCCACAGGGCTGCAACAGTCTTCTTCGAGACCACGATCCGCCAACAAATCTGGGTGTGAGGCTAGAGAAGATCAGAGAGCGCAATCCATCTTTGCCGGTGCAGGAAAGATTGCGCCAGGCCGCAGGCGCCAATTGGTGCACGCTCATCAATAACGGCGACCTTTACCTGGGGCCGGAAGATTCTGTCGACCATCAGATTCCAACAAAAATGCTTTACGACACATTTTGCACTATGTCTTACATGAAACAAATCTTTCCTGAAGCTACCATTCTTCCGCCTCCTCCGGACTACGATCCGCAAGGCAGAGAGATGCAGAACTGTTGCATTCTGAAATCTCCTGGACACAGGGCAGTTGGAGTGCCGGTTCGGGAAGAAGTTGTTTATGTGAGAAGGAATAGGAATTAGCAATTTCGCGGCCAGGACGAGGCCGGGTTACACATTCGCGCCTGCGGGGCCCGCAGTCTCAATCGCCCGACTCCACTGGAGCGAATTGATCGCGATCTCTCATTTTATGTCGGCCATGACAATGACGATCATTTGCTGGCGACCATGGGCCGTTCGCTGCTCGGACAGCCACACGACTCCTCCTTCAACCGTAGTGCCGACAGCAAAATTGATGGAATGAATTTCTATGGACGGGCTTCTCGAACATCGATTCCCAAACCATTCAGGGGGTAACCAATGACGTTCATTTCAGCTGCTCCTGAGCACCTGACCTATTTCGATCTCCAATTGGATCATCCGGATTGGGAAAACACCAAAGTACTGGATTTTGGAGGCAATCGCGGAATTACGTTGACCAGCGGTCGAATTCGGGAAAGCAACTATTGGTGCGTTGATGTGTCGCCGGACGCAATTGACCAGGGCCGCCGGGATTATCCTGGGGCACACTGGATTTTCTATGACCGCTACAATTTTCAGTTCAATCCAACAGGTATTGTAGATCTGCCCATTCCTGATCTTGGACGTAAATTCGACTACGTGCTGGCCTACTCCGTTTTTACCCATACCCATGAGGCCGATATGATCGAGTTGGTCCAGGGCCTGCGACAGTTCGTGGCTGAAGACGGCCGTTTGGCCTTTACGTTTACTGATCCGCATCATGTACTGCCGCGGGATTACAGTCCTCTTCTTCGTGACCACAACCCTCCCACAAATCTGGGATTGTGGCTGGAGCTAATCAGACTGACTAATCCCAATCTCCTTGTGCAGGAACTCCTGCGCAAGGCAGCCGGCGCAGACTGGTGTGTCCTGGTTAATGACAAGGATCTTTATCTTGACAAAGATGATCCCGGGATCAGGAAAACGGGCATTGCCACTTACTATCTCACCTTTTGCACAGTTCGTCATATGATCCAGCTTTTTCCAGAAGCTACGATTCTTCCCGCCCCCAGAATCACAGATCCTCGAAATCTGCCAATGCAGCATTGCTGCATTTTGAAAGGCGGCGGACAAAGCAGCAATCACGGCTTCGTTGACCTCAAGGTTAGGGAGCAGGAATGAAGATAGTGCTTTCCATTTGTCTCGCCCTGCTTTCTCTTCTTGTGAAGCCAGTGACAGGGTCTGCAGAGGAAGAGAAGACAGTTTCCGTTTTGTACGCCGGCTCACTTGCGTCTGTAATGGAAAATGGAATAGGTCCGGCGTTCGTAAAAGCGACTGGCTATCAGTATCAGGGAGAAGCGCAGGGATCTCTGGGCGCTGCACAGATGATACGAGACCATCTGCGGACTCCCGATGTTTTCATTAGCGCCGATCCCTTGGTGAATTTAAATCTTTTGATGGGACAAGATGGTGACATTGCTCCGTGGTTCATTGTTGTGGCTTCATCACAGCTTGTTCTTGCCTACAACCCTCGCAGCAGGTTTGCTGCGAAGTTTCAAGATGCCTCGGCCCATCGTACCCAGTGGTTTGAGGTGCTGGAAACTCCCGGCGTGCGCTTTGGCCGAGGCGACCCTAAGATTGATCCCAAGGGATACCGCACACTTTTTCTGTTCAGTCTTGCGGGCAAATACCATCGCCGTGACGACATTCCCAGGATGCTGGGCGATCCGCAAAACCCCGCGCAGGTATTTCCTGAGGTAGTTCTGTTGGCGCGCGTGGAGTCTGGCCAGCTTGACGCAGGAATTTTCTATAAACATGAAATTTTGGCTCATAACCTGCCGTATGTAGATCTCCCACCCGAAATCAACCTGGGCGATCCGCGCTTTAAGGACAAATACGCACAGGAGAGCTACACAACGGCCACAGGACAGCACATCCACGGCGCGCCCATCCTCTTCACCGTGACGATTCCGAATTCGGCCCGTCATCGTGGTTCTGCGCTGGCCTTTGTCCAGTTTCTGCTCACTTCCAACGACCTTCTACAACGGTTTGGATTCGGAAATGTCGAACACCAGATTGGCGGAGATCCCACCAAACTTCCGCCTGTATTGCGCGGTATGACGGCAGGAGTTTTCAAGCCATGAATAGCCGCAAGAGTGTGACTTTCCTGATTTTTGGAGTGCTGGGTAGCATCCTCTTTGTCAACCTCGTTCTTCCGATCGCAAGCTTGCCTTTTCAGTCTGACTGGAGCAGGTGGGTAGCTGCATTGCAACAACCGGAGGCCCTACGGGCGCTCGTGATTTCAATCGAAGCCTCTGCCATCTCGCTCGCGATTATGGCGTTCTTAGGAATACCGTTGGGATACTTACTTGCCCGCGCCGATTTGCCGCTGAAACGGATGTGGATCACCTTGGTTTTTCTCCCAATGGTCGTGCCTGACCTGGCTGCCGGCATTCTGCTTTTGAGAACTTTCGGGCCTTATGGAAGTATCGGCAAAGCACTCGATGCGAAGAGCATAGCTCTGACCAATAATCTTGCTGGGATTGTATTGGCGCAGTTGTTTGTAGCTGCTCCCTTCGCGATTATTTCTTCGACTGCCAGTTTTGCCGGCGTCGAACGCAAATTCGAAATGGCGGCAGCTACGCTGGGCGACTCGCAATGGCATATCTTCCGTCGAATTTCTCTTCCCCTCGCATGGCCAGGAATAGCAGCAGGACTTACCCTGGCGTGGATACGCGCCATGGGTGAATTTGGCTCCACTTTGATCGTTGCCTATAACCCGCACTCGTTGCCGGTGTACATGTGGATCAAATTTGAATCTGATGGACTCAATGGCGCGATGCCGGTTGCATTCTGTCTCGTTGTTCTGGCTGCCGGCGCCGTGCTCGTCTCCATGTTGCTCAACCGCCTAACCGGCTTTTCGGATGTCGCAGCACTCTCGGGAAAGACCGCAATTGTGGAAGGATTCCAAAAGTGAGCGTCCCTGCAGTGCCATTTTCAAACCCCGCCGCGGAACATTCTTTACATGTTGACATTCAAAAACTCTATCGTGCGGGTTCGCAGTCGTACTTCGAGTTGCAGGTGGCCTTTACAGCGAAGCCTGGCGTGACCATCGTCGTCGGCCATTCCGGCGCGGGCAAGACTACTCTTTTGCGTGTCATTGCCGGTCTATGCGATCCCAATAGCGGTCGGATTATGGTTGCTGGCCGGGTCCTTTTTGACAGCCATAAGAAGATCAAAGTAGAGCCGGCAAAGCGTAAAGTCGCTTTCGTATTTCAAGACCTGGCGTTATTTCCACATTTAACGGTCCGGGAAAACGTGTCCTATGGCCTTCGGACACTGGAAAAGACCGCACGAGAACGTAAAGTCACGGCAATACTCGACTCTTTTCAAATTGCAAAGCTGGGTGACCGGGTGCCCCGAGAAATTTCCGGAGGCGAGCAGCAGAGGGTTGCGCTGGCACGCTCGCTGGTGACCGAACCCTCTGTGCTGCTGCTGGACGAACCCCTTTCCTCGCTGGATGCGCACACAAAGGCGGAAATAATTGACGACCTTCGCGCGTGGAACGAAGCCCACCGCATTCCCGTGCTCTATGTCACGCACAATTATGAAGAGGTCTTCGCCCTGGGAGAACACGCCATTTCCCTCGAAGGAGGAAAAATTTCCGGTCAGGGCGTGCCCATCAACGTCCTGAGAACGCCTTATCGGCAATCTATGGCGCAGCTCGTTGGCTTTGAGAATCTCTTTGAAGGCACTGTAGTCGAAATTCGGGAAGAGCAAGGCACAATGCTCTGCCGCCTGGTCGAAACTTCTATTGAGATTCAATCGCCTCTGACATCTATCATGCCAGGCTCTCCAGTTCATATAGGGCTTAAGGCTGATGAGATTCTTTTAGCTCTAAATCACCCAACCCTGCTAAGTGCTTGCAATCTGATCCAGGGCAGAGTCAAACAACTCGATTATGTGGGACCGAAAGTCGAAGTACGAATTGACGCTGGCGTGGAATTTCGAGTCCATCTGCCTGCGGGCTCTCCGGAATCCTTGAATTTGAAACGCGGTGACAATGCATGGATGATTATCAGGCCGCAATCGTGCTACTTGATCCGCAGTAGACGAATGCGCGCTACACAACGTCTGTTCGTTTTTATCTGTAATCGCAACACCACCCGTTCGCCGATTGCTGCGGCAATTTGCAATGCTGAAATTGCACGGCGTCTCAAGGTGGCTCCGGAAGCCCTGGCCTTTCTGGGGATTCGTGCAGTCAGCGCTGGTTTGACTGCCACTCCTGGTAATTCTATGGATCTGGAAGCCCTGAAAGTGCTGAATCACCTGAAAGTGCCGATACCGGTTCATCGCGCACAGAACCTCAACGCTGACCTGGCCGACAAGGCAGAATTTATTTTCTGCATGACTGAATCGCAGCGTCTGGCCGTGATTAAGATGTTTCCGGAATCGGCATCAAAAACGCTTTGCTTGCACCCAACCACGAATCTGGAAGATCCGAGTAGCCGCGGTGACGAAGCATTCCTGGGGCTGGCAAACCAGATTCAAGAAATCATTCCCCCGTTAGTGGATCGTATTCTCGCTCCCATCGAAATCTCACAACCTGCTTGAACTATCCGGTATCTGAAGATTGCATCATTATGGGTGCGACACAAACACAGAAGACCGATCCTGGAATTAACAAGACCTTGGGAGTGTCGCCAGCCTATTTTCGGAAAAACGGAAATGGTAATTTTGCGGAATCGACATTATCAGCAGAATCAGAGATTTAGACTAAGGCCTTCCTTCATTAATTTGGTACTAAGTACTTAATCCGTTTTGATGCATTATTCCGAAAACGGAACATTTGTAAAATTTAATGTTTAGCTCTTGACACCGATTTCGTACTGGTGCTAAATGTCTTTGCCACTTCGAGAGCCCTCGATCTCATTCGGAGATGGTCGAAGGCGAACGAGCCATTGCCGGAATCAATCGCTCGTCCCATAACCCTTTCGTAGACATGCGATCGGGAATTATTTTCGTCGCCTGCCTCAGCTTAACAACAGTTAACTCTTCGCAAAAAGCATTAGTTCTATGGATTTCAACCAGGAATTTCTGACGGAGGCACCATGTACTATAACGTTTTCGGAGAAAAGGTTTCCCGGCGACGCTTCAAGGAGATGCAGGAAGCTGCCAAGAATCGGCGTGAGCTAATAGCTGCCGGATTAACCAGTCGGCGCGACTTGTTCAAGATGGGATTGTTAACCGCAGGCGGGATGTTGATAGCCAAAAGCGGATTGAGCGCGAGGGCGCAAACGCAGATTCCAGCAGGTAGCCCGACACAAATCCAGACCAACAATCCCCCCAGTTCTGGTAGCAGTACCAGCCCGGGAACGAATCAGAATTGCGCGCCTAGCAACCAGTTAGCCAGCCCAAATACCAGGGCATTTATCTCGCCCTTGCCCATTATCCCGCTAGCAGCCACAGTGCCGCTTTCGAGCTTGAATCCCCAGCCTACCAACGCCCCCAATACCGCAGCCGGCGAGGTTCGGGCTTTCCCCCATCAGGGTCCGACGAATTATCACAACCTGTTTCCTGATGCTAACAAGCTCTCGGTATACTACCGGTTTACCCAGGAGCAGTTCACCACCTCACAGATGTCCCCCGATCTCCCTCCTCAGACGATTTGGGGATTCAACGACGGCACCGGTACCAGAAGCCCTGGACCAACCTACAGGGCTACCTATGGCGTGCCGCAGTTGACGCGCAATATCAATTTGCTCCCGACAATTACACCAGTTAACGACACCGGGTTTGGCGTGGCCTCTGTGACAACTCACCTGCACAACTCCCATAATCCTTCCGAGAGCGACGGTAACCCTTGCGACTTTTATACGAACGGCCATTTCTGCGATCAGTATTATCCCAACGTTTTGGCGGGGTTTAGCACCCAGCAGTTTCACAATACCGGCGACATCAATGAGTCGTTGGCCACTTTGTGGTACCACGATCACCGGGTGGACTTTACCTCCCAGAACACCTACAAGGGCCTGACTGGATTTTATTGTCTGTTCAACAACCTTGATACCGGCGATGAAACAACGGGGTTCCGACTGCCCAGCTTCCCACAGTTCGACATCCCGCTTATGTTCAACGACAAGGTTTTTGATCAACACAGCGGCGAACTGGTGTTCGATCTGTTCAATCTGGATGGCATCTTGGGGGACAAGTTCCTGGTCAATGGCGTCATCCAGCCATTCTTCCAGGTTTCGCCCCGCCGCTATCGGTTCCGCATGCTGGATACTGGTCCTTCTCGTTTCTACGAATTCTTCCTGACTGGTAACGTTGGAGGAACTGGCAATCCTACGACCAATCCGTTTTTCCTGATTGGCACCGACGGCAACCTCATCCCCAAACCGGTCCAAGTGACCAGCGTACGGATTGGACCTGCGGAGCGCGTGGATGTCGTCGTTGACTTCACCAACTTCGCTGGCCAGACGCTCTACTTCGAAAACCGTTTGAACCAAATCAACGGCTTGGGCCCTGTGGCTGTGGATAGCGCGCTCTTCCCGCAGAACAGCCCCAATACCGAATGCGTGGGGATCAACAATAATCCGCAGCCCGCGATTTTAGCGGCAGGCGCAGGCAACCTCATCTTGCAATTCCAGGTTACTGGTCCCAGGGTGAGGGACAACAGCCTGCCTCCGAGCAAGCAGACCTTCTACACGCTGCCGACGACCACGGATACGCCCAGGGTGGTGCGGACTTTCAAGTTCGATCGCCTCAATGGCCAATGGTCTATCAATGGCCAGTTCATGGATTGCAGCCACCCCCGATTCACCGTGCAGCAAAACACTGCGGAACATTGGCTTTTGACCAACCTCACAGGCGACTGGACGCACCCCATCCACATCCACCTGGAGGAGCACCAGATCATGAACCGAAATCGTGTCGCTCCGACTGTCCCTGCTGACATCGGGCGCAAAGACGTGACGCAGTTGCATCCTAATGAGCGCGTGGAACTGTTCTTCCGCTTCCGCGATTGGTTGCACAAATATCCCATCCACTGCCATAACGTGGTGCATGAGGACCACGCCATGATGGCCCTTTGGAACATCGAGGCAACAGGAGACACGGTGCTAGTGCCATAGGAGGCCACAAACCTGGGAGCCCGGAAAGGAGGATCGATCATGGCCGTTATCACACGGCGAAAATTTCTAAGCTTTACTGCGGCTGGACCTCTGGCGGTCAGTGTTCTAAGCCAGGCCGCTGCCTCAACCCCTTCTGGTTCCACGGAATTGACCGCGCCAGAACGGGCGCGGCAGCGCATCCAGCAACAGCACCTGCCTAACCTTCCCTTGATCACTCATGAGGGTAAGAATGTGCTCTTCTACGATGATCTGGTCAAAGACAAGGTGGTGAGCTTGAATTTCTTCTTCGCCAAATGTGAGGAGATTTGCCCGCTCGTCATGGCCAACCTAAGCAAAGTACAGAAAATCCTGGGTGACCAGGTGGGCAGGGACATTTTCATGTATTCGTTCACGTTAAAGCCGGAAGAGGACAACGCAGCGGTGCTGAAACATCAACATGAGATGTATGGCGCCGGACCCGGCTGGACCTTCTTAACAGCCAAACCCGATGATATGGAACACCTGCGCAGGGCCCTTGGATTCACTTATCCGGACCCTGCCATCGACAAAGATAAGACGCAGCACATTGGCAACATTCGCTTCGGCAATGAACCGCTGACGTTGTGGTCGGCCTGTCCAGGCATGGCCCACGCGCAATGGGTGGCTGAAACTCTGGAGTACATCATCCATCCCGAGCGGAGTCGCGTGCAGAGGCCTTGAAACCTTGTGGAGCAGAAAATGTTTGCTGGTAAACCAGATTTTCATTGCGGGGCCGCCGCCAACCAGGGCCCAAGGAGGATAAAGTTGTGAAGAGCGTATGGAAAGGCATTCTCACGTGGATTGTTGTAATGGTAGCGGGATTCGCGTCAGCGCAATCCTTTATCCCTTTTAACCCTCCGCCGTGCGATTTCAGTAATAGATTCTACAATCAGAACGGTGTGGACACCTCGTTCTTGGTGGGCCGCTTCGGTGTCACGCGTCTGAACGGTCCCCCGGCAACCCAGCCCAACCAGGTAAACTGGGTGAATGACACCAACTGCGTGACCAATGATCCCACGCGTGCGAACGTCCGCATTCTCGCCACAACGGGCGCTTTCAGGGATAGCGATGGCGCGCCGACAGAATTCTTCTCCTTGATCGCCTTCATGGACAATGGAAGCGTCTTCTTAACCACCGAAAATGACTTGGAAGGGGATTCCCCTATCACCATCTCCAATTCAGTCAACATTCGCAATATCGCCCAGCGATCCATCATTAGCAACTTCGTTGCCTTCGCCGGGACGAAACAAAAAATGGCTAACGGTGCCCTGGCGCCTACCCCATGCGGTGCGCTGGCGGATCCAAAAATCGCTGCGGGCGATTGCTTTAATATAGGCCAGGTGGCCAGCGGATGCACCGACACCTCCGTGCCCTGTTTCGCTGTCAACACCTTCAACCTGCGGCAGGATTGGAGACTCACCAGCAATCGTAATGCTATTGATGGCAGTGACAACAACTGCATCAGTACCCAGGACCAAAATTGTAAGAACAACAACCAGCTTGGCCTCAGTGACAGCCCTTTCGGCTACTTCTGCGATGATCTCTTGGGGACCTGGCTGATACATTATTGGTGGTATAACGAGAACTCAATCGGCGGTATTGCCCCTAACGGCAACCCGATCACACCCACTGCAAATTGCACCAAAATACTGTCCTGCGCAGCTTCCGTGAATGGAACCAGCCTCGACGGAACGCCGATCATCAAGACCGGCGGCCAGTTGCAGTTTCTCGAAGGCGCTCCTGGGACTCGAGCGAGTGTCTTTCCCAACCAGAGCTGCATCAGCGATAGCGACTTGCCTCCCGCAAATGGCGCCTGCGCCGCAGAATCTTCGATTGCCCCTGGCGCGGACACGGGCGGCAATGGTACTGCGGCTACCTGGATTATCTGTCCCGATCTCCCTGATCCACGCAACGGCGCCGTCGCGTCAGACGCTTTCCTGGATGCGGTTCGTTTGCCTGGCGGCGCATTCCAAAACCAGGACATAGCGAATAACTTCATTTGCTTGCAGCAGACGGGAAAACTCTGTAGCGACGCCGCCCCAGGGCAGTAAAACCCAGTCCAATCGGCGCGCAAAAACGCGCGCCGACTACTCGCCGGTGAACCAGGCAAACCATAAGATTTCGTTCTCACCCCTGGCTGGCAAGTCCAGTTCGGGGTGTGGTTTTCTAGGAAGCGGCAACACTCAATCAGTCTTCAACTCGGAACACTTTATCCAAATGGTCCACTAGTGCAAGTCGGTTTGTTTGCGGCATTGAAGGCAGCAGTACGATAATGTTTGCAGGCATCAGGGCATCCAGATGACGAGGATTACCACTGGGAAAATCTCTCGAAGAAAATTTCTCAAATTAGCTGTCGGCACAACCGCTTTGGGTCCCTTTTTCCTCTTTCCTGAACGTGTGCTAGCCAGTCAGAAGACGTTGAAGATAGCAAAATGGGCCCATTTCCTTCCCGAATTTGATCACTGGTTTGCCAGCGTGGTAGCCAAAGAGTGGGGCCAAAAACACGATACCAAGGTAACAGTAGACGTAATTCCCATCGAGCAAGTCCACGCACGGGCAGCGGCTGAGATCAAAGCAGAAAAGGGCCACGACGTGTTCATGTTTCCGTGGCCGCCGGCAGAGTTTTACCAACATGTCATTAACCACGCCGAGATCTATCAAACGGTGCTCCTGAAATACGGCCAAATTGACCGCTCTGCATATAGCTCAGTCTTCAACAGCAAGGCGCGCCAATATTTCGCCTTTGCCGATTATTGGGTTCCAGCTCCCTTTCATTATTTTGAGGATTACTGGAAGGAGGTAAAAGCCCCTTTGGGTCCGATCGATTGGGCTGGACTGCGCATTACGGGGAAGAGCCTGCGCGATAAGCTAGGCATTCCTTGCGGGCTGGCCCTCTCGCCCACTCTGGAGGGAAATGTCACGCTGCACACACTGCTTATAGCGTTTAACAGCTTTGTCCTGGATCGCAAGGGAGATGTAGCCATCAACAACGCCCGCACCTTTGATGCTTTGAATTATGTCAAATATCTTTATCAGGGATCTGGAACTCCCGAACAGCTCACGTGGAGTTCCGGAGGCAACGCTAAGGCCATGCTGGCTCGCAAGACCTCATGCACCATCAACTGCATCAGCCTGCTACGTACTGCGGAAAAGCAAGACCCCGAAGTCGCCAAAAAAATCATGCTCCTGCCGCCGCTTCCGGGTTCCAGGTTTGAAATTGGAGTGCCCCACGCCGTCAACTGCTCGGTGATCTGGCGCTTCGCGAAAAATCAAGAAGCGGCCAAGCAGTTCCTGGGCGACCTGATTGATAGTTCCGGGGCGGGCTATGAGCAATCAAAAGGCTGCAACTTTGCGTTTTACCAGAAAGCCATTCCAGATCTTATCGTTCGTCTATCCAAGGACTCACAAGCTGAGCCAGCCGGAAAGTACGTGGTGTTGAAGGACGCATTGTTTTGGACACGCAACCTCGGCGCTCCTGGATTTGCCACACCGGCATTTATGGAGACCTATAACACGTTTGTCATCCCACGCATGTTTGCCAGTGTGGCTAAAGGGGAACGCAGCACAGAGGACGCACTAAACGCGGCAACAGCGGAAGTACAACGGATAGTGGACAAGTGGAAGCAGATTGGACGATCGTGACCAATCGAGCGGGGAGACAAAACTGAGTTATGCAAGGACTCACATCTTTACTGATTCTTTTCGTCGTTACGGTCGCCAATCTGGCCCCGCCTCCACCACAAGTCCCGCGCGGAAATCTCCGGAGCTCTCCATCATGGAGCCTGGGGGGAAAAGTACTCCGCTTTCCAGTTTCAAAGGCAAGGTAATAGTGATTGAGTTCTTATTTTTAGGATCACAGCACTGCATGCGCGTAGCGACTACCCTCAACAAGCTTTATGAAGAATTAGGTTCGCGTGGCTTACAACCTGTTGGTATCGCTTTTGGTCCTGACGCCACTGCGGCGAACACGTATCTGGCCACAAAAAATTTAAAACTCAATTACCCTGTTGGGTACGCGGACACAAGCGGCGTGGATACTTACTTAGCCCGTGGCAAAGATGAGGTTTTGAATGTTCCCCAAGTAATAGTGATAGATCGCGAGGGTTTGATTCGCGCCCAGAGTGGGCTCAAGCCCGGTGATCCACAATTGGAAAATGAAGATTCACTCCGCCGGCTCCTTCAGAGCTTGCTCAATGAGAAGCCGAGTTCCAAGTAACCGGACGTGAGTTTGTGAATAGAAGAGAGGATCACCGTTTTATCTCAACGACTGAAGAAATGTTAGGTGCGGCAGTAGCAGACAGCTTATGAGTTCATTGCGTGATCGACGTTTCATAACTCCCGTTGACCGAATACGACGACTAGCCCATGTACCTAAGGACTGAAGGAAGAGCG
>Ga0126384_10001134_pt1 | contig 15621 bp, 12 predicted proteins | sample PanSoiMetPlot_36_FD_92543 | JGI IMG/M metagenome (GOLD analysis project Ga0126384, IMG submission 92543) | Tropical forest soil microbial communities from Panama - MetaG Plot_36 | ecosystem: Environmental > Terrestrial > Soil > Tropical forest > Bulk soil | place: Panama | collected 2016-02-17 | reverse complement strand
GAACGCACCATGCAACGCCCAAGGCACCATCAAGCCGGTGGTGCTGGAGGCGCGCAAGCGCGGTGTGCTGTTCGACATCGGCCACGGCATGGGCTCGTTCGCCTTCAAGACCGCGCGCGCCATGCTGGCCAACGGCTTCACGCCCGACACCATCTCCTCGGACGTGCATGCCTTGTGCATCGATGGCCCCGCCTTCGACCAGGTCACCACCATGTCGAAGTTTCTCTGCCTCGGGGTGCCGTTGCCGGAAGTCATCAAACAGTCGACGTTCAATGCCGCCTTCGCCTTGAAGCGGCCGGAGCTCGGCTCCTTGCGGCCCGGCAGCGTCGGCGACGCGACCATTCTGTCGGTAGAGCAGGGCAAATTCGACTACGTCGACGTGGTCGGCGAACACCTCGAGGGCGATCGCCGCATCGTGTCCGAAGGCGTGGTGCTGGCCGGCAAGTGGTGGCATCCCAAGTCGTGACACGATGGGCGCCACGGTCGGAGCGGCGGCGGCGCCGCCTCACGCCGAGCGGCCGTGGCAACCCTGTTGCGCGGGCACGATCGCCGGCAGCCGGGCGATGGCCGCGTCGATGCGGCGCGCTTCGGATACGGCGCCCTGGCTGTGGGCGAGGTGCCGAGCCGCCAGCAGCGCGGCCTCGCCTTCCGGCCGCCGACCGAGGGCAAGCAGCATTTCGCCCCACACCCGCTTGATGCCGGCCAGCGCCTGCCGCTCGCGGGTGCGCTCGGCAACGGCGATCGCCTCCTCGATCAGAGCCAGCGCCTCGTCGCCGTCACCGAGCTTCCAGCAGGCGCCGGCCAGGGTGGCGAGTTTCGCAGGCCGGAACAGGCGCGAGCCCGACGCCTCGGCGGCGGCGATCGCCGCCCGCATTTCGCCGATGCCGCCGGCCAGGTCCCCGGCGCGGCTCCGGAAGGAGCCCCGGGCGAAGCGCGCCCAGGCCTCGAAATTCATGAGGCCATGGCGGCCGCAGAATGCCACCGCTTCCTCGGCACGGGCGCGGCTCGCCTCGAGGTCGCCGGGGTTGGGGGTCAACAGGTCGGTCACCAACGCCAAGGCGATCGACAGGGGATGATCGATGGCGCGCGCCCTGGCGATGGCGGCGCCCAGGGCGGCGCGCGACTGGTCGTAGTCTGCGAACGCGAAATGCACGCCGGCGCTGAGCGCCAAGGTCACCACGTGCTGGCTCGCCATCACCCCCCAGGACCCCGCCACCTCCGGCGTCTCGTCAAACAGCGCCAGCGCCTTGGCGAAATGCACCTTGGCATCGGCAAAGGCACCCATTGCCGAATAGCTTTGGCCAATCAGGCAGTGGGCGCGGCTTTGGCCAAGCCCGTGCGTCTCCGACAGCGCCAGGTGGGCGCGTGCCACCTCCAGCGCCCGCTCGATCTCGGCCCGGCCGTAGTAGACATTGAAGAGACCCAGCAGCACGTCGAGCCGCTCGGCCGGGGTGCCGACCGCGGCGACCAGTTGATCGGCGCGTGCGAACACCTCAAGGCTCTCCGGCGCGGCATAGCCGCTGGTTGCCATCAGCGCCGGCCCGAGCCCCATCAGCAAATCGAGTTCCATGCGCGCGCGCTCAAGTGTGGCTGGCAGCAGCCGCGATACGCGCACGCCTTCGGAGAAATGCCCGATCGCCTCGGCGAACGCCGAGCGGTTGGCGGCGCGGATGCCGGCCTGCAACCAGTGCCGGATGGCGGGCTCGTAGAGCTCGGCCTTGGTGAAATGCGCCGCGGCGATTTCGGGCTGCATCGCCACCCGGTCGGGAAACAATTGCTCCAGCGTGCGCGCCACGCGGCCGTGCAGCTCCCGACGCTCGCCGCGCAACAGCGTGCTGTAGGCCGCATCCTGGATCAACACGTGGCGAAAGGCGTAGCTGATCCACGGTGGTGGCCCGATCGGCAGGATCAGCCCGGCCTCGATCAGCTGCTCGAGCGCTGCACTGAGCTCGGCCGGGGTCCAGTCGGTCATCACCCCGGCCAGATGATCGACGGCAAACTCGCGCCCGAAGGCGGCGGCGGCCTTGGCGATTTCGCGCGCCCGCCCGAGCCGGTCCAGTCGCGACAACAGCGACGCATGCAGGCTGGCGGGAATGGCGACGGCGTCCCTGGCCGCGGCGCCGGCCCCGCCGGCAATGGCCCCGGTCTCGACCGCCGCCTTGGTCAGCTCCTCGATGAACAGCGGCACGCCATCGGCGCGCGCGACGATGCCCCGCAAGGTCATGTTGTCGGCCGCCTTGATGCCTGAGATGTGCGCCGCCAGTGCCTCGGCGCTGCCCTGATCGATTGGCCCCAGCGTCAACTCGGTAACGGTGGGCTCGCCGAGCCAGGCGGGATCATCGCCCTGACGCGAGGTGATGACGATCAGCGCTGACAGGGTCTTGAGCCGGGCAATAATCGCCGCCAGCAGCTCGTGGCTGCTGGGATCCATCCAGTGCATGTCCTCGATCAGCACGATCACCGCCCGCCGGCGCGCCAGCCGCTCGAAGGCGTCGACCAGAATGCCAAACAGCAGCTCGCGCTTTTGGCGGGCATCGAGCGCTTGCGGCTTGATGCGGGTGGGGACCGGCAACGCCAACAGATCGGCCAGCACGATGGTCAAAGTGTCCGCGACTTCGCCGGTTCCTGACAGCAGCGCCTGCAATTTGTCGAGCTTGACGTCGGGGGCGTCGGTGACATCGATCTGGGCGGTCCGCTGCAGCTGGGTGAGCAGCGGATAGAGCATGCTGTGTCGGTGGTTGGGCGAGCAGTAGTGGCGGCGCACGATCGGGAATTCCGAGCGCAGCCGCTGCACCAGTTCGAGCGCCAGCCGCGACTTGCCGATCCCGGGCTCGCCGCGCAGGAACGCCACGGCGCCGGCGCCGGCTTTGGCGGCTTGCCATAGCGCCAACAGCTGCTCGAGCTCCCGATCGCGTCCCAACAGCGGCAGGTTCGAGCGCAGCGCGGCGAACCGGTTCGCCACCTCGCTGGCCCCCAGCACCTGGAAGGCCTCGAGCGGTCGCGGGTAGCCTTTGACGCCGGTGAGCTCGAGGCGGCGGTACTCGAACAGGCCGCGCGTCAGCCGTTGCGTGCTCTGGGCGATGAGGACGGTATCGGGCTCGGCGAGCGCTTGCAGCCGCGCCGCCAGATTGGGGGTTTCGCCGACGATCGAGGGAGTGTCGGCCACCCCCGACCGCACCAGATCGCCGACCACCACGATGCCGGTTGCGAGCCCAACCCGGACCCGCAACACCTCCGCCGCGCCGCTACCCTCATTGATGCGTTGGCTGAGCTCCAGGGCGGCGTTGACGGCGCACTCGGCGTCGTCCTCGCCGGCCGCCGGGTAGCCGAAGTAGGCCAGGATGCCGTCGCCTTGATAGCGCGCGACCATGCCGCCGTAGGCTTCGACAATTTGGGTCGCCCGCTGCTGATAGATGGTGAGAACCTCGCGCAGGTCTTCCGGGTCCAGCCGTCCCGCCAAATGCGAGGAATCAACCAGATCGCAGAACAGGATGCTGAGCAGCCTGCGCTCACCCGCCACCATCCCCGCCGCCAACGACCCGCCCGGCGCGCTCATGGCGGCCCCGCCTCGGTTGCGACCGTTGCCAACCGCCGCTGCCGGGCCCAGCGGCGAGCCAGCGCGGCGAGGCGTCTCGCCGGCGGCTGGGCGCGGGGCGGCGGTGCTGACAGCGGTTGAGGCGTGGCAGGCATGGAAACTGGGCTCGGCGAGCAGCAGAAGTTTTGTCAGTTGTCACGCAAGTGACAGACCTTAGCAGCGGTTGGCGGCTACATGAAGACGGCAGCTACATGAAGACGCGTCGCAGGACGCGTTGCTGGTCAGCACAGGGCAATCCCTGGCAGTGCGTCCGGTGCGGGACTGCGGGCCATATTGCCCATCAGGCGGGCCACAGGCGCGGGGCCTGTGGCCCGTATGCTTTGTTTGCCGATCGCTGCTGCCGCCCGACGGCGTGCCGCCTCCGCCATTTCAGTTCGCGTCGGGTCGTTCGCCCGGCTCAGGACTGCTCGAGCTCGGCTGCGCGCAACAGCGCAGCTTCGTTGCAAAACAGCCGCGTGCGGGTGCGCCGGATGGCCCCGATTTCCTCCAGCGCATGCAGCGCCGCATTGACCTTCTGCCGGCTGGCGCCAATCAGCAACGCCAGCTCGCCTTGGGTGATGCCGAGCTCGATGGCCGCGTGCGCGGTGGCAGCGTCCTCGGAGCGTTGCCGCCGCAGCGTCGACAGCAGGAAGCGCGCCAGGCGCATCTCGATTGGATGCAGCGCGATCCCCTCGGCCAGCTCGCTGGTTTCGCGCAGCCGGATGCAAAGAAACTTGATGGCGGCGCGGGCGACGCGGGGATTGCCTTCGAGCAGGGCATTGAGTTTGCCGCGTTGCAAAGACATCACTTCGACCTGTGTCAGCGCGGTCGCATCGGCGGTGCGGACGCCGCCATCAAGCGGGCCGATCTCGCCGAAGATGTCGCCGGTGGCGGCATGTTTGAAGGACAGCATGCGGCCGTCGAGCGCAAACACCGACAGTCTGACCCGACCACTCAGCACAAGGTAGATGTCGTTGCCGGGATCGCCGCGGGCAAAAATCAACTGGTCCGCGGCAAAGCTCGCGGGCGTCATCTGTCGGGCAATGACGAGGCGGTCCCGCTCGGCCAGTGACTTAAACAGAACGGTGCGGCCGAGCATTGCCGCAACTGTGCGGTTGCTATTCATCGAAAATCGCAGATCACTGACGGTCAAGAAACGGGAAGGGATGTACGTTCGTCAAGCGATCAGCGCCAGTTCGAGCAAATTTCTAGGCATGCGGACGGTTCCAATCGTGGAAAACAACACCGTGGCAACGAATACCACGGACACTGACAATGTGTGCGCGGTCAGCAGCCCCCGAGCCACTTTGGCCTTCGCCGGTGGCGGCGCAAGCACCGCCGGGTCGGTACACACTGACCGCTGACCTTTCGTTGACGGAAATTGGTTGACGGAAATGAGGCGCAAGCGCGAGCGCAAGCGGCGGTCCGAGCGGCCGCAACCCGCGGTCAGCACGACCTTTTCGTGCGGCTTAAGTCTAACTTGGGAGGACTAAAGGTCTCCCCCGATAAGGGGATGCTGGCGGGACGGGGCGGCGAAAGCTGCAACCCAACGCGCGGGCGAGCATGGTTTCGGCCTCCATCGCGACGCCACGGCTGGGCTGCGATCTGGGTCAATGCGTTGATGATTGCGGCATGCGCCCCATCGCGGTCCGCAGCATCGGTCGGGCACAGCTTGATACGGATTGGGACTATGCCCGCGATGCCGGTGCGGGCGCCGGGCAGCACCATCAGCGGACCGACCGTCGCAACCAGCGCGCTGTCGGCGGCGCCCAGGCGCTCGATCGCCGGCACCGTGTTCCACGCTCCATGTTCCATGTTGCTGCAGCGGTGCCATCGCGTCGTCGCGACATGGGCACCGGGCCGTGTCGCCGGCGACGCCCGACGCCGCCAGAGGCGCTTCGATTGATGGCGGTGACGGCACTGAGCGCGAGCCCTTGTTGCTCCGCCACCGGCGTCGGCCGTGACCCCCTCATGCCGGCGGCCCACGCATGCAGCCCGCAACCTCAGTCATGGTCGCAAGCTGTGCCGGACGGAGATAGCGCCGGTCAGCTGCCCCGGCACCTCGGCAACTGCCGCCAGTGCGTCGAGGCGCCGCATCAGATCGGGCGCACGACCGGCAAACCCGAGGTCGCGGCTGCCAAGCCGAACGCCCCTTCCCGGGCGAGGCGTGCCACTGCTAGAGGAAGACGCATTCGGCGCCGCGCGCCCGAGCCCCTTTGCAACCCGGACTGTGACCGATGCCGCAAGCCCCGCGCAAATCGTTTCCGGTGTCCTGGGACCAGTTCCACCGCGACGCCCGCGCGCTCGCCTGGCGCCTCGCCGACAAAGGGCCGTTCGAGGCCATCGTTGCCATCACCAGGGGCGGACTGGTGCCGGCGGCGATCGTGGCGCGCGAACTCGATTTGCGCGTCGTCGAGACGGTCTCGGTCGCCAGCTATCACACCTACAGCAAGCAGGGTGAGATCGTGATCCTGAAACCCATCGCCCCCGCCATCCTCGGCCTCGGCAACGGCCGCGGTAAGGGCGTGTTGCTGATCGACGACCTGACCGACACCGGCAAGACGGCAAAGCTGGTGCGCGAAGCGCTGCCGGAAGCACACTTTGCGACCGTCTATGCCAAGCCCCAAGGCGCGCCGATGTGCCATACCTTCATTACCGAGGTCTCGCAGGACACCTGGATCTATTTCCCCTGGGATCTCGATCTCGCCTATGCGGAACCGATCCGCGACGGCGGCCGGCCGCCGGCCCGGAAACCTCGCCCCTGAGCCGCCACCAGGCGGGCCCCGCCGTCCGGGGGTCCAAGCGGCGCCGATCGAGGCTGTGCGATCGAGATTGAGGCCGCCGGGCCCGGGAGCACCGCCATCTTGCACTGCCAACCAGGCAGCCAACCGTGACCACCGCCCCTCAGGGCGGCGGACGTGCGCCAACCGGCCAAGTTCGATGGCCAACCCATGCCACAGGGCTCGCCGCCGGAGCCGATCGACCGCAGCCGCGCCGCTCGCCGCCGGCCCCGTCCCAGGGGCGGTGCTCCGAGCGAAGATTTGTTTAGGTTTTGGTCACGATTTCCACAGTAGGTTCAATGTTCAAGGACCTGCGGTTGATATTTTTCGGCAACCTTTCTCGCGCCTTGCGTTTGCGTGCCGGCTGACACGGCCCTCGGAGGGGCGCTCGACCGCATTCCCCAACCTCGGGAACGCACGATGCTGATAAGCTTGGACACAGTGCCCGCCGCCATCATCCCGACGCTGCGCTACGGCGACGTGTCGCGGGCGATCGATTGGCTGGCGACGGCCTTCGGCTTTGAGAAGCACCTCATTGTCGGCGACGACGATGGCGGCGTCGCCTATGCGGAACTGCGCATCGGCACCAGCATGATCATGGTCGGCCCGGCCGATGGCTCCGCCTTCGACCGGCTGATGAAGCAGCCCGATCAAATCGGCGGTGCAGAAACGCAGATCTGCTATCTCTATGTGGAGGATCTCCACGCCCATCGGGACCGGGCGGTGGCCGCCGGTGCCGAGATCGTTCTCGACATCGACGCCGAGGAGCGCGGCTATTCCTGTCGCGATCCGGAAGGCCACATCTGGAACTTCGGCAGCTACAATCCCTGGCACACCTTGGAGGCCCCCGAGCGCGGCCGCTACCGTCAGCGGCCGACCCTGCTGCTGGCCAGCCTGTTGTTCATGGCACCGGTCGCCGCCGCCCTGTTGTTTGGCAGCCCCGAGCAAGTCTACGCCGATCGCGAGACCCCGAGCATCGGCGCGGCCGATCCCAAGGCGGCGGCAAGCATGGCCGGCGACCGGGACGCGCGTCAGGAGCTGGCCCGCATGCGGGCGGCCAAGGACGCCAGCGAGCAGGCGCTGCGCGCGCTGGAGGAACAGCTGGCGCTGGAGCGCAGCGCCCATTTGACCGCCGAGCGCTCGTTGCAGGAGGTGGAGGACCAACTGGCCAAAGAGCGCACCGTGGCAAGCATCGGCCAACGCCAGCCGAGGCCGACCGACGAGCTCGAGCGCGAGCGGCAGGCGCGGCTCGCCGCAGAACGCACGGTTTCCGAGATTCGCGAGCAACTTCAACAGGCCCGGACCGCGGCGGCAACCGCCGAGCGGACCAGCAAGGAGCTGCGCGAGCAAATGGCCAAGCAGGAGGCCGTCAGGCGCTCCCGCTTTGGCGCCCGGATCTCGCACTACCGTTCCAGAGCCGCGGCCAGGGCACGCCTGCGCCGCCTGCGCGAGGCCAACGAGCCCAGCATCAAACCGCCGACGCCGACCAACTAGGCGCCCGCGCCCTTTTCTCCGGGCGCTGTTGCTGCAGTTGAGCTGGCGCCGCGCCGGCACCGGGCTGGTCCAGCCGCACCCAGATCTGGTATGCGTTCTGGCATAATGCCTCCAATCCTACCGCGGCCAACGAACACATGGACAAGAAAAGGCGCCCCGCCCCAGCCGACCCCGGGAGTGCATCGGGCGAGCGCGCGGAGTGGACCAGGGCCCGCCGCATCGTCGTCAAGATCGGCTCGAGCCTGCTCGTCGATCGCGCCGACGGCACGCTCAAATCGACGTGGCTTGACTCGCTTGCCGATGACGTCGCCGAGCTGGTGCGCACCGGCAAGGACATCATCCTCGTCTCCTCGGGCGCCATTGCGCTCGGGCGCCACGTGTTGGCGTTTACCTCCGGCTCGCTGTCGCTCGAGCAATCGCAGGCGGCGGCCGCCGTCGGACAGATCTTCCTGGCCAGCGCCTATCAGGCCGTGTTCAAGGCCCGCGGCCTGACGGCGGCGCAGATCCTATTGACGCTCGGCGATACCGAACAGCGACGTCGTTATCTCAACGCCCGGCAGACCATCGACACCCTGCTCGGCCAGCGCGCCGTTCCGGTGGTGAACGAGAACGACACGGTCGCGACCGCCGAAATCCGCTACGGCGACAACGACCGCCTGTCGGCGCGGGTCGCCACCATGATGAGCGCCGACTGTCTGGTGCTGCTCTCGGATATCGACGGTCTTTACACTGCGCCACCCGGCTGCGGCATCGAAGGCCAGCTGCTGCCCGAGGTGCGCCAGATCACGCCCGAGATCGAAGCCATGGCCGGCAGCGCCGCCAGCGAGCTGTCGCGGGGCGGCATGGTCACCAAGATTCAGGCTGCCAAGATCGCGCTGGCGGCCGGCACCAATATGGTGATCACCTCGGGTACGGTTGCCCATCCCTTGCGCGTGCTCGCCGCCGGTGGTCCCTCGACCTGGTTCCTGGCGACCTCAGATCCGGTGGCCGCGCGCAAACGTTGGATCGCCGGCCAGCTCGAAGCCAAGGGCGTGGTCCACATCGACGCCGGCGCCGTCAAAGCCTTGTTGGCGGGCAAGAGCCTGCTGCCCGCCGGAGTGACGCGGGTCGATGGCATTTTCGAGCGCGGCGACGCCGTCGCCATCCGTGATGCCGGCGGGCGCGAGATTGGCCGCGGCCTCAGCGCCTACGCCTGGACCGATGCGGTGCGTATCATCGGCAAAAAGACCGGCGAGATCGCCGCCATTCTGGGCTATGAGGGGCGCGCCGCGCTGATCCATCGCGACGACATGGTTCTCAGCCGACCCTGAAAGTGTTAAGCCACGATCAACCCCAAGCGGTGCAAAGATTTTGTCCAAACAGCCGATGCCCGAAACGCTAACCGACGTGGGCGCGTGCATGCGCGCGATCGGGGTCGCTGCCCGCAGCGCTGCGCGGGCGCTGGCGCAGATGAGCGCCGCGGCCAAGGCCGCCGCGCTTGCCGCCGCCGCCGGCGAGGTTAGGGCGCAGACAGCAGCCATCCTCAGTGCCAACGAACGCGATCTGGAGGCGGCCCGCAGCAGTGGCGTCAGCGCGGCTTTTCTCGATCGCCTGCTGCTGGACCCGCGGCGCATCGAGGCGATCGCCAAAGGCTTAGAAGACGTGGCCGCGCTACCCGATCCGGTCGGCGCCGTGGTCGCCAGCTGGCGGCGCCCCAACGGCCTCGTGATCGAACGCGTGCGCGTCCCGCTGGGGGTGGTCGGCATCATCTACGAAAGCCGCCCGAACGTGACGGCGGATGCAGGTGGGCTGTGCCTCAAGTCCGGCAACGCGGCTATTCTGCGCGGCGGCTCCGACAGCCATCACTCGAGCCGCGCCATCCAGGTTTGCCTCGCCCGCGGCCTGCGGCAGGCCGGATTGCCGGAGAGCGCCATCGAGCTGGTTCCGACAACCGATCGCGACGCGGTCGGGCTGATGCTCAAGGGACTTGACGGCAACATCGATGTGATCGTGCCGCGTGGTGGCAAGAGCTTGGTGGCGCGCGTCCAGGAGGAGGCGCGCGTGCCGGTGTTCGCGCACCTGGAAGGCATTTGCCACACCTACGTCGACCGCAGCGCCGACCTTGCCATGGCCAAGGCGATCGTGCTCAACGCCAAGCTGCGGCGGACCGGGGTGTGCGGCGCCACCGAGACCTTGCTGGTCGACCAGGCGGCGCCGGCCGACCATCTGGCGGCCCTGATCGGTGCCTTGGCCGACGCCGGCTGCGAGGTGCGTGGCGATGCGGCGGCGCGCGCCGCCGACCGCCGCGTAACCGCCGCCAGCCAGCAGGATTGGTCGACCGAATACCTCGACAGCATCATTTCGGTGCGCGTGGTCGATGGCGTCGACGGTGCCATCGACCACATCGAACGGTACGGCTCGCAGCACACCGACTGCATCGTGGCCAATGACCTTGCCGCCGCCGAGCGCTTCCTCGGTGGCCTCGACAGCGCCATCGTGCTGCACAATGCCTCGACACAATTCGCCGATGGCGGCGAATTTGGCATGGGTGCGGAAATCGGCATCGCCACCGGCCGCATGCATGCCCGTGGGCCGGTCGGCGTCGAGCAGCTGACCACGTTCAAGTATGTGGTGCGCGGCGCGGGCCAGATTCGGCCCTAGCCGGTGACGATGCCGCAAGCCGGCTCAGGCGCGTTTGATCAGACCGACCACGAACAGCACGATGATGGCGCCGATGGCCGCATGCACGATAGCGCCGAGATAGCCTCCAAGCGGCCAGAAGTTGGGAAACAGCCAGCCGGCAACGAACGCACCGATGATGCCGATGACGATGTTGCCGATCAGGCCGAAGCCGCCTCCGGTCATGATCAGGCCGGCAAGCCAGCCGGCGATTGCGCCGATGATGAGAAAGATGATGAGTGCCTGCGCATCCATGCGGTTGCTCCCGGATAGAGGGGTGACGAGGCCACGCGGCCGGTCATCTCCCGTTGCCAAATCCCGCGGACTTCGATGCCACACCTACCGTCAGCAGGCGTCAAGCTAAACGCATTCGCGCGGCAACGCCATCGTGCTCGCACCGCAACATCACCGCCGGCCGCAGCGCCAAACTGTGACGATCCTGATACACATGACGCAACGACCATCTGTTAACTGAAGCGAGGGGTGTGCGATATGGCTGGTGTGCTCGATGGCATTCGCGTGCTGGATTTCGGCCGCTACATCGCCGGTCCCTACTGCGCCGCCATGCTGGCCGAGCATGGTGCCGAGGTGATCCGGATCGAGAAACGCGAGGGCAGCGAGGACCGGTTCCAGGCGCCGGTCGCCAACACCGGGGAAGGCGCCCTGTTCCTGCAGATCAACCGCAACAAGCGCGGCATGACGCTCGACCCGATGCGAGCCGAAGGCCAAGAGGTTGTCCGCCGCCTGGTGGCGGGCGCCGACGTGGTGATTGCCAACCTGCCGCCGCAGACCCTGACGGCAATGAAGCTCGATTACGAGAGCCTGAAAGCGGTCAAGCCGGACATCATTCTGACCACCGTATCGGCCTACGGCCGCGGCGGACCTTTGAGCGACCGCGTCGGTTTCGACGGCATCGGCCAGGTGATGTCGGGCGCGGTGTACATGACCGGCGAGGCCGAGCAACCCTATCGCGCCCAGGTGCCCTGGGTCGATTTCGGCACGGCGCTGCACTGCGCGTTCGGCACCATGGCGGCACTGATGGCGCGGCGTAGCACCGGCAAGGGCCAGTGGGTCGAAGGCGCCTTGCTGGCCACCGCCGTGACGCTCGGCAACGCGCTGTTGATCGAGCAGGCGGTGATCGCCCCCAATCGCGTGCCAACCGGCAACCGCGGCCAAACCGCGGCACCGGTCGACATTTTCCGCACCAAGGACGGCTGGATCCTGGTGCAGGTGATCGGCGACCCGCTGTTTCGACGCTGGGCCAAACTGATGGGCGAGCCGCAGTGGCTCGCCGATCCGCGCTTCAAGGACGACATCTCGCGCGGCGACAACGGCGCCATCATCTCCGAGCGCATGCGCCGCTGGTGCGCCGACTTGAGCAATGCCGAGGCGCTCGAGCTGTTGGCCAAGGCCAAGATTCCCTCCGGCCCGGTGCTCAAACCGCAGCAGACGCTCGATGACCCGCATATCAATGCGATGGGCTTTTTCCAGCCCGTCGAGTTCCCCGGCGCGCCGAGGCCGGCACCGATCGCCAAAGTACCGGTGTGGCTGTCGGAAACGCCAGGATCGATCCGCCACCGCGCGCCGACGCTGGGCGAGCACACCGACGAGATCCTGGCCGAGCTCGGCTATGCGCCGCCGGCCATTGCGGCGCTGCGCGAAGCCGGCGTGATCTGAGTGTCGATTGGCGCGGCGCGCGGTCGACGCAACCAGCCGGCGCGAGCGCTGGGTTCGGCCACCGCCAAAGCGTGCGGCGCAAAGGAGTGAACATGCACGAGGCGCTTGGCTGCGACAGCTTCCCCTATTTCGGCGAGGAGCACACCTTGCTGCGCCGTACGATCCGCCGCTTCATTGCCGACCGCGTGCTGCCGGTGGCCGATCGCTGGGAGGAGCAGGGCTACGTACCGCGCGAAATTTTGACCGCCATGGGTGCGCTGGGCCTGCTCGGCATGCGCTATGCGCCCGAATATGGCGGCCAAGGCCTCGATACGTTGGCAGGCGCCGTGCTGGCGGAAGAGCTCGGGCGGTCGAGCTACGGCGGCTTTGCCGTCACCGTCCTCGTTCATACCGACATGGCCTCGCCGCATCTTCACCACGTCGGCCGCAAGGATCAGCTCGAGCGCTGGATGCCCGACATCACCGCCGGGCGCAAGCTCACGGCCATCGCCATGACCGAACCGGATGCGGGCTCGGATCTTGCCGGCATGCGCAGCACGGCGCGCAAAGTCAGCGGCGGTTATCGCCTCAACGGCACCAAGACCTTCATCACCAATGGCGTCCATGCCGACCTGGTGTTCGTCGCCGCCAAGACCGGTGAAAGCGGGCGTGGCCGCGACATCACCATGTTCGCGGTGGAGAAGGGCACGCCCGGCTTCAGCGTTGGGCGCAGCCTCAAAAAGCACGGCTGGCTGTCGAGCGACACCGCCGAATTGGTGTTCGAAGAGTGCTTCCTGCCCGACGCCAATGTCCTGGGCGAGGAAGGGCGCGGCTTCAGCCAGCTGGTCAATAACCTGCAGAACGAACGCATCGTGTTGGCCGCCCAGGCCCTGGGCGAGGCGATGAAGGCGATCGAGATCACGCTCGACTGGGTGAAGCAGCGCCGGGCGTTCGGCGCGCCGCTGTGGGACAAGCAGGCGATCCGGCAACGCCTGTCGATGCGGCTGGCCGAGGTCGAGGCGGCGCGCGCCTTGCTGTTCAACACCGCCTGGCGCGATCAGCGCAACGAGAACGTCGTCAAGGAGGTGTCGATGCTGAAGGCGCTCGCCGGCACCCTCGTCAATGGCGTGATGTATGACTGTCTGCAGTTTCATGGCGGCATGGGCTACATGCTGGGCACGACCATCGAGCGGATGACCCGGGACGCGCGCGTGCAGGCGATCGGCGGTGGCGCCACCGAGGTGATGCTGGATGAGGTCGCAAAACGCCTGTGAGCGGCGGCACCTGGGCGAGGCCCGCGCCAAGGCCGCGCTTCTCCAAGCGGCGGCGGCGCGAGACGGCCCCGTGTGATCGCTGCGGCGATCTCAGTCCATCAACTGGCCACCGTCGTAGGCCGAAGCAATGCGCGCCAAGGCGGCGCGTGCCGCATCGCTGTCGATGACGGCCTCGACATCGGCCGCCGCCGGGGCCGGCGCGCTGCCGATCAGGCCGGCGACCGCCGCTGGCGTCAGATCGCCCTTGCCGAGCCCCGCCAATCCGCGTTGCAACAGGGTCTTGAGCAGCGGTGCGGGAAGCCGCGGCAATTCGGCGAGCACGCCGTTGAGCAGCACCTGCGCCAGCTGATGATCGGGGTGATCGGGGCGCAGCGGCGCGCGGCCGTGGTCCCACAGGTGTTGCACCTTATCCCAACGCACCGGCTCGGCCGGAAACTTGGCCAAGAGGTCGCGCGCTTCCTCGGCGACGTAAAAGCGATTGAGCCGGTCGAAGAAGGCAAACTGGTAACTGTGCGCCACCAATATCGGCTCCCACTCGGTCCAGGCCTCGGCCAGGCTGCCCGGCTGCATGGCCTCGATCAGCAGCAGCCGCGGGCGGTGACGGGTAAAGTCGATGCCGTCAAGCACCGCCTTTTCCGCGCCCTCGACGTCGATCTTGAGAAAATCGATGCGGCTCAGGCCGGCCGCGTCGATCAGCGCGCTCAGCGGTTGCACTGGCTTGCGCATCGTCTGGTAGCCGGCGCCAAACTGGCGGGCGCCGGCGGCATGCTCGCGCACGGTGGTGGAGAACCCGTGCAGCTTGTCGACCACATAAAAGTCGAGTTCACCCTCTGCCGCGCCGGCCAGGCAGGACACGGCGTGATCGCGCGGCCGCACGTGGGCGTAAAGTTCGGCCAGCGCCGCCTGTGGCTCCACCACCAGGCCATGCCAGCCCTTGAGGTAGAAATAAAATGACACGTTGTCGGCCACCGGATGCCCGGCGCCGACGTCGACGTAGGTGCCACCATCCTGTCCGGCGAAAATCAGATCGAGGTGGTAGTCCTCCATATTCTGCGCGTAGGAAAGGTGCATCATTTCGCCCATTGTGTTCCATCGCTTGCCTGCTTCTAGTGGCGCAGGCGCGTTTCGTCGAGGCCATCAGTGCGGCATTCGTCTTGATCCCCTCCGTTCCCATCCTGAGCCACGCCGGTCCGCTGTTGGCGGGCTATGACGTGGTGTTCTGCGACGTTTGGGGGGTGGTGCACAACGGCCAGCTGGCTCACGCCGCCGCCGGCGAGGCGCTGGCACGCTTCCGCGCCGCCGGCGGCAGCGTCATCCTGGTCTCCAATGCGCCGGTGCCGGCCGATGGTGTCGAGCTGGTGTTGGCGCGCACCGGGGTGCGCCGCGACGCCTGGGATCAGATCGTGTCCTCGGGCGATATCACATTGGCGCACATCGCCGAGCAAGGCTATCGGCGCATGCACTGGGTCGGACCCAGCGAACGCGATTACAAACTCTACGTGCGCCTTGAGCGGCCACAGTTTCAAGTGCACGAGGCCGACGCCATCGTCTGCACCGGCCTGCGAGACGATCGCAGCGAGACGGTCGCGGACTATCTGGATCTGATCGAGGCTGGCCTCAGGCGGCAGCTGCCGTTCGTGTGCGCCAATCCCGACCTGGTGGTCGATGTCGGCCGCCTGCGGCTGCCGTGCGCCGGCAGCATCGCCGCCGAGTACGAGCGCAGGGGCGGCGAGGTATTCTGGGCCGGCAAGCCGCATCCGGCGGCCTACGCCACCGCCTTGCGGCGGGCCGGGGAGCTGCGCGGGCAACCACCCGCGCTCACGCGCATCCTGGCGATCGGCGATGCCGTGCGCACCGACATGGCAGCGGCGCGCGGCCTCGGCGTTGCCGGGCTCTTGATCGCCGGCGGCATTCACCGCCACGAGCTGATGGTCGCCGGCGCGATCGACGCCGCGCGCCTTGGCGAGCTGTTGGCGACCGACGCCGGCGCCGCAGTGGTGGCGGCGATGACCGACTTGCGCTGGTGACGTCCTCGCCATGTTAGCGCCGCGCGCCGATCAAGCCCGGTGTGGAGCGCAAGAGGGGTTGGCGGCTACTTTGCCGGCGCCGCGGCATCGGCGGCATCGCCGAAGGCGCCAAACAGCAGGTCGGGCGCGCTGGTGTTGTGGCGCGAGGGCGACACGCG
>Ga0126384_10001133_pt1 | contig 15638 bp, 11 predicted proteins | sample PanSoiMetPlot_36_FD_92543 | JGI IMG/M metagenome (GOLD analysis project Ga0126384, IMG submission 92543) | Tropical forest soil microbial communities from Panama - MetaG Plot_36 | ecosystem: Environmental > Terrestrial > Soil > Tropical forest > Bulk soil | place: Panama | collected 2016-02-17 | reverse complement strand
GCCGGCGGAGTGGTGCGCAATTCAACGGCACCGCCTCCACCGCCCGCACCCGGAGCGGTCCACTCAGCAGAAATTGAATACGCGCTCGGGAACCTTTCGACGAATAATGTTTATGAGTGGACACCTGACGATTTCAAAGTCTCGAAGATAATGCAGGATTATTTCGCGAACTTCATCAAGAAGCGAGATCCAAACGGTGCAGGATTGCCGAAGTGGCCGGCTGCCTCGAACGAAGGTGGTCAGGTTATGCGGATTGATGTTGAGACGCGTGCTGAACCTGACAAGCATCGCTCGCGCTATTTATTTCAGGATAAGGTCAACACAGCTCCAAGGCTTTAGCTCAGTAGAGTATCTGGTAACAAAATCATTCAATCGCGGACACCATTTATTATCACCGCTGCCGAAGGAACTTCACAGCAGCTCGGGCACCAATCAAGATTCGCTCGCCATTAACTTTCGTAAACGCTCAATCGGCCGACTCAGCGATCGCTTCGTACGCAACAAATCTGACCACAGGTCGCCAACATCGGCTATGCGTTGGCCCATTGAACGTAGCGTGAAAGTTCTTGGTCCAACTTTACAGAGTTCCACCTCTTCCCACCTGCATGGCGCTGAAACTGGAGCTCCTGGCTTAGCGCGCACGGCATAGGTAGCCGCGAAAGTCGCGCTGTAACCATTACGGCCGGTATCGACAAGAATGCGGCCTGCTCGATCGGCTTTGCTGAACTCTTGTGTAAGGTTCTCAGGATCGCGTTTGACCAGCAGTGTTCCCACTGCGTTCCCAAACCTGTAAACCGTTCCGAAGTCCGCTTTTCTATCGAGCGGCACTGCGATGTGGAATCCTTTTGAGCCTGACGTCTTTACCCAACTTGGCAGACCGAGTTCTGCGAGCAAATCACGTAGCCTGATCGCTGCGGCGCACAGAGATTGGAGATCATCGCGCGACGGATCCAAATCAAAAATACAGATATCAGGATGATAGAGATCGGGAGCTCGTGAGACCCACACATGAGGAGTGATGCTGTTCTGGTTCGCCAGCCAAAGGAGTGAACGTGTGTCGTTCGCAATTGGATGATGGACTGTTCCATCTTTCTTGGGAACTTCAACGCGCTTGAGCCATTCCGGGAAGCCCTTCGACACATCCTTTTGAAAAAATCCCGGAGCATTGATGCCGCGATGATATCGTTCCATCGTAATGGGCCGGCCGCGCAAGTGCGGCAAGATTACGGGAGCGATTGTTTCATAGTACGAGGCGAGCTCGGCTTTAGTGATTCCTTCATCTGGAAACAAGACCTTCTCTGGATGGGTGATCGTGGGTAAAAGGCCTTCGGGCTTGGGCCTTTGATCTTTGACCTTTGATTGTGCTTCCTTGTTCTTCAGCATTTGTAGCTGGGCCTTTTAATTCAGCGAAGTTCCATCTATTAACACGAACGCCAAAGATCAAAGCTCAAAGACCAAAGACCTAAGCTCACGGTATCGAGGCGACCGCCGTTTTTCATAAGCGGGCATCAAGGTTCAAGAGTGAACGTAGCAACACTTTCGCGCCATTTGTAATGTCTTCGGGTTTGGAGAATTCGCGTGGGCTATGGCTGATGCCATCGCGACTTGGCACGAATATCATTCCGATCGGGCAGAGCTCCGCGATCTCCTGAGCATCGTGGCCCGCTCCGCTCGGCAACGACCTGGTAGTCAAGCCCAGTTGCTTGGCCGACTCATCGATTGCTGCGCGCATGCGCGGATCGGTTAGCGCTGGTTGAGATGAATTCACTTGTTTGAATTCGAACTTCGTGCCGGTAGCGGCTTCGATTTGGCGCACCTCAGCTTGAATTTTGTCGAAGAGCATTTGAACCTTGGCTGCGTCGAGGTCGCGCAGTCCGAGGCTCGTGATGACTTTGCCCGGTATGACATTGAAAGCGCCGGGCAAAGCCTGGATCTTGCCGACGGTTCCCACTTGGCGACCAGGAATCGAAGTCACGACCCGATTGACGGCGTCGATGTATTTGGCTGCGGCCAGAAGCGCGTCGCGACGCTGATTCATCGGCGTGGTTCCGGCGTGATTGGCGAATCCTTCAACGGTCACTTCCCACCAGAACACGCCCACAATTCCTTCGACGACGCCGATGTCGATCTTCTCGGAGTACAGGACACCGCCCTGTTCAATGTGCAACTCGATATAGCCCGCGAGGTCTCCTTTCTTACGAACAGCACTGGCTAGATGGTCCGGATCGCCGCCGATGAACTTAATTCCTTCGCGAATTGTCTTCTTACTGTTCGTGACGATGGCCAAGTCTTTTTCAGTCAATCCTCGCGTGATTGCAGCGCTGCCGATCGTCCCGCCTTCCTCGTTTTCGAAGATGACGACTTCCAGAGGGTGTCGGAGACGAACTTTGTTTTCAGCAAACGTCTGCGCCACTTCGATTGCTCCCATTGAACCCACTTGCCCGTCGTAACTACCGCCGTCCGGCACAGAATCAATGTGTGATCCAATCATCACTGGCTTCAAGGAACTGTCCGTTCCCGCGCGCCGTCCGAGGATGTTTCCGGCGGCATCAATGCTGACATCCAGATCGGCTTCTCGCATCAACTTCATCGCAAATTGTCGCGCTTGCAAATCGACGTCGGAGTATGCGACTCGGCTGGTTCCACCCGCGGGCGTCTTGCCAAACTGCGCCAGCTCGGAGAGGTGCGCATTTAGTCGCGTACCATTAATGCGCGGTTGAGGAGTCGCTTGCGGTATGCGTAACGCGATAGCCGGTACAGCTGCAAGTAGACTCAGGTTAAAGCGGCGGCGATTCATATGATTAAGTTGACCATTCGCGCTCAGGCAACTAGTCTTCATCGCGTGAAAATCAGATCCTCGAAGCAGTGGGGGAATATAACATCGATGCGCTTCTTCAGCGTGGCTTTGTTTATTTTGGTCAGCCTGACGCTGTTTCCATCTACAGTTGGAGCAAAGACCACGAAGCCGATCCGGGGGTTGCATCTGCTTGATTACAATACTGACATCGATCTCGATACGCTGGGCCAGAAGCTTGAGAGCCTCTCGAAACTCGGAGTCAACGTAATCATTCTCGAAGTTGATTACAACTTCGCTTTTAAATCTCATCCGGAGCTGAGGCGAGGAACAAACCCAATAACCCGCGACGGAGCCAGGCGGTTTGCAGCGCTGTGCAAGAAGTTCAACATTCGGGTTATTCCTGAGTTTCAATCACTTGGTCATCAGTCATGGAAGGAGGAGACCTTTCCGCTTCTAACTGCTTATCCGCCCTTCGACATCACACCGGGCGCCTTTCCCAACAACGAGGGAATCTATTGTCGCGAATGGGATCCAACTAACCCGGAAGTCTTGCGAGTCATCTTCCAATTGATGGACGAGATCATTGACGCTTTTCATGCAGATGCGATGCACGTTGGCATGGATGAGGTATTCCTGCTTGGTTCTGAATCCTCACCGTCGACGAAGGGGAAGGATGCGGGAACGCTCTTCGCAAAAGCAGTTAATGACATTTACCAGCATCTTGTGCGCAAGCAACACGTCGAGATGTTCATGTGGGGTGATCGACTTATCGATAGCAAGAAGTACAACCTCGGAGAATGGGAAGCATCAATCAACGGCACCGCTGCTGCGATTGATCTGATCCCGAAAGACATCATTGTCTGCCCATGGCACTACCAGTTGAAAGACACCTATCCTTCGATCGAGATGTTTATTGAAAAAGGTTTCCGAGTATTGCCGGCTGGCTGGAACAACGTAGACGCTACCAGGGCGTTAATCAATTACAGCAAGCAGCACGCTGGTCCAAAGCTGCTCGGTCACTTGTTTACAACCTGGGGCGTCAAGAAGGACGCTCTGGTCGATTTTCCTCCGCTCGTTGAGGGGCTAAAGATTCTGCAAACCGAGCATCAACCCTCCGGATCTTCTTTATGAGTGCTAACAACCAACAGCAGGTCAGTACCGCGCGGCGGTACTGACCTGCTCTCCATTGTTCATGCGGAGTTCACAACCGGATCAGACGGCTCATCGTATAAAGCCATATGATTTTTAAAAGCACTCGCCGGACTTTTAGACTGAACATTTTAAGAGGAGGGATCTTTTATGCCGCAAGGCAAACTCTTGATCTCGGTGATGGTTTTGATTGTCCTGGCTCTGGTGGTCGTAGGTGTGACCTATTCAAACATCAAATTTGCGCAGGAAGGCACGGTGCAGGTAGTCACAAACTGGGGAGCTATTGAACGCATCTACACCCCAGCGGATGGTTGGTTCACGACGATCGCACCAGGTCGCAAGAGCTACGAAGTTAATATCAAATCGTTTACTGAAAGCGCACCGGTACGCGTCACCAGTAAAGACAATGCCGCCTTACAAGTTGATATTTCTCTAACCGCTTACACTGATCCTTCGAAAATAGCCGAGTATGTCCGCAAATACGGGTTCTCAGAAGAGGAGAGACACCGGCGGCGAAACGAGATCCTGAAGGGCATTGTGCAAACTGAAGCGCGCAACTCCTTTGCCGATTACGGGGCTTATGAGATTTATGCCAATCAGGAACAGATTCAAAAGCGCATTCTCGACTCACTGAAACCTCAGCTCGGCGCTCAACTGTTACTGGTCACCGAGTCGGTGCAGATCGGCAATCCTGATTTTCTGGATGATCGCGTCGAAGCAGCCGCTTCCGGCGTCGTCGCGAATGAAAAGCAAAAACAGGCCGAAGAGGCGAGACTCGAAGCGGCCAAGGTTGCTGCACAGACAAAACAAATCGAAGCCCAGACCTTCGCCAATCCGGCTCTTCTGGAAATCAAGAGGCTCGAGTTACAGTTGGAAATTGAGCGCGCCCGAGCCGAAGGGATCAAGAACCATCAGGGTCCATTGACAATTATGTACGGTCAGTCCGGCGTCCAAGTGCAGGTTCCAGCGCAAAGATAATTGCCTGGAATTTCTGACCTTCCAGGTTCAATAAACTCGCTGGTAATCCTGATTCGAACGAGACCATAGCCAACAGACCTGCCTCCATAGCACGAATGCCAGGGCGTATTGGCGTTGTACGGCCGCCAAGCGCCCTGTACCTTTTCTAGTCAACGGTAATCTCGAGAGTCACTACGTCCACTTCAGAAATAGCAGGAATGATGACGGCCTGCTGATTGTTCAACGTGGCCTCACGTTTGCTCTTTACCTTCTTTTCAGTGAGCAAGAACTAGTGTGGCTTGCGAGCGATAGCTGTTAATTGTTAGCGACCGAGCGTCGAAAGTTGCAGCTGACTGTCGCAGGTAGCGCATCCAGAAGAGTGTTTCATTAGACTTCAAGGAGGAGAATTCATGGGTAATTACTCTAATCGTTACGATGATGAGCGATATCGCGAGTGGCTTCGTTCCAGGGCAGAGGATGAGGAGCGTGGCCGCGGTGTGGGATACAGCGGCGGTGATGAGAGTGACTACTACGCTCGCGGCCGTGGTGGTGTTGGTTACGGTGGACTGGAAAACTGGGATCGACGTTGGCAATCGCGGCTGGAGCGGAACCGCGCTCTGGCACGTGAGTCGCGCTATCCCGATGACTACGAGTACGCACGTTCGGAAGGACGAGGTGGTTTGAGTCGAAACCGAAACCTGACATCCTCCTATTCACCGTACGGCGCCGAGCCAGCAACAACGAACCGCTATTATGAGCGAACCTATCGTCCGCCAAACTACGGACGCGATTTTGACTATATCCAGGAAGGTCGAAAGGACTACGGCGAGCGCGGCTGGTGGGATAGAGCGAGTGACGAAGTCGCCTCGTGGTTTGGTGATGAAGAGGCAGAAAGAAGGCGCATGCGTGATGAAGCCCGGCAGGAGAGCAAACGTGGGCGTGGACCGCGTGACTACCGTCGTTCGGACGAACGCATCCGCGAGGATATCAATGACCGGCTAACGGATAATGATGATATCGACGCTTACGAGATCGTTGTTGCCGTTAAAGAGGGTGAGGTAACGCTCTCTGGAAATGTCGACAATCGCCGAGATAAGAGGCTTGCCGAAGACATCGCTGACTCTGTCTCTGGCGTTAAGAACGTTCAAAACCAACTTCGAGTTGCTGATAGAACTCATCGCGAAGAGACAACAACTCCGCAGGCAGCGGCTGCTCGCCAGAAATAGGGCAGACGCGAAAAGGGAAGCCAATAACCAACAGGCGCACAAGGGCCACAGAATGCGAGGAACATTCTGCATGGCCCATGAGCCTGCATTGTCCGGCTGTTTTTTGTGTTCATCTGGGCGTATCTCACGTCAAATTGTGAGAGAATGCGCTTGCTAATAAATTGTTTTCAGGACAGGAGGCCAACCGTGCGACGACAGATACTTGTGTGCGCGATGGTGACTACCCTCGCTCTTACTTTATTACTTAGTAGCCAAGCTCAGAGCGGCATTACCGTTGAAATGAAGAACGCTCAGGGAGAAAGCGTTGGCAACGCCACGATTACTCAATCCGGAAAGGGCGTAAGGATTAAACTCAATCTAAAGAACTTGCCGCCCGGCGAGCACGCCATTCACATTCATCAGGTAGCGAAATGTGAAGGCCCGAACTTCGCATCCGCGGGATCACATTTTAATCCGGACAGCAAGCAGCATGGACTGCAGAATCCCAAGGGACCGCATGCTGGAGACATGAACAACTTTACGGTTTCTTCCAAAGGTACCGCGGTGATGACCATTACCGACCCGCGCGTAGATTTGGGAACCGGGAGTAATTCGTTGTTCGCGAACGGTGGGACAGCGCTCGTTATTCATGCCAAGGCGGACGACATGAAAACCGATCCGTCCGGAAACTCCGGCGATCGGATCGCCTGCGGCGTGATTACCAAATAATCCGGCTATTAGTGGAAGTAGGCAGATAAACGACAGCCTATCTGCCGGCATCCGCAATCAAAATCACGTCACTCGTTATAACACCACGAGAAGAGATTAGTGTTCCGTCTGGTGCCCAATCGAACGAGAAGATGTGGCTCTCATTAAAGTTAGTCAGTTGCTTCGCTGGGCCACCCTCGAGCGGTTGTGCCCACAGATTTTCGACCCCGCCTTTCGAGTCCAAATAAGCAAGACTCAGGCTGTCGGCCGCCCAATGCAACTGAGTGTCCCATTGAACGTGAACAGTGGTTGAGAGCTCAAATGTCTTCACTATCTTGCCGCTCTCAAGCGACATTACTGCCAGACGCCATTTGGAGTTCGGCTTACCATCGTTTTGCCAAAAGCCCAGCCACTTTCCGTCAGGCGAGGGCACAGGTCTCAAGGAGGGGCCTTCAGTTAAACTCACCGGCTTGCCGCCTTCGACCGGGACTTTCCAAAGCTTCCCCGAAGTTCCCGGTTCGAAATGCTCAAAAAATACCCACTTGCTGTCAGCTGAGAACCTGGGCCAATTACTTTCAGTGTCCGCATTCGTGAGCTGGACTGGATTACTTCCGTCCCGGTTCATTCGCCAAATCTGAAACATGCCGGAGCGATTTGAATGGAAGACTATGAAGCGATTGTCGGGCGAGACTGCCGGCGCATAGTTGCGCTTCATACCGGACGTCAGTTGCCGCACGACACCGCCATCCGCTGCGATCTCGAAAATGTCGGCTGAGCCGCTGGCGTCAGACGCGTAAAGGATTTTGTTGTCCGGCGCCCAACTCAGATCAAAGTAACGGCCCAGACCGAAGGTAATCTGTTTTTGACTTCGGGTGTCACTCTTCGTAGCGACGAATAGATTTGCCAGCGTCTGATTTTGAACTGTAACCAGCGCACTTGAGTCTATCGTTAGATCGGCGTCGCTATAGTCACTGAGATCATTGGTGATGGATCGTGCACTTCCGTCTCGTCCGAGCAGCCACACCTGAGCAAATGACGCGCCTTGTGCTTTTCCGGAGGTGATGATGCCACTTGAATCTGACAAAAGCGTAACATGTGACGGCAGCTCGAATCGCAGCGGCGCCAGAGGAATTGTTCTCTGTGAGCGATTGTCCAGTTGTATTTCAAAGAGATTGAAGTAGTAACCTCCAGCATCGTTCTTCACTATCGCAAGACTGAGTCCGCGATCGTCATTTGTCCAAACAGGCGTGGCTGCAAAGTCATACCTAAACTTATCCGGCCAATTCCGGGAAGCTACGACTTGTTCGCCCGTGCCATCAGCCTGAGCTATCTTTACATAATCAGATCGCTGATTCCGATCATAACGAACGAACGCGATGCGCTTGCCATCATGCGAGAGTCGCGCAGGCCCTTCCTCCGGATTAACTTTTATCGCGGTTGCCCCCATGCCGAGCGTAGGCACTTTGTAGATCTGATTATCATCGTCCTGTGCGGATCCATAGGCGTAGTAAATGAAATTACCATCGGGCGAAAAAGTCAGCCCACCATAATGCCCATCTCTGGGAGGCACGATTTCCACATTGCCGGCGGTACCAACCTGTCGAAGCCAGAGACTTTCTTTTCCACCTTCAGACTTGATGTACGACACATACTTGCCGTCGGGCGAGATCGAGGCATAGAGCGCGCTCCCATTCGTTGTTAGTTTCGTAACGTTGATCCGTTGAAAGTGGCCGGTCGCAGAAGGAATCTCAGCTCGCTTGCCCCACTTATAAAATGCAACCACCGCAATCCCCATAACCAACGCCAACAACGCCAAAGTCAGAAGCAGACGACGGCTTGATACTCCAGCCTTTGCAGTTTGGGTTTCTCGTGTTACTTCCCGGACGTTGTCTGCAGATTCCGAAACAGGCTCGCTGGGTGCAACGGTGTGCTCGGACGACGTTCCTTTGATGTCGTGTGATCGTGGTGGGACCGACCGATCGACATCGAGTTCTCTTTGCAGGCTCCGCAAATCGATCGCCATTTCCTTTATGATCTGGTAACGCTGGTTGCGATCTTTTCGCAGAGCCTTGCGCACAATCCGTTCGAGTTCTCCTGAAACTTCGCCCACGAGTTCGGAAATCGCAGGGGGTTCTCGATCGACGATCGCGACAACGACATCCGTCGGAGTTTGTCCCACAAACGGAGCCTGCCCCGAGACCATTTCGTAAAGTACCACTCCCAGACTCCACACGTCGGTGCGCGAGTCCACATCGACTCCGCGAGCTTGTTCCGGTGACATGTAAGCGGCGGTGCCCATGACTGCGCCCGGTGAGGACATGAGGAGAAGCGTCGACATTGTCACGCCGGTTGGAGGCTGGCGAAGCTCAGTCAACTTGGCCAAACCAAAATCGAGAACCTTAACGTACCCGTCTTTCCGGATCATTATGTTCTCAGGCTTGATATCGCGGTGAACAATCCCTGCTTCATGCGCTGCCGACAGTACATCTGCAACCTGCACCGCAATCTCAATCGCTTCAGTGGGGGCAACCGGTCCGGCATTCATCCGTTCACGCAGCGTGGTTCCCTCGATGTACTCCATCGTTATGAAGGGGTGACCGTCGTCGGTTTCGCCAACTTCATGAATGACGCAGACATTGGGGTGGTTTAAGGTTGATGCAGTTCGGGCTTCCATCTGGAATCGCCTGAGCCGATCCGGATCGGTGCGCAGGTAGGCCGGAAGAAATTTCAGGGCAACACGCCTGCCCAGAATTGTGTCTTTGGCGAGATATACTTCGCCCATTCCACCTTCACCAATCTGGGACACAATCTCGTAGTGCTTGACGCGCCGGCCAGGCTCAAGTCGTCTTACTTCTGACATGAGCGATGCTGCTGCACTTTCAACCGCCGGAACTTCCATGAAGCTTGCGGCCTGCTGATACGACTGCAGGAGCGACTCAACTTCGGTGCGAAGAGCGTGATCATCTCCGCAAGCGCGAGCAAGAAACTCGGCCCGCTCTGAACCGGAGAGTAAGAGAGCTTCAGTGAAAATCTCTTTGGCTTGTTGCCACTGCTGGAGGCTAACTCTTGTCATCGGAGATCTCGCGATGCAGCCATGCTTTGGCCATGCTCCATTCTCGTTTCACAGTTGCGGGCGATATTTGGAGCACCTCGGCCGTCTCTTCCACTGTCAACCCGCTAAAAAATCGTAACTCGACAACTCTCGCTTGCTGCTCATCAACCCGAGCCAAACGATCGAGCGCTTCATTGAGCGCGACCACGTCCAGGTCAGGACCTTTTACGCTCAAAGCTGATTCAGCAAGTGAAACCCTTACATCTGAGCCACCTCGCTTTGCTCGCTTCTTCGTACGAGCATGATCAACCAGGATTCGGCGCATCAGCTGGGCTGCAATTCCGAAAAAATGAGCGCGATTCTGCCACTGCACCCTTTTCTGATCGACGAGTCGAATGTAGGCCTCATTTATCAGTGCAGTGGTCTGGAGCGTATGTCCCACCCGCTCTCGCCGCAGATAGCGCGCTGCCTGACGTCGCAACTCGTCATAAACGATGGGCACGAGCTGATCCAATGCCTGTTTGTCGCCATTGCCCCATCCCAGCAACAGCTTCGTTACATTTGGCTGCGTATCAGGCATTTTGAAGGCCGACTTAGGCAGAGCGTTGTACGAACGGAACCAAAGAGCGGTTCTTTGTGCTTCGTTGACGTTGGGCGCTGAACAGTCAATCGTGCTCAAGTTTCCGGCCTCCTCCTTAATTAATGCGCAAATTAATGCGCAAAAACACCCGCCCGGATGTCAAATATTTGCCAGTTTAGCTACTTTTCGGATTTTGAGCCCGGATCTCAATCATTGTCGCGTTAGTGAATGAGGGCGGCAATCGGGCCAGCCTGAGTTCGACACCGTAGGAGGTTATATGAGAAGCAAAGTCGTTAGCAGTATTGGAACATTGGGCCTTTTCTTTGTGTTGGCCATTGCCGGGGTCCACGCGCAGACCGCGGCGAGGGGAGAGGTTAATCTTCCATTCGATTTCAAAGCGGGGAGTGCCGCGCTAAAGGCGGGTCAATACAGCATCAAGAAGATGAACGGAAATGTTATCTCCTTCCGCACTGAGGATGGCTCAAAGAGAGTCCTCGTCGATGCACCGTTGGTCGTCGGCGCACGCGCCTCAAAAGCCGGCGCGCGGCTCGTGTTCAATCGGTATGGAGATGTCTATTTTCTTTCTCAGGTTTGGCTGAACGCTGACACAGGCCGGCAGGTGTTTCCATCGAAAGCGGAGAGTCAGGCTCGCAATGCGCAACTTGCCAGAGGCATTAAGCCTGAGCGCATCGAGGTCGTGCTTCAGGGGAACTAACCGTGGCACGGGCGTCCCGCCCGTGTGGATGCGTGGCGGTATTTATTGCCTGGTCTCGTTGACGAAGGTTATTGTGTCTTCGATGAATCAACGATCAATAAACCTAGCGTCGGTCACGCTACTGATTCATTTGTTCCTTACCAGTTGCGTGGCAGCGGCTCAGGAAAGACCGCACACCCTAACAGGGGACATTCGTTACCACAAAGGCTTCCACTCGCAGATACTAAACAACGATCGTGACCTGGTGGTGTACTTGCCGCCAGGTTACGAGACTGAAAAAAGCAAGCGGTTTTCGGTTCTGTACCTTCACGATGGACAGAATTTGTTCGACGGCGCCACCTCCTTCATTCCTGGACAGGAATGGCAGGTTGATGAAACAGCGCAATCGCTGATCACGGCTCGTAAGGTCGAGCCTCTAATCATCGTAGGCATTTACAACACTGGAAAAGATCGCGTTAACGAGTACACGCCCACGCAGGATGCCAAATACAAGGCGGGTGGGAAGGCAGATCTTTATGGCCGGATGCTTGTTGAAGAGTTGAAGCCGTTCATCGACTCTACCTATCGGACCCTGGACGGCGCTTCGCATACAGGTTTAGGTGGATCTTCGCTCGGAGGATTGGTTTCGCTTTACGTCGGACTTAAGTATCCCACGGTGTTTGGCAGAGTTGCGGTTGTCTCTCCGGCCGTGTGGTGGTCTGACCATCAGATCATTCGCTTTGTAGAGGCGCTCCCGAAGAAACCAAACGTGCGAATCTGGTTAGACATTGGCACCAGGGAGGGACGTGACAATGCCGAGGCGCTAAAGACCACCAACGATGCCAGGCTGTTAAATGAGACGCTCATCAAGAAAGGTTGGCAACCCGGACAGGATCTGCAATATTTCGAAGCGACCGATGCCGAACATAATGAACGCGCCTGGGCTGCGCGCACCGGCCGGATCCTGGAGTTCCTGTTTCCTGGGTAACCATTTGCAGCTTCGAACTCAATGAAACCACGTTGGCCTGGAAAGCTTCGTGTGTCTCACTACCAGAAAACGGTCAAGTCTGTCTGCTGCGTTGCTCAATGTATTGTCGTTGGACTATTGATGATGGTTGTCTTAGGCGAATCTCGAGCGCAGCAACCGAGTCCATCACCTCAACGAACCGGTCGTTCTTACAGCACCGCCGAACCTTCGAAGGCGGTTCCGGCCGGGCCGACAGGCCTTTCGCCGGTTACGTTTAGCGATGTGACGAGCTCTTTAAAGATCGATTTCAAACACGCGGCCTCTCCAACTATGCGCAAATATTTGCTTGAGACGATGGGAGGCGGTGTTGCGATCTTCGACTATGACAACGATGGAAGAATGGATTTGTTCTTCACCAACGGGGCGTTGCTGAAAGAGGAGATGGCAAAAGCTGCTGCACCCGACAAGAGTGATCCGAAGTACTGGAATCGACTCTATCACCAGAAAGCTGACGGCACGTTTGAAGACGTGACCTCCCGTGCCGGACTAAGCGGGTCTGGTTATAGCATGGGGGTGGCGACTGGCGACTTTGATAACGACGGCTACGTTGACCTTTACGTCACGGGATATGGCGAGAACCATCTTTATCGGAACAATGGAAATGGAACCTTTACCGACGTCGCGAAAAAACTGGGCGTAAGTGCCTCAGGCTGGTCAGCCAGTGCAGGATGGTTCGATTACGACCACGACGGCCGTCTGGATCTCTTTGTTGCTCGATATCTCGATTGGGACTTCGAAAAGGGATCGATTGTGTGTGGTGATGCTCGCGGTAATCGAGCCTACTGTCACCCGGATAACTTCAAAGGAGTATCGAACCTCCTGTTTCATCAACGAGCGGACGGAAAATTCGAGGATGTCAGCAAGCAGGCCGGAATCGACGATCCAAACGGTAAAGCTTTAGGGGTCGCATTCGCGGACTTCGATAATGACGGATTCACAGATATCTTTGTCGCAAACGACAGCGTGCGACAATCACTTTACCGAAACAAGGGCGATGGCACTTTTGAAGATATCGCGGTTGAGTCTGGCGCTGGTTATGATGAGGACGGAAAAACTTATGCGGGCATGGGAGTAGATACCGCAGACTATGACAACGACGGGAATGTCGATGTGGTGTGTACAACTCTGTCGTTTCAAACTTATCCGCTGTATCACAACAATGGTGATTTGAGTTTTAGCTACGTTACCAAGCCTACCGCAGTTGGCCAAATTTCGTTCCTTTACTCGGGTTGGGGAATTCATTTTGTTGATGTCGACAACGACGGACTTTACGACATTGTGGTAGCGCAGGGTCACGTACTGGATAGCATCGAACAGTCCACTAGCAATCTCAAATACAGGCAAACGCCATTGCTAATGAGAAATCTGGGTAAGACGTTTACGAACGTTTCTGCAACCGCCGGAGAGGCCTTTAGCTTGCCGATTGCCGCGCGAGGCGCAGCCTTTGGTGATCTTAACAACGATGGCCAGATAGACGTAGTGATTGGTGTGGTAAACGGGAGTCCGCTGATTCTGCGTAACAACGGATCCAAAAACCACTGGCTGGGTCTTCGATTAATCGGTGTGCAGTCCAATCGAGACGGTATTGGTAGTCGCATAACCCTGATCGCTTTATCCGGCGCTCGCAGGATTTTCGACACGTCAACTTCCGGCAGTTACCTCTCTTCGAGCGATCCGAGATTGGTGGTCGGGTTGGGATCTGCTGATCGAGTGCGTGCGGTGGAGATTCGCTGGCCCAGTGGTCGAGTTCAAACTGTAGCAAACCCGTCTGTCGATCGATATCTAACGGTAACTGAGAGTAAGTAAACTGTCCTTTGATTGACAGACTGCGTAGGTGGATGCCGTTAATATTTTCAGTTTGTTAACGCCTGATAGTCTGATGTTATCCAAAGTTGGAATATTCTTTGATCACAATCAGCTCATCTCATTAGTAAGCCAAAGGAAAAAATGAGCAGTCGTTCTTTCAGTAAGTTCTTAGCACTCGCCTGTAGCTTGCTGTTGTTGTCGTTAACTCTTTTAGCGCAGAATCCGCCGAGTCAAACACCCACTGCTCCTCAGGGTGGCGGCGTAGTCACTGGTGCTGCCCTTAACTACACAAGCAAACGCACTGTTGGAATAACCGATCCGAAAGCACCAACTCTATTCGAAGACGTCACAGACAAGACCGCACTGAGCGCTTTTAGACATCACGCAGGAACGCTCGCGAAGGACTACATTTTTGAAGTTCCTTCAGGAGGCGTGGCGATCTTTGACTACGATGGTGATGGCCTGCCTGACATTTACCTTGTTAATGGATCCACGTTGGCTGCCGAGCAGGGAAAAGAAAAGCCTCCTCGAGCTGCGCTCTATCACAACCTGGGCGGATGGAAGTTTGAAGACGTGACCGAGCAGGCCGGCGTCACAAATGACCGGTGGGGAATGGGCGTAGCGGTCGGAGACTATGATAACGACGGTAGACCTGATCTCTACGTCAGCAACTTTGGTGTTTCCCGTCTCTATCACAACCTGGGCAATGGCAAGTTTGTCGATGTGGCCGAGAAACTTGGGGTAGCTCGAAAGGGTTGGAGCACTGGTGCGACCTGGGGTGACTATGATGGCGATGGACGCCTCGATCTGTTTGTCCCCGGTTATCTGGAAATAGACTTCAATAACCTTCCACGCAGTCCGAGCGAAGCGAATAAACCGGGCGCTGCCGGGCAAAACTTCTGTCAGTTTCGTGGTGCGCCCGTGATGTGTGGGCCACGAAGCCTGGCTGGCGAAGGTGACACCTTATATCACCAAAGGGCGAATGGCACTTTTGAAGACGTAAGCGTAAAGGCTGGCGTTAATGATCCGCAGAAATATTATGGTTTCACGTCGGCTTTCGTGCATGTGAATGAGGATAATCTCCTGGACCTGATCGTTGTAAACGACTCGACGCCAAAGCAACTTTATATTAATAAAGGAGACGGCACATTTGACGAAACTGGCTATCCGTCCGGTGTAGCGCTCAACGAAAACGGACGCGAGCAGGCCGGCATGGGGTTGGCCATTGGTGACTATGACAATGACGGCCTTGTCGATTTTCACATCACAAACTTTTCCGACGACTCAAACGTCCTCTATCACAATGATGGTAACGGAGAATTCACAGACGTAACCTTTCTGGCAGGACTCGGGGAAGTAACCCTCCCATTCCTCGGTTGGGGCACGGCCTTTTTGGATTATGATAACGATGGCTGGAAAGATCTGATCGTTGCGAATGGACACGTTTATCCGACGGTCGATCAACATCAATGGGGTACCAGTTACGCGCAGCAACCCCTGCTGTTTCGTAATCGCAAAGATGGAAAGTTCGAGCGAGTAGGAGCCGCGCCGGGAAGTGCATTGGCGTACGCGTGGCCTAGTCGAGGGCTGGCAGTCGGCGACCTCGATGGAGACGGACGTCTCGATGTCGTCTTCAATAACGTGGACTCAAAACCCACGGTAT
>Ga0126384_10001131_pt1 | contig 15643 bp, 11 predicted proteins | sample PanSoiMetPlot_36_FD_92543 | JGI IMG/M metagenome (GOLD analysis project Ga0126384, IMG submission 92543) | Tropical forest soil microbial communities from Panama - MetaG Plot_36 | ecosystem: Environmental > Terrestrial > Soil > Tropical forest > Bulk soil | place: Panama | collected 2016-02-17 | reverse complement strand
GTTCTTCAAAGATGCCGGAATCGATCTGCGCCAGGATCGTCTCGCTTTGCAGCGTCTGAAAGAAGTGGCGGAACGGGCCAAGTGCGAATTGTCGTCAGCCACCGAAACGACGATTAACCTGCCCTTCATAGCCGCCGACGCTAGCGGTCCAAAGCACTTCAATAAGACGCTGAACCGTGAAAAGTTCGAAGAGTTAGTTTCGGACCTGGTCGAGCAGACCATCGAGCCTTGCAAGCAGGCTCTAAAGGATGCCAAGGTCCAGCCTTCCGATATAGATATTGTTATTCTGGTGGGCGGCCAGACGCGATCTCCCATTGTCGAGCGCACAGTTACCGAGATCTTCGGAAAGAAACCTTCAGCTGAGATCAATCCTGACGAAGTCGTCGCCATGGGCGCAGCAATCCAGGGCGGTGTGTTGACTGGCGAAGTCAAGGACATTGTGCTGCTGGATGTCTTGCCGCTAAGTCTCGGTTTGGAAACTCGCGGCGGCCTGTTCACCAAGATCATCGAGCGGAACTCAACGATTCCGCTTAGGAACAGCCTCACGTTTACGACTGTCGTCGACAATCAGTCTTCGGTAGAAATTCACGTGTTGCAGGGCGAGCGCGATCTTGCGGCCGGCAATCGCTCATTGGGTAAGTTTGAATTGGTTGGCATACCTCCGAACCCGCGTGGCGTGCCCCAGATTGAGGTTTCTTTTGAAGTCGACGCCAACGGAATCGTTTCAGTTTCGGCTCAGGATAAAGCGACGGGCAGAGCCCAACAGATGAGGATTACGCCAACCTCAGGCCTGCCTCCTGATGAAATCGATCGACTTATCAGGGATGCCGAACTCTCTGCTGAAAGTGATCGGCAGACGAAAGAGGCCCTCGTAATGCGAAACAGGCTGGATACGTTATTACGCAATACGCAAAAGTCTTTCTCGAAATTCGGCGGGCTCCTTTCAGCTAATGATCAGAAAATCGCCGAAGGTGTTTTCAATGAGAGCGAGGGAGCGGCAAAAGGTACTAATCTCACTGAAATTACCAACGCGCTGACGAAACTTGAACGAGTAGCTGGCGACCTGACTGCTGCAATGATGAGACCGGAAAACCAGGATGGTGACGTGGAAGAGCGGGCGAAGCGTTAAGCCAATCGCAGTTGCATAATCCGTTATTATGTTCCCTGGGGGCGGACTTCGTGTCCGCCTTCCGCGTCAGAGAGCAGGCGCAATCTCAGGCATGGGTCAACACGTTACCGAGCTCGAGCCGGCTTAAGTGGATCGAAATCAGAACCGGAAGGTTGAACTCTGAATGCCAGTGGCCTTAGGATGCGCTCTGCGAATATATACGAGACTATTTTAGAATGATTTCAGAAAGGCCGTTTAAACTTTCATAATGAGCAAGCGAGACTATTACGACATCCTCGGTGTGGCTCGAACCGCCACCGATCAGGAAATCAAGAGTGCCTACCGCCGTTTGGCGCGCAGTCATCATCCGGACATCAATCCCAACAATGCTGCGGCGGAGGAGAAATTCAAGGAAGCCGCCGAAGCCTACGGTGTTCTATCCGATCCCGAGCAGCGACGCCGCTACGATCGTTTCGGGCACGCCGGCGTATCAAGCAGCGCCGGTGCAAGTTGGGGCGCCCCGGGATTTGGTGGAATCGAGGACATTCTTGGTGATCTGTTCGGGTTTGGGGATGTTTTTGGCGGAGCTCGAGCCGGCTCGCGTCGTTCAGCTGCACAGCGTGGTGCTGACCTTCGCTACGACCTGGAGATAACTCTCGAAGAAGCCGCCACCGGTATGACCGCACAACTGCGCATTCCGAGGCTTGAAACCTGTGAAGGTTGCAAAGGCGTCGGAGCAGCGCCAGGAACTACTCCCGAGAGTTGTCAGACTTGCGGTGGAACTGGGCAGGTTCGCTATCAGCAGGGGTTCTTTTCTGTCGCCCGAACCTGCCACGCTTGCCGCGGTGCAGGTCGCGTAATCGGAACTCCATGCACTCAGTGCAAAGGTGCAGGCCGCATCGAGCGTGAAAAGTCGATGGAGGTAAAAATCCCCGCTGGAGTCGAGACCGGCTCGCGACTGCGAGTTCAGGGAGAAGGCGAGTCAGGATCAAACGGCGGTCCAGCCGGTGATCTTTACGTCGTGATACAGGTCGCTGAACACGATCGTTTTGAGCGGCAAGGCGGCAACTTGTATTCATCCGCTAATATTACGTTTGCTCAAGCCGCACTCGGAGCCGAGATCTCAGTCAAGACTCTCGACGCTGAACAACTGCTGAAGATTCCAGTAGGTACTCAGACGGGCACGGTGTTTCGCCTGAAGGGTCAGGGTCTGCCTGTGCTCGGAGGTCGCGGCAAGGGTGATCTTTTCGTGGCCGTTACCGTCGTTACTCCCACCAGTCTGACACGGGAACAGAGACGTCTGCTCGAACAACTGGCAAGCGTCGAGGACAAAGATTTGGAAGACAAGGGCTTGGTCGACAAGGTCCGCGATATTTTTGGCTAGCCAGAATTCCCACAGCCCGGAGGATTAGTCATGAAGTTTTTTCCTCGCGTTCGATTTGCCCTATTCCTGACTGCGGTTTTGCTTGGCAGTTTTCTCTCCGCGCATGCTCAGAATGAGATGGCCCGCTGGGAACAGTTCGATTTTGCCAGAACTGAACTGAAACCGGCTGATGTTGGCGCGGTTCCGCTCGAAGACTTAAAGCTGATGCGCGGGCTCGTGTTCGGCCGGCATGGCCGCGTTTTTAAAGATGCGGAAATTAAACTTTATCTCAAAAACCTGAGCTGGTTTAAGGAGAATCCGAGTTTCAGCAATGCCGAGCTAAACAAGACCGAAAGATACAACCTCGACATTATTCGTGACGCTGAAGCCCGCAAACACGAGACCGTGCAACCGGGCGACCTGCGATTCTGGCGGACGCGGGCTCTCACCGTGAAAAAACTCGGCACTCATAGCGGCGCTGAATGGCTGGTGTTGCGGTCTGAGGTTGAGGCAATACATGGGAAACGTTTCGCCGAGCCGTGGCTGCAGAACTACTTCGAGGAACGCTACTGGTATGTGCCGAGTGATCATTTCAATGTGAAGGACCTTTCCGCTGTGGAGCAGAAGAACCTGCTCACGATAGCTGAAGCTGAAAAACGGTCGCGAAAGATTGGGTTGGCTCCCGGCGACATGGAGCTCTTTGAAGACAAACCTATCACAGAGGAAATGCTGCACGGGTTGAGCCTGAACGAGCTGCGACTGCTGCGTAACGAGATCTACGCGCGTCATGGCCGCGGCTTCCAGGCTGAATGGCTTTCGCAGTACTTTGCGGAGCAGCCGTGGTACCTCTACGACCAGAATTTCAAGGACGAGGAATTGTCCGGCTTCGACAAACAAAATGTCCTGACCATCGTGGCTTATGAGAACAAGTTACACGACGACCTGGGCCGCAAACTGATATCCCGCAGCCTCCTCGAAGGGTTATTCATTGAAGATGCTGCCAAAATGCGTCAGGAGATTTACGCACGGCGAGGCAAGGTGTTTACTAAGGAACCGTGGTTCCAAAAATACTTCGAGAGCTTTGCGTGGTATAAAGCGGATCCTTCTTTTACAGACGCTCAGTTAACTGACATTGAGAAGAAGAACATCGCTACGATAGCCGCCTACGAGAAAAGGGCTACAAGCGCGATGAGCGTCATAGAGGGTTGATAAAGCCCACCCGAGTCTCGCGTGTCGAGACTAAAACAAGAAAGGCTCTTACAACTTGTAGCGCACACCTGCACGGCGCAGTTCGGCGTCTTCAACATCGATGTTTTGAAGTCGCAAGGTGACGTCTGCATTTAGATCTAGTCCCGCGCGCTCACCGGCTTGAAGCTTTACTGTTCCGGCAGCTGCGATCATCGCAGCGTTGTCAGTCGATAGATGTGGAGTGGGGAAATAGATCGGGATGCCGAGTTTCTTTGCTGACTGGCGGCCGGCTTCTCGCAAAGCCCCATTGCACGCTACTCCGCCTGCGACAATAAGGGTTCGCGGAAGGTACTCCTCAGCAATGCGCTCCATCGTCCCCACCAGCGAGCGCACCACGACGCTCTGAAAGCTTGCAGCTACGTCCTTGATTGCCTGGGATGGTTCCTCGCCGTTCATTACCGGTTGCAGCGCAGTTTCCCGCGCATACTTCGTTACCGCAGTCTTCAATCCACTGAAACTAAAGTCGGGACGCCCGTCTCCCATCCGCGGCACGGAGAACTTCACCGCGCGTGGGTTTCCTTCGCGCGCCAGCCGCTCAATAATCGGCCCGCCCGGGTAACCAAGACCGAGCATCTTGGCGACCTTGTCAAAGGCTTCGCCCGCCGCATCGTCGCGAGTGCGAGCGACCACTTTGTACTTCCCGGGCTCAGGAACAAAGAAGAGATTTGTATGCCCGCCGGAAACAATCAGGGCAAGCGCTGGGTGCTCAATTGGCGGATTCTCAAAGGCTACTGAGTAGACGTGTCCTTCGATGTGATTCACGCCTACCAGGGGTTTGTCGAGGGCGAATGCCATTGCTTTAGCGTACGAGACACCGACCAGGAGCGAACCGACCAGGCCGGGACCGACCGTAACAGCAATACCATCGATTGCATCCTGCGAGACGTGAGCACGCATCAGCGCCTCCTCAACGATGAGCACAATTTTGTCGAGATGCTCGCGCGAAGCGATCTCAGGCACAACGCCCCCAAAACGCTTGTGAGTTTCTATTTGCGATGCAATTACGGACGAGAGAATCTCGCGGCCATCACGCACGACGGCGGCCGCAGTCTCATCACACGAAGTTTCGATTCCCAGAACAATCATTTGAAGCTTCCAATTCTGACGAGGATTCTAGCAATCTTTGCATCGCGTTGCAGTTCGCGCCACGGGCGTCCCGCCCGTGATTAGCCTGTTGGTCTCATTCATCAGTCTTCCGGAAAAAACTCAGCGCCGATTCGCCCTGCTTGAGTATGCGATACCGCACGAGCTGATCGACGCTTTCCGGCAGGTCCGTCTTGTGATGATGCTCTACCACTAGCATTCCATCTGCTCTCAACAACTCCAACCTGGTGTCACCAAGCGTATCGAGCACGCCCAGGTAGTCTTCGGAGTAGGGCGGGTCATAGAAGACAATGTTCCAGGCTGCGGACTTTCCGTGACTTGCCTTACGCAAAAAGTCGACAGCATCAGCCGTAACCACCTCGAAATCCTCCGGACTGGCCTTACAAAGCGCGAGATTGCCTTTGATCAAAGCGCGCATTTTTTTGGAGCGGTCAACGAATGTTGCGTGCGCCGCACCCCGAGAAAGCGCCTCAATACCGATCGCTCCCGATCCGGCACAAAGGTCCAGGAAGCGGGCGTCAGTTATCTCAGGAGTAAGTATGTTGAAGAGAGTTTCGCGCAGACGATCTGAGGTTGGTCGCGTATCGAGCGTTGCGGGACTCTTGAGATTTCGCCCTTTGAAATGTCCGGCGATGATTCGCAATGTCTCTGTTTTTGGAGGGCAGGTATAACTTGCGGCCTGACGGCTGGCGAGAGAGTCTCACGCCAGACCGCCAAGCGCGCGGGGGAGAAAAAAGAAGGTTGTCGATCAGCCAGTTAGAACGTGCAGCCGTAAGCCTTCATTGAAGTCTTTGCCGCGTCAATCTGAGTCTTGCACACGCCAGCGAGTGTAGCCTTGGTCTGCGGATTGGCGGCCAGTTGCTTCCAGGATTTGCGCCACTCAGCCATGCCAGTATTGAATTGCGCGCGAGCGGCTGCTGGAACTTTGCTGTTCACACATGATTCGTAGGCAGCAAGAAAATCGTCACACTCAGCAATGCCAATCTTGTCGGCGCTGCTGGTAGTGACGGCTGAGCTCGCGGGGCTGGCGGCAGGCTTGTTGGTATTCGTATTCGCTGTGCTCGGCGGAGTGCTTTCTGGCTTACTGCATGCGGCCAGCACCAATGCGCTGAATAAGCAGCACGCTATGACTGTCGTCTTGATCATGATCGTCTCCTGAACCTTTCCGATCGACTCGGAATGAAGAGCAAGAAGGTGATAGAGCGGCGGCATGATACACGAATATGCGGGAAGCGGGCCAGAGAAGGTTACCCAGCTTGTCAGAGACGGTGGTTTTCCGCACAATCCGCCGAAAAAATTGCCATTTATCAACTTCCATTTCTCATTTCCCATTTTCCTTCGAGTCAAGTCCTGACTTAAAGATTCGCGCTTTAAAATGAAAACTGATAAATGGGAAATCATAAATGGAAATTGGATTGAGAACGGCGAAGGTATTTAAATGTCCTTATCCGATAGCTGCCAGGCCAAACCGCGGATCTTCCCGAATACGCTCGATCATCTTTCTCGTCTCGGCAGATCTTTCTTGCTTCGTTAGATAACGCTCGGCTTCGTTCCGCGCCATTTGCAGAATCTGTATATCGCGAACCAAATTGCCGACACGAAACTCAGGCAACCCGGATTGTCTGGTGCCAAGTAGCTCGCCGGGGCCGCGCAGTTCCATATCTTTTTCCGCTATCACAAAGCCGTCCGTTGTCTTCTCCATCATGCCAAGGCGTTCTTCGGCGATGCTTGTCTTCTTATCAGAGGTGAGCAGAAGGCAGTAACTTTTTTCGGCGCCACGGCCAACACGACCTCGCAGTTGATGAAGCTGTGACAAACCAAAGCGTTCAGCGTGCTCGACGATCATGACCGATGCATTCGGGACATCTACTCCGACTTCGATAACCGTGGTTGACACAAGTATCCTGATTTCGCCTGCAATGAACCGTCGCATCACGTCTTCTTTCTCCGACGGTTTCATGCGTCCGTGAACCAGGCCCACACTCAGCCTTGGAAACACCTTATCGCGCAGGTATTCGTATCTTTGCGTTGCATCCTTCAGATCCATCTTTTCTGATTCTTCCACGAGCGGATACACCACATAGACCTGACGACCGGCATTGAGCTCGCGTTCAATGGTCTTCTTCACTGCTTTTCGGTCTTCAGGATTATCGCCGAAGACCTTTGTTTCGACGGGCGTTCTGCCGGGAGGCATTTCGTCGATTACTGAGACATCAAGATCGCCATAAACCGTCATCGCGAGCGATCGTGGAATCGGGGTGGCAGTCATCACCAGCACGTCTGGATTAAGTCCGCGAGCACGCAGTTGGGCCCGTTGGAGGACACCAAAACGATGTTGCTCGTCGATGATGACAAGACCAAGCTGATTGAAGGCGACGGTCTCCTGTATCAACGCTTGCGTTCCGATGCATGCTTGAATCTCGCCGGCAGCGAGGTCCGCATGCAATCTGCGCTTTTCGGCACTCCGCAGCGAGCCGGTCAGCAGCTTGACTCGATAGGGGGTTTTTGCCAGCATCCGTTTAATGTTGCGCGCGTGTTGCTCAGCCAGGATTTCTGTTGGCGCCATCAATGCTGTCTGATAGCCGTTTTCCATGGCCGCCAGCATGGCAATCATGGCAACGATGGTTTTGCCGCTTCCCACATCGCCCTGCAGCAGACGATTCATGGGAGCGTCAGATTGCATGTCTTTGAAAATCTCCACCACGACCCGGCGCTGTGCAGCGGTGAGTTTGAAAGGCAGGACTGAGGCGATGCGCATTTTCATTGGCTGGTCAATCTTTATATGGGCGCCCTTTGGCTCTTTGATCCTTTCGCCTCGCTTCAAAAGTAAGCCAAACGCCAGCCAGAAAAAGTCTTCGAATATCAGTCGCACATGTGCCGGGCTGCGAGCATCCTCGTACTGATCCAGAGATGCCGTCTCGGACGGAAAGTGGATTTGACGAAGCGCCTCTTCGCGTCCGATCAAAGCATTCCGTTTCCGCAAATCGAGCGGCAGTGTCTCGGGAATAGCGTTGTCGTTCAGTGCCCTCAGCGAGCCATGAAGTATTTCGCGCAGATGCTTTGGTCTGATGTCTCCGAGTTTGCGATACACCGGTACGCGTCTGCCCACGTGAATACCAGCGAGTGCCGGGTCGCTCTGAAAATCATGCTCGACGGAGTCACTGCGAACATCGTGTTCCTCAGATTCATCGGCGTCAGCCTGTGAGGAAATGGGCAAAACTTCGATCTCGTCGGGCTTGTTTAGTTTGAGTGAATAGGTAGCTCGCCGCTTGTCCCACTCCCACTTTCCGAACGCGACGAAGCGTACCCCTCGTTCAAACCGTCGGGTATAGTTCGCAATGATCTGCTTCGCATGTGGTCCAGACAGGAAAGTCCATACCATTACTGGGCGCCCGGTGTGTTCACGATCGGTTGCCGAGATCTCAAAAATGTACAGCTGTTGCCGAAAAGAGCGCTTGTTCCTAACTTGATAACCGCCGGCCACCTGGACATACAGTTCGAGTGAAGCTTCCATGCCCGGCTGCAGGTCGCGAATGCGGGCGAGGTTCGAACGGTCTTCGTAACGCATCGGTAAGTAGCAGAGCAGGTCTTCTAATACTACTTCTGCGGATCCCTTAGTGCGGGTGGTTGAGGATAACGCTTGCGCTAATCTTGCGGATAACTTTTGGCCGAGACGTGCTACCTGATAGCGATGTAGTTCATTGACTGGAGTATCTAGCGAAAGCGGGGCCTGCATTTGGCGCGATCATAACACGGTCGCGACTGCGGATTGTGGCGATTGCGGATTGCTAGCTAACGCGAGTTGATCTGTTTAATTGCTGTGAGGATCCTTGCGAACGGACGCTGAAAGCCATTCAATCAAAGAGATATGAAGATACTGGAGAGTCTCAAAGGTCGATGTGAATTGACGCCTCACTCTAATCTTGAAAGTATTACAGTTCTGCTCTGAAACAAGTGCACATTATCAGTCGTTCATAACGTCATGGATCGCTGGGAATCATCGGTCGAAAAACAGATTCGCGAAGCGATGGAGGCTGGTGAATTTGACAATCTGCCTGGCAAAGGCAAACCGGTCGACTTGAGTGAGAACCCTTTTGAAGATCCCGACCTGCGTACTGCCCACCGGCTCCTCCGCAACGCCGGCTTTGCTCCCGCATTTATCGAAGAAAGAAAAGCAATAGACGCTGAGTTGGAAGAGGCCCGAGTAAAGCTGGCCCGTGCCTGGCAAATCTATCAGCAGAACGGAAGCGCCAGTGAATCAGTCTGGAAGCGCGTGCTGGGCGAGTTTGAAGAACTGGTCGCGCGGCTGAATAAGACTATCAGAGTTCATAACCTCAAAGTGCCCGCCGGCGCTTTTCATCGAGTGCTGATTGATCTGGAGCAAGAGATCGGGCGCGCCAAAACCAAATGACCTGTCATTGACACGGCAACGAATTAGCCGCGGATGAACGCGGATCCAGACAAACAGTTATACAGATACGTATTATCCGCGTTTATCCGCGGCCATTCTTTGTCACTACCAAATCCGCAATCCGAAATTCGTGTGGATTTCTCCTGAACCTCTGGTAAGCTAAGCCTTCTCGCTCAGGGCAGTTCGGGCGGTTTCCCAGAAGCAGTCTCTACCATGTGGCTCGCTTTTGGTGGCGTCATAGTTTGTCCAGTCAAGGCTTATGTTTCTTCCTCTGGGGCAGAATCGCGCCGGAACTGGTATTCTTCGAGTTGCACTTTCTCAAGATGTTTCATACTCGCTAAGAAGGGAATCAATCAGTTTATGCGAAATGGCAAAATCATCCTGACGGGTGCGTTGCTGGCATTGTGCCTGGTCTCGGCATGCGTTTCCGGATCCCAGCCCGGCAACGGCACGACTGCGGTTAGGAAGAAAAAAGGGCCCAACGATCCGGTCGTGATTGGTTTTTCAATGGATACGTTGAAAGAAGAGCGTTGGCAGCGCGACAAGGATCTGGTCGAGAAACGCGGCAAAGAAGTGGGCGCCACGATTAACGTGCAAGTAGCCAACGGCGATGACAGTCTGCAGATCAAGCAGTCTGAGAACCTGTTGACACAAGGAGTCGACGTCCTGATCGTTGCTCCTCACAATGGTGAGATAGCCGCGTCTATCGTGGAGGCTGCCAAACGACAGGGTGTGCCGGTAATCAGCTACGATCGCCTCATCAAGAACTCCGATGTCGATCTGTATGTCTCACACCAGGTCGTGAGAATGGGCGAGATGCAAGCGAAATACTTGCTTGATCACGTCAACAAGAAGCCCGCCAACTTTGTGATTGTCGGCGGCTCGCCCACCGATAACAACGCCTTGCTGTTGCATCAGGGTCAGATGAATATTCTCAAGCCGGCGGTGGATCGGGGCGATGTGAAGATCGTTACCGATCAATACGCCAAAGAATGGCAGGCGAGCGCGGCGCTCAACATCGTCGAGAATGCTCTGACTCAGGCTAATAACCAGGTGGACGCGGTTGTGGCTTCCAACGACGGGACTGCTCGCGGCGCAATTCAGGCCCTGGAAGGGCAGAACCTCGCCGGCAAGGTTTTGGTTTCCGGTCAGGATGCTGATCTCGCTTCGCTTAGTTTGATCGTTCTGGGCAAGCAGACCATGACCGTATACAAGTCGATTCAGCCACTCGCCTATGCCGCGGTAGACGCCGCGATGAAGTTTGCCCGTGGAGAAAGCGTGCCTACGAAGGACACAATTGATAATGGAAAGAAACCCGTGCCTGCCATCTTGTTAGAGCCTGTCGCGGTTGATCGAAACAACTTGCTCGACACGGTAGTGAAGGATGGCTATCACACGCTGGCGGAGATTTGTGCGAGTATTCCGCCGGATAAGTGTCCGAAACAGTAAGGCAGAGGTCTTTGGCCTTAGGTCTTTGATCTTTGTTCTTGGCTTTTCAATCCGCCTGCTTAGACAAAGAACAAAGTACAAAGGCCAGTACAAAGGCCAAAGACCAAAGGCCAAAGACCCTTCTTCTCAGAATGACTCCTTTCTTAGAGATGCGCGAGATTACGAAGACCTTTCCCGGTGTTCGTGCTCTCGATGGTGTGTCTTTCGACCTTAACCGTAACGAGCTCCATGCTCTTGTAGGCGAAAATGGCGCGGGTAAATCGACGTTGATGAAAATCCTCGGCGGCGTCTACGCGCATCCTCAATACGGTGGCGAGATCCTAATTGATGGACAAGTGCAGCGCTTCAACGGCGTGCGCGATGCTGAACACGCCGGCATTGCGGTGATTTTTCAGGAACTGTCGCTCGTAAAGGAGATGAGCGTCGGCGAAAATATCTTCCTGGGCCGCGAGCCACGACGTTTTGGTGTCGTTCGCTGGGAAGAACTTTTTCGGCGCGCGCGAAAGTTACTCGACGATGTTCATCTTGCAATTGAACCTCACACAGCCATTCGCAATCTAGGCATTGGACAACAACAATTGGTGGAGATCGCAAAGGCGCTTTCGCACGAAGCCCGCATCCTGGTGCTGGATGAACCGACGGCAGCTCTGACTGATGCTGAGGTCGAAACGCTCTTCGGCATTCTCCGTAAGCTGCGAGAACGCGGCGTCGGCATGATTTACATTTCTCATAAGCTGGACGAAGTGCTTCGTATCAGCGATCGCGTTACAGTGCTGCGAGACGGGCGCACCGTTGGCACCAACGTGACCACCGAGCTGGATGAAGCCCACTTGATCGCTCGCATGGTTGGACGCGAGGTGGGAGATATCTTTCCGACGGTCGATCATGAGCACGGTGATGTTGTTTTTGAGGTTCGTGACATGTCGGTTTGGGGTCCGTCGGTCACAAGTAAGAAACTAGTCGATGGCGTTAGTTTTTCGCTGCGTCGCGGAGAAGTCCTCGGCATCGCCGGTTTGATGGGCGCTGGCCGCAGCGATCTGCTGATGGGAATCTTTGGAGCACATGCTGGTCGAGCGTCGGGTGATGTTCTGGTCGATGGCCGGAAAGTCAAAATCGCAAATCCTGCCGACGCGATCCGCCATGGACTCGGTTTCGTCACTGAAGATCGAAAGCGGTTCGGACTCGTGCTGGACCAAACAATTCTCAACAACATGACGCTCGCCGGATTGAAGCGCATTTCCGGCCGCTTCGTTACCAACGTTGATGCCGAGTCTGCGGCCGGTGAGCGCGCCATGAAAGATCTGCGGGTCAAAGCAAATTCTGTATTTACTGTTGCCAACACTCTTTCAGGGGGAAACCAGCAGAAGGTGGTGTTGGCGAAGTGGCTGCTGACGAATCCTCGCGTACTGTTTCTGGATGAACCGACTCGCGGCATCGATGTAGGTGCGAAGCAGGAAATCTATGCACAAATAAACAAGCTGGCTAAAAGCGGTTTGGCGATTGTGCTTGTCTCATCCGAGTTGCCGGAAGTGCTTGGACTCGCGGATCGAATGCTGGTTTTGCACGAGGGACGTCTGACGGGCGAGTTCATGAAAGCCAACGCCACTCCCGAAAAGGTTATGGCTTGCGCTACTGGTTCACAGCAAAAAGCGGCATAGCGACCACAACTTTGTGAGGTTTTAATGAGTGATCCCGTCATCAACGTTCCCAATCAATCACCCACGGCGTCTGACCTGGTTGCAGCTGAGGAGCCGGTGGCGCGCCAGACGAGAATTGGCAAATTCAAGATTTCAACCGAAGTGCTGCGAGCGTACACAATGCTGTTCGCTCTAATCGCGATTTGGATCTACTTTGATTATTCGACGAGCCACATCTTTCTACAGCCACGCAATTTTTCAAATCTGATGCGGCAGACCGCGGTCACCGGCGTATTGGCCGTGGGAATGTTGATGGTGATCGTAGCCGGCCAGATCGATTTGTCCGTCGGCTCAGTGGTTGGTCTCGCGGGCGGCATCGCTGCGATTGCGCAGGGATGGTGGGGATGGGGACTCGTACCATCGCTGCTCGCAGGCATTAGCGTCGCGGTTGCGATTGGAGCGTTCCAGGGAACTTTAACCGCCTATTTGAATATTCCGGCTTTCATCGTGACACTTGGAGGTCTGCTTGCCTGGCGAGGGGTCGTATTGGGACTCACTAAAGGCGAAACGATTCCGCTTCGTTTACAGGGCTTCAAATCCATTGGCCAGGACTATTCTGGGCCTCAGCTTGGATGGATCATCGCGGTCGTGGCAGTGGCCGCGATCATTTGGAGTACGCTGGCGCGCAATCGAGCGCGCAAACGCCATGAGCTGAAAGTCCCAAGTTTGGGTGCGACCATCGCTCGCATCGTGATCCCCTCAGCGGTGGTGGTGTGGTTCATTTACATGATGAACTCCTACGAGCTCGAGCCCGGTCGCCGCGCTGGGATTCCGATTCCGGTCCTTATCTTTCTCGCGATTGCTTTGTGCGGAGCGTTTCTTACCAGGAATACAACATTCGGCAGGTACCTGTACGCGATTGGCGGCAACCCCGACGCAGCGCGATTGTCTGGAATAAGTTTGCGCAAGCACACACTCGCGGTGTTTTGCATCATGGGCGCGCTGGCCGGTGTCGCAGCGATAATCTATACCGCCAGAGTTGGCAGCGCTTCTCCTGATGCTGGTGGATTGCTTGAGCTCGACGCAATCGCTGCCTGTGTGATCGGCGGCACGAGTCTGATGGGTGGTCGCGGCACGGTGTTTGGAGCGATTCTCGGCGCTTTAATCATGGCGAGCCTCGATAATGGAATGTCGTTGATGAGTGTCCAGCCGTACTCGCAGAGTATTATCAAAGGCGCAATTCTGGTAGCCGCGGTTGGGCTTGATATGGCGGGACGAAAGCGAACGTAGATGGACGAGGTGCGTCGGTGGGCTCGGAAAGCGGATCTCTCATTCGCGCCGTGGCTTCAGCCCGGTGTCTGACAGTGCCTTGAAACGTCAGAACCATTTAGCGGGTTCTGTTTGCATCACTCGATAAACCGTTGAAGCGGTTCTCGGAAAGTTCAGGCTGACACTAGTCACCCAGTTAAAACCGAGTGAGAATGAGAAACGAAAATCCAACACCAACAAGCGAACCTGCATGACTGCACTGATCATTCACGGGCACTTCTACCAACCACCGCGCGAAAATCCCTGCACCGGCATTATCGAGCAGCAACCCGGCGCCCATCCCTTCCACGACTGGAATGAACGAATCCACGCCGAGTGTTACTGGCCCAATGCGTTTGTTTCAAATGGGTTTTCTGAACCGGGCAATAATTACGCCAACGTAAGCTTCAACTTTGGACCCACGCTCCTCTCCTGGCTCGAAACGCATCATCTTGGTGCTTATCAACGGATTCTTGACGCTGATAGGGACAGCGCCGGTAATCATGGTGGACATGGAAACGCGATTGCGCAGGCGTACGGTCACGCTATTCTGCCGCTCTGCAACGACCGTGATCGTTTGACGCAGGTTCTGTGGGGGCTGGCAGACTTTCGTTATCGGTTTGGTCGCGAGGCCGAAAGTTTGTGGTTGCCCGAAACAGCCTGTAACGAGCAGACACTCGACCTCTTGATCGAGCAGGGCTTGCGCTTCGTCATTCTAGCGCCTGGCCAGGCGAGTCGGGTGAAACCCGGCGATGCCTGGCAGGATGCAAGTGGTGGCTACATCGATCCCAGCCAGCCTTATAAGTACGTTCATAGAACTCAGCGGCGCCGCTCGCTGGCCGTGTTTTTTTACGATGGGCAGTTGGCGCAGGCGATTGCGTTTGGAGATGCCTTGCAATCAAGCCAACGTCTGGTGAGTTTGATCAAGCTGGCCTCCACTCGCGGTCCGCTAGTAAACGTGGCAACCGATGGTGAGACTTACGGACATCATTTCAAGTTTGGTGATCTGGCGCTGGCCCATGCGCTTGATGTTGAGATCAAGGACAAAGATATCTGGCTAACGAACTACGGCGAGTTTCTCGATCAGCATGCACCTGAGGTTGAAGTCGAAATCAATTCCGGGCCTAACGGCGAGGGAACTTCATGGAGTTGTGCGCACGGCGTGGGTCGGTGGCAGAGGGACTGTGGCTGCCACACCGGAGGCGAGCCTGGTTGGAACCAGCAGTGGCGGGCTCCCCTACGCGCCTCGCTGGATTGGTTACGTGACACGCTTTCTCTTCAGTTCGAAGAGCTTGGTCGTGATTTTTTGCGAGATCCATGGGACGCGCGCAATGCATATATCGATTTGATTCTTGATCCCAAACAGCGGCCGGCTGACTTTCTTTCAAAGCATGCACGTCGTGAGCTTTCCGTGACGGATCAGGCGCGGGCTCTACTACTTCTCGAAATGCAGCGGAACGCGTTACTGATGTACACAAGCTGCGGCTGGTTTTTCTCGGAAATATCAGGAATTGAAACTGTGCAGATTCTGAGGTATGCCGCGCGGGCTATCGATCTGGTGGAGGACCTTGGTCTTTCATCGCCGCGAGCTCGCTTTCTGGAAATGCTGGCAGAGGCTCGCAGCAATGTCGTTGAGCTCGGCAATGGCGCGAACATTTTCAAGAGGCTCTTCGAGACCGACGCACTGGTGCTCTCAAGCAGCGGTGTTTGATCGAACCTCAACCAGGGTCGAATTATGAAGCAGGACGGGCCATTGGGAAAAACCGAAACACCCAAACCGACTGCCACTGATCGCAACGCAGAAAAGACCTCATTACAACCGCCACCAATCGATCGCAGTTCGCTCAGGGCCTTCTTGCAGCTGAAGCATGGAGATCCACATACGATATTGGGGGCACACCATTTCAACGGTGGCATAGTCATTCGCGCTTTCCGTCCGAACGCCGAAAAGGTTGAGGTGCTGATCGGCAGAAAAAAGCCGCAGCTGATGAATCGTTTGCACGATGCCGGACTGT
>Ga0126384_10001128_pt1 | contig 15664 bp, 16 predicted proteins | sample PanSoiMetPlot_36_FD_92543 | JGI IMG/M metagenome (GOLD analysis project Ga0126384, IMG submission 92543) | Tropical forest soil microbial communities from Panama - MetaG Plot_36 | ecosystem: Environmental > Terrestrial > Soil > Tropical forest > Bulk soil | place: Panama | collected 2016-02-17 | reverse complement strand
TTTTTTTGGGGCGAACGCTACGGCAGTCTTCGCGATCCGTTCGGACACCACTGGGCCCTGGCGACTCGGATTGAAGATTTGGCGCCGGCGGAGATTCAGCGACGCGCCTCCGCTCTCTATCAACAAAAGTCTTGACTGCCACAAATCTATAGTATATCCACATCGGATATATCTGAACCGGAGCTAAGCAATGATGATCTGGAATGCGGCGGCCCTTGCCTCGCTGGTTGCAGCGGCCGCGCCCGCCACCGTCGACTGGAAAGACTGGTCGCCGTTGCTCGGGACCTGGGAGGCAGACCGCTCAGGCGACGGCGCCACCGGGGCCTTCACCCTCTCGGTGGAGCTTCAAGGGCATATTCTGTTGCGCAAGAACCAGGCCGACTATCCGAAGACAAAAGAGCGACCGGCCTTTCGCCACGAAGACTTGCTGGTGCTGTGGCGGGACGGATCGGTCACTCGCGGGGAGTATTGGGACACCGAAGGACACTTCATTCGGTACGTCGTCAGTGTCGACGCGGGGTCGAAGACATTCACATTCGCTAGCGACGTCATTCAGGGCCAACCGCGCTACCGGTTGACCTATGTGGTCTCCTCCCCGAGCGCCCTGTCGCTTAAGTTCGAAATCGCGCCGCCGGATGCCCCGGAGCAGTACAAACCGTACATCAGTGCCAACCTGCATCGCGTTCACTGAGGTCGCTTCGGCGCAGAGCGGGGCTATCTCCGCTTCTCCTGCAGACCAACCACAGCGCTGAGCTCCTTTTTGTTGTCATTTGCCCAGCGACAGATTCTGCGCAATGGGATGACAAAACTCCGCCCGAGCTTGGTCAGGGAATACTCGACGGCAACGGACTTGGATTGTCGCGTCACCTGCCTGGCGATTAGTCCCGAGGACTCGAGATTGCGGAGGGTTCGAGTCAGCATTCGCTGAGAAACGCTTCGCAAACCACGTCGCAACTGCCCGTGGCGGCGTGGCCCCTCCTTCAGCGAGTCCATGACCTTCACCGTCCACTTGCCGATGAAAAGATGATCGCCTGTGGATGGCTCCTTCATCCCTGCCTCCACGTGCCAGGTGCCACCGCACGCTGGCAGTTTTTTGCTCGAGGGGCAAGCGGGAACACAAGTGTACCTACTTGACAGCAGTGGTTGTCCACAAACAAGGTGCCAGCCGCACGCGTTTCGGCGCGCAGTCTGTTTATTTAAATGGAGGCAAGCTTGAGCCTATCTCAAATACTGATCGTCGCGTTGGTATCCCTGATTGCTCTGGTCGTTGTCTCATACATCATCGAAGCGCTTCGGCCTGCGCCGAGGCCGCCCAAAACTCTGGCCTGGGCCCCCAGCATCCCCATCCAGTACGCGAACATCGGCGGCATCAAGATCCGGTACATCAAGACCGGCGTCGGCCCGACCCTCGTCCTTCTCCATACCTTGCGCACGCAGCTCGATCTTTTCGAAAAGGCCGTCCCAGATCTGGCGAAGTCTTTCACCGTCTACGCCCTCGACTACCCGGGTCATGGCTATTCGGACATCCCGAACGCGCGATACGACGCCGACTTTTTTGTTCACTCCGTCGAGGGGTTTCTCGACAGCCTTGACCTTCGCGATGTGACGCTCTGTGGGGTATCCATCGGCGGCGCGATTTCCCTGATCATCGCCGGACGGCGCAACGCGCGCGTGGCCCGCGTGGTGCCCATCAATCCATACGACTATGCCAAGGGACGCGGGTTGACGCGCAGCTCGCTGCTGGGATGGATGATCACGGCGACCTCGCAGACTCCAATGATCGGCGGAACGGTCATGCGACTCCGGAATTTCATCATCATGAAAGCCATCCTCGAGGGTGGTGTCGCAAATCGTCAGAGTATCCGCCCTGCGCTCCTAAAGGAGATGTACACGGTGGGAAATCGGCCGGGCCACTATCGAGCTTTTATTAGCCTGTTGCGCAACGCGGCAAGCTGGGAGACGGCCACCCAGGTCTATGGAAACATCAGCGTGCCGGTGTGTCTGATCTGGGGCGGTCAGGACTGGTCCAATCCCAGCGAGCGCGAGCATGATCGCAACCTGATTCCCGGCGCACAGATGACGACGGTTGAAGATGGCGGACATTTCTTGCCGCTGGATCGCCCTCAAGAGGTGAATGAGTTGATCATCCGTTTTGCCGCTCCCAGTCGGGGCGCAACGAGCTTCGGCTGACGCCCTTCGGAGGTCCCCGTGCCAATTTCAAGCAATCACATCCACTTCTTCATCAGCTACGCGGTGGCGTTCCTTGGTTTCAGCCTCATCGCCAGATGGTATCTTTGGCCGGCGATCAAGGATCGCGCGCCCAAGAACGCGCTTACCCCACTTCTTATTTATGCGTGCTTGCGGGTGAATGGCTTGATGTTCCTGATGCCCGGTCTCGTCTCGCGCGAGCTGCCCGCCGCTTTCGCAGTGCCGACGGCCTATGGAGATCTGACAGCGGCCTGTCTCGCGCTGCTCGCTCTGTGGCCTCTTCGCACCGGGAGCGCCCTCGCGGCACCGATGGTTTGGGTGTTCAATATCGCCGGGCTTCTCGACCTGGTTTACGCAAATATCTCCACGTTCAAGGATCATGTCGATCCCACTTACCTCGGCGTCTCTTACTATCTGGCGGTTCTCAACGTTCCGGCCATGGTCGTGGTTCACGTCCTGATCTTTGCCTACTTGCTGAGAAAGAGGTCACAATCGTAACCGGTGGCGGACCGCGCTCGGAGTCGCTCGAGCACGTCCCGTCCCATCTGCTTTCCCCTTTTTCAGCATCAAACGTCGCACTTCTCGTAAAGCTACTCTGAATCGGGCCAGCACAGCGAAAGACGCTCACCGCTTCGCTCGAGCAGTGGGCGAATTCCTCCCCCTGCTCGGTGAAAGTGCCTATCTGCAGTGAATGCGATTCTGCACTTAAGTTCTTGCATCACTGCAAATGAAGTGCAGTCAGTAAATGACAGGCGACGTTCAGAGCGGCACAGTCGTCGGAATAACTCGAGAGCTTTCCGTTGACGTTCCTGGTTGATTTGCAGCAATAGCAGCTCCTCCGCGCTCACTCGGCTGAGTAATGAATCTGCAAATGTAACAGCGACAGTCGGTCCTGCGGCGACATGAAGGGTGGTTAGAGTCTCGTCGAAGACGTAGTCGCTCGTAATGGCGACGTAACCCTCCTTTTCCAGACGTCGATCTGTTTCAACCCAGAGATCATGGTGCCGATCTCGCGAATTGGCCAATCCCAGAAACGCCCAGGTATCGTAAAAAAATGATCTCAGCGCTTCTTCGTCCGCATGGTAGGGGGACGTTCCCCTGCGTAGAGAATCGCGTCTGCCTGGTCGGCTGCGGACGGGCCAGCATAGAGCCCACGCCGCAACTGCTCTCGGGCCCTGGCGGCACGTTGACGCAACTCCTGTTGATCTGCCTTGTTCTCGTACCTATCCAGGACCAGCTCGGCACCTTGAGTCAGGAGATCCGTAACCGACTTGTCATGCTTCGCTGCCGCGGCCTTCAATCTGGCGCGCAGCGAGTTAGGCAAATAGAAAGTCGTCTTCGTCGAGTCCACGTTCCTGAGCGTAGCGAGGTGGCAAGCGAGCTGTCAAGCTGTATATACAGCTTACTCCGGCTTCGGGTGAAAGGGGGAGAAATTTGTCACCAATCGCCGCCGAGCACTGCTAGGTTCCTACTACGCTGGTTACCGCAGATCTTGAGGAGCTGGTCGACGGGATCGGAGGGCGCCCAGCGCAATTGATGCGCCGATGAGCCACTGGACAGAAACTGATCGCAGAATTGGCATCTGGTCCGCCGCAGGCGGAGCTGTGATCGCCGCGGTCTATGTGAGTACTGGCATTATTGGTCTGCTGGCTCGGCCGCCGAACGCAAGTCTGTTGCAGCAAGTCGATCCGTATCTCGCTGTGATGGAGATTTTGATCATTCTTTTCGCAGTCAATCTGGTTGCGATACAGGCTTCGGTGTATGCCTTTGCGCAGGCTGATAGAAAAACGTACGCCCTTTTGGCGCTAACGTTCACCGTAGCATTTGCCGTCCTGACGTGTGCGGTGCATTTCGTCTCTCTGACCGTGGGGCGCCAAGTCAAGGCGGAGGCTCTGCCTCGGCTCGTCCAACATCTTTCGTTTGATCGCTGGCCTTCCGTCGCGCTGACTGTTGATTTACTTGCCTGGGACTTCTTCGTCGGCCTGTCGCTGTTGTTTGCTGCACCGGTCTTCCGGAGCGGCGGTTTGCGAGGAAACATTCGAGCCTTGATGATTTTGGGTGGAGTGCTGTGTCTCGCGGGTACTTTCGGACCGTTGCTCGGGAATCTGCAGATTCAGTTTCTCGCCATCGCGGGTTACGCATTTGTATTGCCGGTCGTTTGCGTTCTGCTCGCCGTTCTGCTTCGGCGAGAAACCAGCGCCTCCGGCTGAAATCGAGCTCCGGTCAGACGCTCGTCAGGGGTTTGTAGACGGCGGCGGAACTCGAAGTAACAGTCAGAAGATGTGCTGCTCGCTGCGCACCCTGTAAAGAGTTCTGCACATTCAACGCGCTGAGCGCTTTCGAAACACGGCTACTAACCGCGTCTCCTTCGTCGGCACGCAAAACGCATGGGCACCAATGAGGTTCCATACTTTTTGCGAGTGGTAGTTCCTTCTCAAAGCCTCGCGTGGAGGAAGCATGATTGTTAGCGTGACGGTTCGGCCGAGTCTTATTGCCGCAGTACTTGCCACTTTGATTAGCTTAGTGCCGCGGAGCGCCAACGCCGAGCCACAAATCGGCGACTGGGGCAACTTCAACGCCGACCTGACCGTGCCTGCAGTCATTTTCGGCTCCGTGCTCTTCGTCGACGTTGGCTTTGGAGTCTACGATTTAAGCATGATGCACAAGAGTCACCCGACGAAGAGGGGCTTCGCGATTGCGGAAGTAGCGTTCTCAGCGCCACAAATAGCGCTTGGTACGGCGGGCCTTGTCGCGGCGCTCAGCAACAAGAATGGAGCAGGAGTCCTGTTCATTGGGGGGCTGACGCTGTTGCCAGTAGCGCTGACCGCTCATGGAATCCACACGCTGATCTCCAGGAACGACGCAAGCGATACGATCGGCCCGCAGCACGTCGAATCAAATCCGCCTCCCTGCGCCGGGCTGGATTCTCTCCGGGTGCAACCCACTCTCGTCGCCGGCAGAACCAGCACGGGGCCTGGGATGTCTCTGCAATTTAATTTCTGACTTGGGGTTACGTGGCTCGAGTTGCTAAACAAAAAGACCCGGTGCGATCTCTCAACACCGGGCCCTGCTTTGAGCGCCTTCGTTTCGCAATTACCAGTTCGACAGCTCCCACTGCTGGTTGAGGCCGTGATGGCAGCCGTAGATCTGCATCCACAGGCTGTCCCAATCGAGGCCACTGGCGACATCGATGCAATACTGCTGTGTTTCTCGAGGCGCTGCTACCGTGCGCAGCTCGGCGTGGCTCACGGGCTGCTGTAGGTCGGAGCTGTCCAGATACCAACGCGTGGTAAGAGGCCTGAAGCCATTGGCGTCGACACACGGCACCAGGTACAACAGCTCGTTCCACCAGGCTCTGTGAATCCCAACGCACATGTTGGGATTGAGCATGCTCTGGATCTGAAATCCGTTGAAGGTGTTGTACAACTTGAACTGCTGATTCAAGCCTTGATGACAGCGAAATTGCACGATGGGCGTATCGGGAGTGGTGTATCCCCCGGCGACGTCCAGGCACTTGAGACTGGACAGGCTCTTAATTTGCAGCCGCATTCCCTCGGTCACCGCTGCGTCATTGGTGCCGACGTCTTGAGACTGCGCGTCCTTGCTCTCTGCGCCACATCCGCCCAATGCCATCGAAGCGGCGACCGCCAACAAACATGAAACCAGCCGTCCAAAGAACTTCGCTTTCATTTGAATCCTCCGATTGAAAAAGTTGAAGTTGATTCCCCCACGGGTAGTCGAGGGCGACCGGTGGCACGAATCGGGCCAGTGGTTCACCAGCGCAAACGGCCGCAGTCTTCAGTGGATGCGTCGGTTGGAGACTTTCGGGGGCATGGGCGCGCCCGACCCCAGCACTGGGCGCGCCCGCGCGGGCAACTTGCGCATCACGGGCGACCTATCGCTTCCGTCAATGTTGATCGAAGCACGAGGCACCTACGGCTAACCCGACTGCGGTATTTGAGCTTGACATTCGTATTGCTCGGAGAGGGTGGCAATGCTCTTCGGGGTGCATGCGGTCCCTCGTGCTTAGCGGTGCTTGGTCACACATCCGATCGCCTTGGTTCTGCGATCAGCGACCGGTGGCGCTGGTGATCGGCGCTGCGACCGAAGTGGGTTGCTCTACACGGTGCTTGAGGAATCGTCCCGGGCGCTCCTGCGTCATTTTATCGGCGTCGAGCACCACCTTGCCGTTGATGATCACGTATTCAATCCCTTCGGAGTAGCGACGCGGATCCTCATAGGTGGCCACGTCGCGCACGATCGCAGGGTCGAAGACCACAACGTCTGCAGCCATGCCAGGGCGGAGCAGCCCTCGATCGTACAGCCCCATTCGCTGTGCCGGCTGGGAGGTCATCTTCCGCACCGCCTCTTCCACCGAGAACAAATGCAGCTCGCGAGCGTAGTGTCCCAGTAGCCGCGGCGCAGACCCGAAGCCCCGCGGGTGGCCTCCTTGCTCCGCGAGCGGACCATCCACCGCCATCGCCGGATCATCGATGCCGAGCGAAATCCACGGTTGTTTCAATCCGAGCTGCACATCATCCTCGCTCATAACGAAACGCACCACGTCAATTCGCGCGTGGGCCAGCTCGATCAGATCGAGGAGCGCATCCTCCGGCGACCTCCCCATCTCCTGGGCAACGGCGGAGAGTCGCTTCCCCATGTATTTTTTCAAGGCCGGATTGACGCACGAGATGAGAAGGATTCGCTCCGGCGCTTCCTCGCCCACTCCGCCGCGCCACAGCTCGGATTTGATCTTCGCTCGAAGGGCCTGATCCTTGAACCGGCCGATCATCGCGTCGAGACCGCCCGCCTGCGCCCAATCCGGAATATTCGCGCTCAATCCGTTGTGCGCGGCGTCGTAGGGATACATGTTGGCGGCGACGTCAATACCTTCCGAGCGCGCCCGCTCCAGCCGCGCCAGCAGCTCCTTCATCTTTCCCCAGTTGTTTCGGCCGGCCACTTTCAAATGCCAGATCTCCACCGGGATGCGCGCCTCGCGGCCGATGGCGAGCGCTTCGTCGATGGCGGCCATCTCGTCGTCCGCTTCGCCGCGAATGTGCGACGCATACACGCCTCCGTATTTCGTCGCGACCTTGGCCAGGGCGATCAACTCGGGCGTCTTCGCATAGGAGCCGGGCGGGTAAATCAGCGCGCTGGAGACGCCGTATGCGCCCTGTCTCATCGCCGTTTCGACCAACTTTTCCATTTCCGACAGCTGCACCGCGCTCGGCTGAACATCGCCAAGGCCGAGCACGGCGATCCGCACCTGGGCGGCGCCCACGAATGTGCCAATGTTGATCGCGCTGCGGTTGGCTGCGAAACGCCTGGCGTATCCGCTCAGGTCCTTCCAATCAACCCTGAGCCGGAATCGCTCGAGAAACGATTTCATCTGTGAAAGAGCTGGCTCGCTGACCGGGGCAACCGAGGTACCTTCCCCGGTGATTTCGGTGGTGATGCCCTGCCGGATCTTCGATTCGGCTCGGTTGTCAATGAGAAGGAACAGCTGCGACTGGCCGAGCAGATCGATGAAACCCGGCGCGACCATCCGGTTCTGCACGTCGATGCGGCGCGATGCGGCAGTGCCCGACAAATTTCCGATCGCGACAATGCGGTCGCCTCGAATTCCGAGGTCGGCTCGAAACCAAGGCGATCCGGATCCATCCACGATGCGGCCATTGGCAATGACCAGGTCCAAGCCAGGTTTCGTCGCTGGATGAGCGCCGAGCGCCCATAGAAGACCAGCGATGGCCAGGGCTCGCGTAGCGATTTGCATATTTCCTCCCACGCTGAATTCATCACAAGCGCTGTAGGAACAGCGAGTCAATTGTCTGAGAATTTGCAGGTAGCCACGCACCCAGCAGAACCGGGCCGGTGATGCTCTCAGTCGGCGACAAGATGGCGCGTCGCCATAGCGTTTGGTTCACCTCTTCGTAGCGACTGCGCCAGGTTCGCGCGGTTCGAACAGGGCGCACTGAAGCACCGGCTGCGGCGGATACTTGTTCGGGAGCAGCGGGCAGAAAATGAATACCGAATTCTTGGCTCGGATGTACTTCGGCGGCGCCGCACACCGATGGCAGAGAGATTTCGGGAACGGCAGCGGCGTTGGCGGCACGGATTCCTTGGGATCGCTCATCGCCAACGTCCTCGGTAGATGGACTGCCGACTATTTCCTCTCGGAAATGGCGACCGACGCGCGCGTCGTCTCCCATTCCAGATGCATCGTGCAAGCGCTCCCAGCTTGGTCAAATGCGATGGTAAAATTCTCCATCGGCGAGGACAGCTTTGAGACCTTCATCTCCACCCGAGCGATGTCGTCTGCCTCGCCGGGATAGGGGACGCCCCATTCCCCCGTTTTCTTGCTGATGATCAGCGTCCACTTGTCCGGATTCGGAATTGCGAACAGCGTATAGTTGCCCGCTGGGATGCTCTGGCCGCCGATGGCTATGGCGGTATCGGCGACGAATGAGGTGGCCTCGTTTGCGCCCGCTCGCCAGACCTTTCCGAATGGAACCAGTTCGCCGAATATCTTGCGCCCATTCATCCGCGGGCTCGAGTACGCGACAGCGATGGTCTTGCCATCGGGCAGCTTGCAGCTGGCTTGTGCCGGCGGGCTGGGGCGCTGCGCCTTATCTGGCGGAGCGGCCAGCGGAGAGGTGGAGGCGACAGCAATGCTCAGAAAGAAGGCAGTCAGGTTTGCTGCACGCGTTTGCATATTCTTCTCCGTTCAAGAGCGGGTAATACCGCGGCCAAAAAACTGCTACGTCGGTGGAAAATTCCAGGCCGGGAGATAAGCGACTGCCAACGATGATTATCAAACGTCACTAGAAACTTGCGATTGGCGCGAGATGACGACTTACCTCGATTTTGGTACCAGACACTAGTGATGAAGACTCTGCTCGCGATTGCCGCACTGACGCTACTTCTACCGGCGTGCAAAACCACGTCCTCGCAAGATGCTCCTGCGCCTACTCCACCGACTAACCCGGTACCGAGCAGCACAACGCCTCCGACGAGCACCGGACCCGAAAAGCAGTCCTCGGCGCCGAGCACCATCACCTCTGCGGCAAACGCGAACCCCGAGGAAAGCAAGGTTCTAGCGGAGGGCCGACAGCTGACCTCTCTGTTCTACAAAGGCGAGACGGCCTCCATCTGGGTCCAGATGACGGAAGAGATGAAAAAGGGGCTGACGAGCGAGGAGGCTCTCAAAACCGCGAGCGAGCAACTGGCCGTGCAGCTGGGTTCGGAAACCAAGGTCGTCGACGAGAAAATCCTCTCATCTCAGGGATTCTTGGTCTACATGCGCACCGCTTCATTTTCGAAGTGGCACAAGCCGATGAATATCACCTGGACGCTGGACAGCCAGAGCCACATCGCTGGATTTTACATCAAGCCGGTCGAACAGCCGAAATAGGTCCTCTCAGCGGAGGTGCGCCAGTTTTCACTCGCGCCGCCGCGCCGCGGGGAATGCAACGCCATAGCGCTGCCCAAGCTCAACGAGCGAATCATGATGCTCGCGGTCGATGACAATTCCATCTCTCGCCTGCTTTTCGGCGCGCTCGGCCTCGGGCTGGCCGGGGTAGAGCACGGGCCCAGGCGCATTCGGGATCAGCGGCGCGCGCGTCAGTTGATCCAAGAGGCGCTCGAGCCTGGCCGAGAAGGCGACTCGTTCATCGATGGCACCAGGGTCGATCGCCATGAAGAGCTGCCCCAGGTCCGAGGGCCCCGCAGTTGAGAAGAGCCCGACGATGTTGGGACCGAACGCGGCGTTACTGAGGATTCCGGTCAGGACCTCCACGACCAGCGCCAAGCCGTATCCCTTGTAGCCGCCCGTCTCTTCCTTGCCGCCCAGCGGCAGCAGCGATCCCTCGAGCGCGACCTGCGGCTGCGTCGCCGGAGATCCATCGGGGGCGATCGCCCAGCCGACCGGCAGGGTCTCGCCTCGCCGCTGTGCAACTTCGATCCGCCCCCGCGGCACCGCGGAGGTTGCCATGTCGAGCACGAGCATGCCGAATCGCCCTGCAGGCGCCGCAAAGGCAATCGGGTTGGTGCCGATCATCGAAACGCGCGCCCGAGTCGGAGCCGCAACCGGCGATGTGTTTGTCATGCTCAGGCCAATCAATCCCTCTCGCGCGACCCGCATCGCGTACCAGCCGGCAATGCCGTAGTGATTGGCGTTGCGCAGCACTGAAATCGCCACGCCTGTGTCCTTCGCGCGCTCAATTGCGGCCTCGGTCGCCACGCGGCCGGCGTGGTGGCCCCAGCCATTGCGTGCATCGAACCGCGCCAACGCCGTTTTTCCAGTTTCCATCGCGGGGCGTGCCGCCGGGTCCATCACTTCTGCTTCGACAAGGTTTAGATATTGCGGCAGCCGTGCAGTCCCATGCGACGCGATCCCGCGCAAGTCGGCGGCGACGAGAATCTCGGCGACGTCGCCAGCGATGTCGCCCGGTGTTCCAACTCGGCGGACCAACGCATCGGTCCAGGCGCGCAAGCTTTCCGCCTCGATGACGAATCCCTGAACGGGGTCTGGGTAGAGCGGCATGTTTGATAAATCCTGGTTCGTCTCGCGCGCCGGCAGATTCGGAGCTTTCCTACCAGCTGACTGCTGCTCTGCATCGAGTGTGAAATCCAGCTCGGAAAGCGAGCTTAATTTCACACTCGATTGCTAATTCGCGTTCTCGCTGATGTTTCATGTCTCACTCGTCCTTCGCGGCGCCGCGATGCTTTAGCGCTTGTTCGCGAATCGCGGACAGCGTTGTGTTGGGCGTGATGACCTCCTCCGGGAGGCGCAACTCCAATACCGCGGGCAGGCCGCAAGACAGCGCGCGCTCGAAAGCCGGAGAGAACTGTTCCGTCGTCTCAACGATTTCGCCGAACGCGCCGAACGAGCGCGCGTATGCCGCGAAGTCCGGATTCGTCAGCCGCGTGCCGTGCACGCGTCCCGGGAAGCTTCGCTCTTGCCACATCCGGATGGTGCCGTAGATGCCATTGTTCACGAGCAGCACAATCACCGGCAGCTTGTAATGCATCGCCGTCGCGAGCTCCTGTCCGGTCATCAAAAAATCGCCGTCGCCGACGAAGGACACGACGACGCGGTCCGGATGCAGCGCCTTCGCGGCGATCGCCGCCGGCAACCCGTAGCCCATCGCGCCGCTGGTTGGCGCCACCTGGGACTTGAATCGCCGATAGCGATGAAAGCGATGCAGCCAGGCGGAGAAGTTTCCCGCGCCATTGGCGACGATCGCGTCGGCCGGTAGGCGCTCTCGCAACTGCTTTAGAATCTCCGCCAGCTGGAGCGGACCTTGGACGTGAACCGGCGCATTCCATGCCACGTATTCGTTGCGCGCCGCGGCTGTCTCGGCGAACCAGGGCGGGTTCGACGGCGGGCGCAGACGAGCCAGCGCGCTGGTGATCTCCGGTATGCCGGAGTTGATCGGCAGGTCCGCCGCGTAGACTCGCCCAAGCTCCTCCGCACCGGCGTGAACGTGCACCAGCGTCTGCCGTGGGACGGGGACCTCGAGGTGCGAGTATCCGCCGGTCGTAATCTCGCCCAGCCGAGGGCCGATCGCCAGCACGACGTCGGCCTCCTTGATTCGCGCCACCAACCTTGGGTTGATGCCAATGCCGACCTCGCCCGCGTACTGCGGATGATCATTGTCGAACAGGTCCTGGAAGCGGAAAGCGCAGGCTACCGGCAGTTTCCAGCTCTCCGCGAATTGGCGCAGGCCGGCGCAGGCGTCGGCGGTCCAGCCACTGCCTCCGACGATGGCGATCGGCCGCCGCGCACCGCCGAGGATGCTCGCCAGGCGCGCCATCTGCTCCGCCGACGGCGAAGCCGCGACGCGATGGTAATGCGGAACGCCCGAAGCCTGAGCTGTCTCAGCGAGCATGTCCTCGGGCAGCGCAAGCACCACCGGGCCCGAGCGACCGGACGTCGCCGCGTGAAAAGCGTGGCTCACGTGCTCTGGAATTCGCTTCACATCGTCGATTTGCGCCACCCATTTCGCCATCTGGCCGTACATGCGGCGGTAGTCGATCTCCTGGAACGCCTCGCGCTCGACGAAGTCGCGCCGGATCTGGCCAACCAAGAGAACCAGCGGCGTGGAATCCTGGAACGCGGTGTGGATGCCGATCGACGCATTGGTCGCGCCCGGTCCGCGGCTGACGAGGGCGATTCCAGGCTGGCCGGTCAGCTTGCCGAACGCGTCAGCCATGTTCGAAGCACCGCTCTCGTGCCTGCAGGTGATGAGCGCGACTTTGTCGCGTACGTCGTAGAGCGCATCGAGCACTGCCAGGTGGCTCTCGCCCGGGACGCAGAAGACGTGGCTGACGCCTTGCTCGACCAAGCTTCGCACTAGGATTTGGGCGCCGCTTCCGGAAAGCATCGACGGGCGTCCCATGAAAGTCCTCCGGCTACCGATACGCCTTCGCTTGCGCAGCGATCTGAGCGGCGTCAAATCGGTTCATGTCTTCAACCAATTCGTTGGTGACGAAATCAGACGCCGGTATCTTTGCGTCGATCACCTTCCACTTAAGAAGAAAGTCCAGGTAGGCGTCGAAGTCCTTGATCGAGCTTTCGCCCCATCGCTTCACCCCGCCGGCCTCGAGCCGCCAGTGTTCGGCGCGGGCGAGCAGCGTCTTGACGTCGTCGCGAATTGCTTCCTCGTCGCTTTTGCCCGTCGGCTTGGTCTGTGGATAGACCTCGTAGAGGATCTTCACTGCCGCCTGCGGATTTGCCATCGCGAAGACGGTGCCCATGGCGTAGCCCTTCCCAAGCGCCACCGCCTGCGCGCGGTCCTTCTGCAGCTTCTCCTGAAGCACCAGAAAGCCGTTCGATGGAAAGCGGGCCACCGGTCCGGAATCGAGCAGGCGCACCGGCACTCCGGCGGCCTCGATCAGCGCATATTGCGTGTCGTAAATCGAAAGCGCCGCCACCTGCGCACTGCGCAGCATCGCCGCAGCTTGCGCGGCCTCGCCCACGACGACGATCTGCGCATCCTTTTCCGGGTCGAGACCGTTCATCGCCAAGAGCCCGCGCGCGACCGGGACGCCGCCCGACGCCATCGAGGCGACGCCGATCTTTTTCCCCTTCAGCTCTTTGATCGATCGGATCGGGCCGTCCTTGGGCACCGCGATGCCGTAGATGTTTCCCTGGTAGGCGGTGTAGAAAATCTTTGCCTTGACGCCCTGCCGGAGCGCACCGGGGAGCGGCTCGATCGACGGCAGCGAATAGGGCAGATCGCCCGTCGCCACGAGCTTCACGCAATCGGTGGACCCGGGCACCGGCACCAGTTGCACCTTGAAGCCCGGCGAGCCGAACCAGCCCATCTTCGTTGCGATCGCGAACGGCGCCGCGGCCGATGTGATGGTGCGAGCGCAGAAGCCGAATTTCACCACCGTCTCCGCAGCGCGGACCGGGCCGGAAATCCCGGCCGCGAGCGCAATTGACGCGACGAACGCCACCATGGTTGCTTTCTTCATAGGCCACCTTTGATCGATGCTGCGTTCGATTCTGCTTTCTGCGATGGATCCCAAAAAAGCACTCGGCGCCGGACCGAGACCAGAACCGAGTTGAGCGCCAAACCCATCGCGGCGAGGATGAAGAGAATCGCAAATTCGCCCGCCACGTCCATGCTGAAGTTGCGGCTTTGGATGAGCATTCCCAGGCCCGCCTCCGCGCCGACGAACTCGGCGACGATCGCGCCCACCAGTGAGAACACCATCGCCACTTCCAGGCCGGCCATGATGAACGGGAGCGCGGAAGGCAAGCGGAGCATCCGGAAGATCTGCACCTCGCTCGCGGCGAGTGAGCGCATCAGGTCGACTCGGTCCTCGTCCGCAGAGCGCAGCCCCACGACGGTGTTCACCAGCAGGGGAAAGAAAGCGATCAGCGCGGCGCTCACCACTTTCGAAGTGAGGCCCAGGCCAAACCAGACCACGACCAGCGGCGCCAGCGCGACCTTGGGCATCGACTGAAACATCACGATGTATGGATAGAAGAAGTACTCGACGGAACGACTGGCGGCCAGCGCGGCGCCGATGACAAACGCGACGAGGGAGCCCAGCGCGAAGCCGAGCAGCGTCTCGCCCAAGGTGATCCAGAAGTGCTGAAGGTAGATGCCGCTCACCGCGCCGCGGTAAAGCGCCGCCCCGACCTGCGATGGAGCCGGCAGTATGAACGAGGGAATCCGGAGCAAGCGTACCGCAGCCTCCCACAGCGCAAGAGATGCGGCCAGCAGCACGACGCGCAAGGCGGGGTTGCGGAGCTGGCTCATGCTTCCAGCCCGCCCTTCGCATTGAAGTGAGCGCGGATCCGCTGCACGATACCGCCGAACTCTGGGACGGAGAGCACGTCGAGCGCGCGCGGTCGCGGGATACCGACTGGGACGTGCTCGGTGATGCGCCCCGGCCGAGGCGTCATCACCAGCACTCGATCGGCCAGGAAGACGGCTTCGGCGATCGAGTGAGTGATGAACAACACCGTCTTCCGCCGTTCGAGCCAAATCCTCTGCAGCTCCAGGTTGAGGCCCTCGCGGGTCATCGCGTCGAGCGCTCCGAACGGCTCGTCCATCAGCAGCATCGCCGGGTTGTGGATCAACCCACGGCTGATTGCGACGCGCTGCTGCATGCCCCCGGAGAGCTCCCAGGGGTATCGATGCTCGAAGCCTTGCAGGCCGACCATCGCCAAAAGCTCGAGGGCGCGGGCGCGGCCCGCCTCCCGGCCGAGCCGTTGCACGTCAACCGGAAGCAGCACGTTGTCGAGCACCGTTCGCCAAGGAAAAAGAACGGGTGATTGAAAGACGACGCCGATGTCGCGCCGGGGTCCAGTGATGGCGACGCTGTGCAGCTTGACCTCGCCACGCGTCGCTGGAAGCAAGCCCGCGAGGATTTTCAGGAGGGTCGATTTGCCGCAGCCGGACGGCCCCACGACTGCCACGAACTCGCCCTCGGCGACATTGAAGCCGATCTCATCCAGCGCGAGCACCGTCCCGCGCGGAGTCTGGTACTCCTTGCGCAGATTCTTGACGGCAATTACGTCGGCCGAGTGCGCCATCGCGCCTCCTCGTCGACCAAGGTATCAAGGGAGCCACGAGTGAGTCAGCAATCAAGAGTGTTCGTCAGTTCGTACACCACCGCCCAAAGCCTGCGCCCGTTTCCGCCGGCCTCCGCCCGAACGCGGTTGCCCAAGCCCGTCTCCACCGCAGTTTCTTGCACGCCCCACTCCGGACTTCGGAAGCAATTGGCCGTGGCCGTCGCAAGCTCTGAATTGGAATGACTCGTGGGCGCGAAAGATGTAGCGAAGACCTGCATTTACGGGTGCAAGGCAGAGCTCGCAACAGCACCGGATAGAGAGGAACTTGTGGCCACAAAAAAAATCATTGCAGTGGTGGGAGCAACCGGCGCGCAGGGCGGAGGCTTGGTGCGCGCGATCTTAAGCGACCCGAAGGGCGAATAT
>Ga0126384_10001127_pt1 | contig 15666 bp, 6 predicted proteins | sample PanSoiMetPlot_36_FD_92543 | JGI IMG/M metagenome (GOLD analysis project Ga0126384, IMG submission 92543) | Tropical forest soil microbial communities from Panama - MetaG Plot_36 | ecosystem: Environmental > Terrestrial > Soil > Tropical forest > Bulk soil | place: Panama | collected 2016-02-17 | reverse complement strand
TCGAGCAAAAATTGGAGCAGACATCTGATGAGCCGCCTCTGTTTCAGACAATCTTTCCCGATGAAGGACTTTTCAAACAACCAAGGCGGAACATTTTGTGTCTCGCCCAGGACAACGGAGGTCGCATCTGGGCCGGTACTGGAAGCGGCCTCTTTCAGGTCGAAAAGGGAGTCAATGGATGGGTGTTACACGAATTTGGAGTTGCCGAATGGAAGGACAAAGGCTTTGGATTTGCCGACCTTCTGCCCGATTATGAGGGAGGCTTGCTCGCAGTTACTTCCGGAATTTATCGAATCTCCCCGGATGGAGACATTAAGAAGTTATGTGACGATGCATCGTCTTCGATTGTGATGGACCGTGAGGGAAGACTTTGGATGGACGCTTACCCCGCGCTAAAGCTATTTGCATATGAGAACAACTCGATGCGGCTTCTGCGTACGTTTACGCAGAAGGACGGCCTGCCGCCAAACGCAATTCATTTCAGAACAGCGCAAACACTGGAAGGCCGCATCTTTGTTGGGTATGAGTACGGACTATCTGAGTATTTACCGAACGCAAAAGAGAACGAGGCACAATTTCATTTTCTTGCTCGTGAAAAAATAAATGGATTTGCGCTGGACGCGGCTGGCAACTTGTGGGCTGCAACGGATTCAAGGGGTGCGTGGAAAGTCAGTCTTTCGGGATTTACACTATTCGACAGTCAGGATGGCGTGCGTCCTTCGGATGAGATCATGTCAGTGTTCTCTGACAGGAAAGGAGAAGTCTTTATTGCGTCACGCCCCAACCAGTTATCACATTTTACCGGGGGTAAGTTTGAAACACTGGTGCCTTTTGGTCTGACGACTCGCAGCTGGGGCTGGCATTATTTGGACTCCATTTCACGGGACGGGGAATGGTGGATTCCTGGGCAGTTAGGGCTCCGGCGATATCCGAAGCTGTCAAACTTTAATGATCTGGTCCGCGCTCAACCAAAAAGGATTTATACCAAAGCTGACGGATTATTCGCCGATGAGATCTTCAATCTGTTTGAAGATTCTCGGGGTGATATTTGGTTTACCGTGATAGGTCCGATGGAAGATACATTGCTCCGCTGGGAGCGGAACACCGAAAAGATATTTGGATACACCACAGCAGACGGCCTGCCCGCCCATAACGGCCCGATTTCTTTCACTGAAGATTCTCACGGACAAATGTGGTTTGGGTATTATTTTGGCGGCCTCGCCCGCTACAACAACGGCGCGTTCCGGTGGTTCACTGAAAAGGACGGTCTGGCTGCGAGCCAGGTTGGTGATCTCTTGACTGATTCAGAGGGACGCTTATGGGTCGCTACTGCCGGTCGAGGATTATTCCGCGTGGATAACACGCTGGACGATCATCCCCTCTTCGCCAGTCTCTCTACGGCAAACGGGCTCTCGAGCAATCAAACAACCTGCCTCACTGAAGATCGCTTCGGACGCATCTATGTTGGAACCGGACGAGGCATCAACCGAGTTGACCGGGACGGAAAGATCAGGGTCTTCACCCAGGAGGATGGCCTGCCCACTAACCTGATCACGCGTTGTGCCGCTGATAAAAACGGAGCTCTTTGGTTTGTTGTCAGCAACACTTTGGTGCGATTTGTTCCAGAGATCGAGCGCCGGGGCGCGCCGCCGCCGGTGTTCATTGACAGAATTCTGGTCAACGGCGTCTCGCAGAAAATCTCCGAGCTTGGCGAAACGGAAATCAGGCCGTTGGAATTTGGGTCCAGTCAACATCAGATCCAGGTAGATTTCTTTGCGCTGACTTTTGGCGCGGGTGAAAACGTGCGTTATCAATACCGGCTTGACGACCAGGATTGGAGCAATCCGGACAGACAACAAAGCCTGAATCTGGATCTTGCGTCGGGCAAGCACTCGCTTCTGATCAGGGCAGTCAGAGCAGATGGCACCGCGAGCGAGCGACCCGCAAGCGTCTCGTTCAGGATCCTGTCGCCGGTCTGGCTTCGCTGGTGGTTTCTTACCATAGCAGTGACGGTAATCGGACTTGCAGCTTACGCTGCTTATCGCTACCGCGTAGCTCGCCTGCTCGAAATCGAGCGAGTGCGCACGAGGATCGCCACAGACTTACACGATGACATCGGTGCAGGCCTGTCTCGAATGGCTGTCCTGAGCGAAGTAGTCAAACGACAGACCCGGGCCGATCACAAGGAATCCGTCGACATGCTGACCGATATCGCCGATTCGGCGCGCGGGCTTGTCGACTCGATGAGCGACATAGTCTGGTCGATCGATCCGCGCAAGGATGATTTGAACAACGTAGCTTCCAGAATAAGGCAGTTCGCGTCGGATGTGTTGGAAGCCAGAGGAATCGATTGGGAGTTCAAAGCGACGGAGGAGATAGGCAACATCAAATTGCCTCCCGAGCAACGTCGTCATCTGTACTTGATCTTCAAAGAGGCGATCAACAACGTCGCTCGCCACTCGGCATGCAGCCGGGTTACTCTCGAGATCAGCATCTCACATGACCGGCTCATCGGGTCGATCCGCGACGACGGGCGAGGTTTTGCCGTTCAGTCTGGCGATGGTATTCCTGGCAATGGACGCGGAGGAAACGGATTGAAGAACATGCAGGAAAGAGCCGTAGAACTTGGAGGGCGATTAGAGATAGTCTCGAAACCGGGAAGCGGAACTCAGTTGAGTCTGGAGATCCCGTTGAAGGGTCATGTGGTGAAAAATGACGCATAAATATGCTCTGGCGCGCCGAAGCTAAGCCGCTTAAGATCGGACTTGAGAGAGAAGAGAATGCGACAGATTAGTGGAATACCATTGAGCGAGACGATCCGCGTCGCAATTGTTGAGGACGATTCCCATCTTAGGGAAGGTCTGAGAATATTGATCGACAGCACGCCGGGTTATCGCTGTACACGAGCCTTTGGTTCCGTTGAGGAAGCGCTGCGGCTGCTTAGCAGCGATCCTACTGACGTCATGCTGCTGGATATTCACCTGCCTGGAATGCTCGGGTCAGAGGCCGTCAAAATCTTTCGCGAGAAATTCCCGAGCATGCAGATTCTGATGCTCACGATTTACGCTGAACAGGACAAGGTCTTCGAATCAATTTGTAATGGCGCTAATGGTTACATGCTCAAGAAGACGCCGCCGGCAAGGCTACTTGATGCCATAAAAGAGGCCCACGAGGGGGGTGCGCCGATGTCCCCGGAAATAGCCAGAAAAGTGGTAGCCCTTTTCCAAAAAACCGCGCCACCGGAGATCATCGAAGAGCAACTCACCTTGCAAGAAGTGCGTTTGCTTAAGCTGTTATCCGAAGGCTACAGCTATCAGAACGCCGCCGGGCAGATGAACGTCAGCATTAACACGGTTCGGAACTATATCCGAAGCATCTACGAAAAACTGCACGTCCACTCTAAAAACGAAGCCGTAAGCAAGGCCCTCCGTAATCGGATCATCAGCTAAATCCTCCCACCTTAGAGTAAGGCCCAAAAGACTCTGTAATCTGTGTCATCTGCGGTTGAAGGTGATCGATCCACGGATGACACACACAGATTACGCATAAACGGGTGGCGATCTTCATCGATCAGCTCCAAAAAAACGCACAAGTATGCTCTGCACAGCTAATGAAAGTTGAATTATCTTCGCGGCGTTAGTCACGTAGTAACGAATTTATTCGTTCCGTGTCGATATCGGGGACTTGGAGAAGAACAATGATCAGGAATAAAATCAACCGCAAGACACGTTTCAAGCTTACGTTGAGCGTTTCTCTGCTCGCAATGTTTATTACGGCGAGCAATGCGTACGCACAAACCACCCAGTTCACATATCAAGGCAAGCTGACTGACAACAACGCGCCGGTTAACGCACTGTATGATTTCTCATTCACACTCTGGGATGCGCCCACAAACGGAAACCAGATTGGAGCTCCGGTAACAGTACAGAACGCCGCAGTGGTGGACGGGATCTTTACCGTAACGCTGGATTTCGGCGCCGGCGCATTTAATGGCGCTAGTCGTTTTCTTGAAATAAGCGTCAAGCCTAACGGCAACCCTGGGTCGCCGACATTGCTTTCTCCTCGTCAGCAAGTCTTGTCCACTCCTTATGCGATAAAGAGTTTAGGATCGTCGAGCGCGGATGGGCTTTCGGCGGCTTGCGTCAACTGCATCACCAGCAGCCAGATCGGCAGTGTCAATGGCAGCGCCATTATCGGCGGGATAAGCGGAAGTGCAATCAGCGGTCCGATACCGGTTGCGAGCGTTCCTGCCGGCAGCACCAACTACATTCAGAACACGACAACGCAACAGGCCTCGAGCGACTTCAATATTAGTGGTAACGGAACTGCTGGCGGCACGCTGTCGAGCAGTATCGTCAACGCTTCGACGCAATACAATCTGGGCGGGTTTCGCATACTGACTTTTGGGCCTAACGTCGGCGATTTCAATCTGTTCTTAGGAGTCAATGCCGGACAGTCAAACACAGGAATCGCAAACTCTTTTTTTGGCCAGAACGCGGGTTTAGCAAACCTGGGCGGGAACTCTAATTCCTTCTTTGGCGCCAGCGCCGGTCAAGTCAACTCCACCGGAGGTGGTAATTCGTTCTTCGGGTATCGATCTGGTTTCAATAATACCACAGGCATCGCCAACTCCTTCTTTGGCTTCAACGCCGGCTTGTCTAACACGGCCTCTGCAAATGCCTTCTTCGGCTCTCAAGCCGGCCAATCGAACACCAGCGGCAACCTGAACACCTTCGTCGGAGCACTTGCCGGTATCGCGAACTTGACCGGCTTCGCCAATACCTTTGTTGGCTACAACGCCGGCGCCGCCAACACCACAGCGATTAACAATACGTTTATCGGGCAGTCAGCTGGGTTAAAGAACATCACCGGGCAAGACAATACGTTTATAGGCAACGGCGCGGGCTTTGGCAGCCTGACGACGAGCAACAATACCTTTGTGGGCAGTCTGGCGGGACTGAATTCGACCGGCGCCGCCAACGACTTCTTCGGCGCCAGCGCCGGCACAAACAACACGTCCGGCAACGGCAATTCTTTCTTTGGTGCTTTCGCGGGTTTTTTGAACACTACCGGCAGTAACAATGCCTTCTTTGGCTTTAGCGCCGGCCAAAACAACACAGCCACCGGCAACGCCTTCTTAGGCTTTCAAGCCGGGCAATCCAACACCAGCGGCTTCCTGAACACATTCGCCGGCACTTTTGCCGGTAAGGCGAATTTGACCGGGTTCGCAAACACGTTTGTCGGCTACAACGCCGGCGCCGCCAACACCACGGCGATTAACAATTCGTTTTTTGGCCAGTCAGCTGGGTTAAAGAACAATAGCGGGCAGGACAACACGTTTATCGGCAACGGCGCGGGCTTTACCAACACCACGGCTAGCAATAACACCTATGTGGGCTCTGGCGCGGGGCTGAATGCTACGGGCGCTGACAACGCTTTCTTTGGCGCCAGCGCCGGCTTGTCCAACACCGCCAGCGCCAACTCTTTTTTTGGCAGGGGTGCGGGCCAAAACAACAACAACGGCAGCCACAACGCCTTCTTTGGGTTTTTCGCGGGTGGAGCCAACGTCAGTGGCGTTGACGACGCCTTTTTTGGATGGAACGCGGGCGTGGCCAACACCGCCAACGGCAACTCGTTTTTTGGCGCTAGTGCTGGCGGGCAAAACACCATCGGCGCCAACAACGCCTTCTTTGGCGCAAGCACCGGCCAAGGCAACGTCAGCGGCGGCAACAACGCCTTCTTTGGCGGGAACGCAGGCTCAATCAACAACCAAGGCAACAACAACGCTTTCTTTGGCGCAAATGCCGGCATTTTCAACACGAGTGGCAGCAGCAATACCATTATCGGCGCCTTCGCTAATGTCGGCAGTGGCAACCTCAATTTCGCCACCGCCATTGGCGCCAGCGCCGTGGTTTCAACCTCAAATACCATCGTGCTTGGCAGAGAGACCGGCTTGGATAGAGTCGTCATTTACGGCCTCGGTCTAGCAGGCAGCACAGCCCTTTGCCGCAACATGGACAATCAGATCTCGACCTGCTCCTCTTCCCTGCGCTACAAGACCGACGTGCAGACGTTCACTGGCGGCTTGAATATCATCAATCGCTTGCGCCCCATCAGCTTCAGCTGGAAAGACGGCGGAATGCGTGATGTCGGCTTCGGCGCCGAAGAAGTCGAGAAGATCGAACCACTGCTAACCTTCCGCAACCAAAACGGCGAAATAGAAGGTGTCAAGTACGGACAGATCAGCGCCGTGCTGGTCAATGCCATTAAGGAGCAACAAGCTCAAATTGCATCGCAACAAGAAGAGCTCAAAGAGCAACAGAAACAGATAGAGTCGTTGATGCGAATCGTATACAACCTGGCCAAAGCCACCACTCGCAAAACCAACGGAGACTCACGGTAGTCAAAGCAAAGATGCGGAAATCCGCAGACCGGACAGTCTACGGTACAGGACTGTGCAAGGTCCGAGACGATGAGGAGGACGATATGCACACCAATACAGCGAAGACCTCGATCCGGCGCATCCTTCTTTCAACCATCGCGTTGATGTTCATTCTGTCAGTAGCCTTCGTCTCCCCGGTTTTCATGCAACAGGGCGGCCCTTACTCGATGACTCGATCGGTTATCGCGGGTGGCGCGAAACCGAGCACCAATAACAACACGGCGTTAACCGGGACCGTTGGGCAAGGCGTTCTCGGATTGTCGAACGGTAACACCTTCTCTCTAAATGCCGGCTTCTGGCAGTCGGAACCCGCTGGAACCGAAACAATTTCCGGCAACATAACCTATTGCGTGGCACCCGTGCCGACCGGCGTGCCCAATGTCATGCTAAACCTGACCGGCGGCGCGTCGAGTTCGACTACTAGCGATCCATCAGGTAGCTATCAGTTTGCATCACTGGCGCCTGCAGGCACATATGTCGTAACGCCTTCGAAGACCGGTGCAGCGAGCGGCATCAACGCCCAGGATATAGGCCGGATCCGCCGCTTCGTAGCGCTGCTCGATACCCCGACTGCCTGTCAGACGATCGCCGCGAATGTCGACAACGCAAACCCTGCGGTTAATGCTCAAGACGTTGGCGTGCTCCGTCGATATGTAGCGCTCTTGCCAAACACTGGAGATGCAGGGACCTGGAAATTCAACCCGGCGAATCGGATAGTCTCCGGCCAGCCAGGAACACAAACTGCGAACTTTGACGCCATCCTAATCGGCGATGTAGACGGCAACTGGCTTCCTTCATCACCGCAAAACAAAATGTCTCCTCAAAGTCCTGCGGTTAGTCTTACAGTCTCCTTTCCGAACATCTCGGCGAGTCAGGGTATCACTGTCTACGTGCCGGTTACGGTCAACGGCGCTCTGACCGCTAGCGACAATGTATTGGGTTACACCCTCGATCTGACTTTCAACCCGAGCGTTGTGTCCACAGTCCCGGATCCCGGACAGTCATTCTTCACAGCCGGAACGATCAGCGCGGCGGGCATAGTAACCGAAAACAAGACGCTTGCCACCAATCGCCTGCGACTGGTCGTCGACTTCAACAACCCGCTAGTGTTTAGCGGCAGCCAGACGCTCATCTACGTGGGATTGAATGTCATAGGCTCGCCAGGCCAGACCAGCAATTTGAGCTGGAATCCGGCGCTCCCCCCGGAGTTCGGAAACGGTCCGCCGAACATAACAACCGCGCCCGTTGACGGAACCCTTACCGTCACTAGCCCCTCGGCTGTAAGACTTTCTTCCTTCACCGCCTCAGGATACGACAATGGAGTGTATCTTGAATGGAAGACCGGAATGGAGGTCGATAACCTCGGCTTTAATCTTTACCGCGAAAGTTCCGGACGAAGAGAATTGCTCACTCCCGACATCGTAGCTGGATCAGCCTTACTCACCGGATCGACATCGCTTCTCTCCGGTCGCTCTTATTCGTGGTGGGATAAGCCCTCCGATCAACAAGCCACGCAGTATTGGCTCGAGGATGTTGACCTCAATGGTAATCGAATGCTGCACGGTCCATTCGGTGTTCAACAAAAAACCGGAAGGCCACCGGCGCGCAGCACCGCAGAGATGTTGAGCCAAATCGGCAAGTCGACGGGTCGCTCGATTCAGGCGCCTTCTCTTCAGGCGATCGCAGGCTCGGCAACCCGCTTTCAACAACAACTGGATCTAGCTGCAGGTTCTGCCGTGAAAATGAGCATCCGGGAAGAGGGGTGGTACTCGGTGAAGCGACAGGATCTGTTGGCCGCAGGGCTCAATCCGAATGCAGACCCTGACAACCTGCAACTGTCTCTTCGCGGCCAGGAAATTCCGATCAGCGTTGTTGCTGCTGAAGGACGTACCTTCGACAGCATCGAGTTCTACGCGACGGGCCAGGACACGCCGTTTACTGATGCGCACGTCTATTGGCTGACATCTGCAGGAAATCCAGGTTTACGCATAAAGCACGTCAAAGGCGATGGCGTTCGACAAACAGCTACAGGTTTTCCGTTCACAGTCGAGCGCAGGGACCGGACAATCTACTTTTCGGCGCTTCGAAACGGCGATAAGGAAAACTTTTTCGGTCCGGTCATTTCGCAAGCGCCCGCGGAGCAGGCTTTGACTCTCTCTCATCTGGATTCCAGTTCGGCTGGCGCGGCCCGGCTGGAAGTGAAACTGCAGGGTGTGACGATGGTCTCTCACAGCGTCGGAGTCCAGATGAACGGGACTCAGTTCGGTCAGGTGTCTTTCGACGGACAGTCCGAGGGTGCCTTAACGTCTAATGTGCCGCAATCACTCTTGAGAGAGGGGATCAACAGCGTCACCTTTACCGCTGAGGGCGGTCCGGGCGATATAAGTCTTGTGGGTTCTGTGCGCATAACGTACCAGCATGGCTTCGATGCGGATGATGACTCGCTGAGGCTTACTGCGCCCGGAAATCAGCAGGTGCGAATTGACGGATTCAGCACCGCTGAGATCAAAGTGATTGACATTACCGATCCGAATGCGCCGGAGGAGATCGAAGGCCAGGTGGAGCGGGAAAAGACGGGCTTTGCAATCACGGTCACCTCTCCATCCGCGGGTAACCGGATCCTGCTTGCGTTCTCGGAACCGAAGAAGAAGCATCCGTCTTCAATAATCGCCAACATCCCCTCAGCCTGGCGACAGAAGGATCAGGCGGCGGACCTTTTGATCGTAGCGCGGCGTGACTTCTTTGCGGCTGCGGATAACTTGAAGACCGCAAGGCAAAAGCAGGGCTACAAGGTGGCGCTCGTCGATATGGAGGACATCTATGACGAGTTCAATTATGGAGAGAAGTCTCCCCAGACGTTGAGAGACTTGTTATCGTATGCCGCCATCAATTGGAAAGTGGCTCCGCGTTTCGTGCTGATGCTGGGAGACGCATGCTTTGACTCCCGGAATTATTTAGGTGCAGGAAACTTCGATCTGGTTCCGACGAAGCTACTTGACACGGAGTTTATGGAGACTGCTTCCGACGATTGGTTTGCGGACTTCAATGACGATGGCCTGGCAGAAATGGCGGTTGGAAGATTGCCGGCACGCACACCTGACGAAGCCGACGGAATGATAAGGAAGATCCTTGGCTATGCATCTGCACGTCCGGCTGAAGGAGCATTGCTTGTGGCCGACATGAACGATGGATACGACTTCGAGGGATCTACCCGGCAGCTTCGGGTGTTGCTGCCCTCAACGGTGAGGATAGAGGAGATAGATCGTGGTGGGTTGGACCCAGCGACCGCGAAGCGACGATTGCTCGAAGGCATAAACCGGGGACCTCTGGTGGTAAACTACGCGGGTCACGGGAACGTCGACCTGTGGCGAGGCGAGTTGCTGACCAACGGCGACGCCGGCAGCCTGGCAAATTCAGAGCGGTCGACCGTGTTCGTGATGATGACCTGCCTAAACGGTTACTTCCAGGATCCGCTGTTGGATGGGTTGGCTGAATCGTTGATGAAGGTTGAAGGAGGCGGCGCTGTGGCGGTGTGGGCGTCATCGGGGATGACACTGCCAATGGATCAGTGGATTATGAATGAGCAGCTCTATCGATTGTTGTTCGGAAGGGGCAACGTCGGCGCACCGATGACGTTGGGTGAAGCGGTAGTGAAAGCGAAAGCGTCAATCGGCGATCAGGATATTCGACGCACCTGGATCCTGTTCGGCGATCCAACGATGCAGGTGAGGTAGCGTGGTACAGAGTTTTACGGCGCCGAAAGTTTTGTGGGAATCGAAAGTCGTGCAAGCCGCGCAGTGGGCTAAACCGTGGCGCCCACTGCGTGGGCTAATCGACAACCGTTGATATTTTCATAAAGGCAAACAATACACGGATTCAATATGCAAAACGTAAATGAAACAATTAATCAATTGAGCTGCGAGCAGGTAATTCCAACGAGCGATATTGTTGCAGCAACATTTTATGCCAGGCTACTCGAAATCGATCCCGAGCTGAGCTTCAGGTTCACAGACAACCTCTTCGAACGCATTCGCAGCCTGCTGAAAGGCCCGCGTGATAAGGATCCGTCCGCCAAGGTACCGTAGGCTGTCCAGTCTGCGGAAGGCCCCGTAGTTGCCGAGCTGCTGAAGACCGCAGACAGGACGGTACCTTGGTCGCTGTAACGCCGTTATTACAGCCGCCCTACTGTTCTCAGTCCAGATCGATCACATGAGGCGGGTTAACAGGTTGATACAGCTCGTTGCACAAACAGGCGTTAACGAACAGGGTTGTTCCCATCCTTTGCTGGCCATAAGAACCGTGAATGTGGCCGAAGATGTGCACGCGCGGCTTTACTTCCTTCACGCGCTCCAACAGCAGCTCACAGCCTGCCGGCTCGCCTTTCCCAAAAGGCAAATCCAGGACTCCAAACGGCGGCCCGTGAGTTATCAACACATCTGTGTCGTCAGGTATGAGACTCCAGTAATGAGCGAGCGCATGGCCGTTGCGCGGATGGTTGAAGGCCCAATCATAGAACCACGGCTGATGGGGCGAGCCCCAGAACTTCAAGCCCCCGATTTCTACTCCGCTATCTTCCAGATAGATGACGTTCTTCAACGCGTGATAAGCGCCTGTGTATCTTTCGAAGACCCAGTCGTGATTTCCGGCAATCATCACCACGTGTTTGAACCCCAGACTCCCGCAGTGTGCGTCCAGGTCCTTTAGCTCGCTTAACTGTAAGGCGGCGTCCGTATCCGGGTTGCCGGAGTGATTTGCGAGAACATCTCCGCCGAGGATCAACACGTCGCCCGCAGGAATTCGCGCCTGCTGAAGCTTGCCATGACAGTCTGAGGTAACGACGAGTTTCATTGGGTTAATTCTAACGAACGCTGAACGTTCACCATTCAACGTTCAACGTTTAGTGTTCAACGTTTAGCGCTCAGCGTTAATGTTGTTCCAATATATCTCATAGACAAAGAGAACAGAACCTCCTATTCGGAACGCTGAACTCCGCACTGAACGCCAAACGCTGAACGATCAGCGTAGCTGAAACGTCCGGCATTCTTGACTTGGCTTGGCACCCAGCAATAGCATCGCCACTACTGGACTCGCTTACAGTTAGGGTGGTGCGGCCTTGGCAGAACCAGGACACATCAAAGTTACTCATTCCATCCTTCTAATCGCGCTGATCTTTGCAGCGGCCGGCGGTGCAAGAGCTGATCGCTCTTCGATAAGGATCTACACTACAGTTGATGGCCTCGCGCACAATCGAATCTCGGGTATTACTCGTGACTCAAGCGGATTCCTCTGGTTCTGCACCGGCGATGGGCTCTGCCGCTTCGACGGCAGCCGCTTCACCAGCTACGGTATTGAAGATGGGCTTCCGACGACCTCCATCAACTATCTGCTTGAGAGTCGGGACGGCACGTACTGGATAGCGACAAACGGTGGAGGCATAGCTCGCTTGAACTCGACCATCGGGCCTCGCGCAATCTCTCAGTCCCAATCCCAGCCCCGTTTCACAGTTTACCCAATCGGTAAGGAAGCAGTCTCGAACAGGGTCAACGTTCTCTTTGAAGACAGCACGGGAGTTTTGTGGCTTGGAACCGATGGCGGCCTCTTTCGCATGGATAAAGCGAATGGCGAGCCCGAGTTTCACAGTGTCGAACTCCAGATTCCATCCCGTTCGGATCTGTCTGTTCAGGTCTGGTCAATCGTCCAGGGAAAAGATGGCAGCCTTTGGTTTGCCACCAAGTTTGGTTTAGTTCATCGGCTAGCCAGCGGGCGAATGATTCACTACCTGGTTCAGCCCGGAAAGATAGATGACACGGTTTTGTCGCTTCTTAACGACAGTGAGGATAACCTATGGTTCGCCCACGGTCCTACTGTGATAGTTTTCCATCCTAAGCCAAACCTCGAATTACAAACTCAACCGGGACGGTCCTTGAAGGTTGAGCCTGCTCACCGATATTCATTAGGCAACAGCCCAGATACTCGCGTGAGAAACTTGTTTCGATCTTCGAGCGGACGCATATGGGCCTCAGATACGGGCCGTGGTTTGAGTGTGTTCGATGGCACAAATTTTCAACCATACCCCATGGACCAGTTTCTGGATTTAGCTGGTCCGATTGGGGAAGATCGAAATGGCAATTTGTGGATGGGTACTGAAAGCGGTGCGTTGCGGATCGCCATGCAGGGTTTCACAACCTTTGATTCGAATGACGGCCTGGGATCGCGTGTTAGCTCAATTTTTGAAGGCAATTCAGGCGAACTTTATGTGGGTGGAAAATGGCAAATAAGCCGGCTGGATGGGAATAAGTTTGTCACGGTCAACTTAAACCTTCCAGGATCAGTTACCGGTACCTATTGGCGCGGCTCCAGCAATCTTATACTCCAGGACCACGCAGGCGAATGGTGGGTCGGAACTCGCGTGGGGCTGTACAGGTTCGCGAAGGTCAGCCGGATTGAGGAGCTTGCAACCGCGCGGCCGAAGGCCGTCTATACGACCAAGGATGGATTGGCGGACGATGATTTGACCCGTCTTTTTGAAGACTCTCGCGGGGACATCTGGATCGCAGGCTTTTCCACGGTGCGCGAAGTGGTTACCAGGTGGGAGCGCGCTACCGAAAGCTTTCATCGATACTCGGAAGCCGATGGCCTGCGCCCGTTCATCAGACCCAACTCTTTTTGTGAAGACCGAGAAGGAAATATTTGGATTGCTTTTGATGAAGGCGGGCTTGCGCGCTATCACGCAGGCCGTTTCGTGTTGCTTACCGAAAGTGAGGGCATCCGGTCGGGTTCTATTATAGGGCTATACATCGACAGGTCGGGTCGGCTTTGGTTCAGCCACTCTCGTGATGGCGCGCTGTATCGAATCGATAATACCCAGGCAATGCCGCCCGGTTTAGTTGCGTACACCAAGAATGACGGATTGAGCACTCATCGGCTGTCATTCATCGCTGGGGATAGCCGCGGTAGTATATTCGTCATCAACAGTCTCGGCATTGACAAACTCGACCCGAAAACCGGATACGTCATTCACTACACTTCTTCTGACGGTTTAGGCAACGGGCAGGTTCTTAGTGCATTTGGTGACCGGCAGGACAATTTGTGGTTCGCCACGACGAAGGGGCTTCTGCGACTGATCCCCCGGCCTGACCGAGACCTGCCATCGCCGACGATCCTGATAGATGCATTACGAGTTGCGGGCAATGCCTACCATCTCTCCGAACTTGGCGAAAAGGAAATATCGGGACTTGAGATTGAGCCGACTCAAAATCAAATCTCGATAGATTTCTTCGCGTTGAGTTTTGGCGCGAGCGAGTCTTTGCGCTACCAGTACCAGCTCGAGGGCGCGAATTCCGACTGGAGTGCGCCGTCAGATCAGCGAACAGTTAACTATCCCAATCTCTCACCTGGCTCTTATCGCTTTCTGGTGCGAGCGATTGGCGCAAACGGCGCGTTGAGCGAAAATCCTGCCGTTGTCGCGTTCAGGATATTACCTCCAATTTGGAGAAGATGGTGGTTCATGGCCCTGGCAGCTGCGCTTGTTTCATCGGTGGGTTACGCATTTGCCCGGTCGCGGATCGAGCGGCTGAGAGCAGCACGCGAAAGCGACCGGCGATTCCGCACGCTTGCTGAAACAGCTTCCGACGCGATCATCACAATCGATACGGACAGTCATATCATTCTCGTTAACCATGCAGCGGAACGAATATTTGGCTACTCAACCTCAGAGATGTTGGGAAAGGAACTGACAATGCTGATGCCCGAATACTTGCGCCATCTTCATCGCGCCGGTTTTGCGCGCTACAGGGAAACGGGTGAGCGTCACATATCCTGGCAGGCGGTGGAGCTTCCAGGCCTTCACAAGAACGGAAGCGAGATTCCGCTTGAGCTTTCATTCGGCGAGTTCATCAAAGATGACAAGCGATTCTTCACAGGTATCGCCCGCGACATCACAGAAAGGAAGCGGGCAGAAGAAGAGCGCAAGGAAGCCGAAGAAGCCCTGCGGCGCAGCCGCGAAGAGCGGCTTGCGGAACTCGAGCGCGTGCGGCGACGAATAGCGACCGACTTGCACGACGACATCGGATCAAGCCTCACTCAGATCTCTCTCCTTAGCGAAGTCATGCGGACTCGAGTGGACGGCGAATCGTCTCAATTGTCTGAACCACTCACGGAGATCGGCCGGGCATCGCGTGAACTGGTAGATGCGATGAGTGACATCGTGTGGGCTATCAACCCTCAAAAAGATCATATGAGTGATCTCACGCTACGAATGCGACGGTTTGCCAGCGATGTCTTAACCGCGAGAAATATAAAGTTCAACCTTAGCGAGCCCGATGAAGAGCAGGATATTCGACTCGGTGCAAATGTCCGCCGCGAGGTTTTTTTAGTATTCAAGGAAAGCATAAATAACCTGGTACGTCACTCGGGTTGCAATGAAGCCTCGATCGAGTTTCGGGTAACAGAAGGGCGGCTAGTACTGGAAGTCAGAGATAACGGCAAAGGGTTTGATACTTCTCAGGATGGAGACGGTCACGGACTGATGAGCATGCGCGCTAGGGCGAAGGACATGGGCGGAAAGCTTGAGATCGTGTCGACTTTGAACCAGGGGACGTCGGTTTCGTTGGAGGTTGTCCTTGAGGGGCAGGGGTGATTGGAGTGGAAGGGTGTTTGAAGTGGAAGCGGTGGTAGAAATGAAAGTGTGATGTTCAAGGTCGAATCCCACCAACGCAGAGATTGTGCGAAAGTCCAAATCCCACCAACCGTTGGTGGGATTTGCGGAAGACGATGTCTCGGATTGTGATTTCCGGAAGACAGTATCTCTGATGACTACGAAGATCCGTAGTGTAACTGTGGACCGATCGTTGTAAGCTACTGCTGTTGGAGGAAATGATCGAGGAAAACATGGGAACAGACGACAAAGCCCCCGCCCCCACTCAACCATCAGCGACCACAATCAAAGTCGCAATCATCGAAGACCGCCGTGAGATTCGCGAGTCCCTGGGTACACTCATCGGTGGTACCGATGGCTTTGCCTGCACCGGCAGCTACAGATCGATGGAGGAAGCGCTGACAAAGATAGGCGGTCATTTGCCTGACCTGGCGCTCGTCGATATCGGTTTGCCGGGAATGAGTGGTATCGAAGGCCTTCGTATATTGAAGGAACAATATCCGGATATGCTGTTGCTTATGCTGACGATCTACGACGACGATGAGCGCATTTTCGATGCGATGTGCGC
>Ga0126384_10001126_pt1 | contig 15670 bp, 17 predicted proteins | sample PanSoiMetPlot_36_FD_92543 | JGI IMG/M metagenome (GOLD analysis project Ga0126384, IMG submission 92543) | Tropical forest soil microbial communities from Panama - MetaG Plot_36 | ecosystem: Environmental > Terrestrial > Soil > Tropical forest > Bulk soil | place: Panama | collected 2016-02-17 | reverse complement strand
TAGCTCGAGAAAGGAGCTTCAGATGAAAACTCTCAACTGCAAGATCGTTCTGCTGACAGTCGGTATGTTGCTGTGCACCACGTTCGCTATGGCCAGTGCGGACGCTTTCGACCGTGCGAAACTCGGAGCAAGCTGGGTTACAACAGCTGGCACCCTTTCCATCTCACACAGACAGCTGGTTGGCAGCTCCGGGGCGCTCGCGTACTCAACGAGCTCGGCCGGAAACACGGGTGGTACTGCCGTTGTCATCCTGGGCGGTGCTGACGTGGAATATGGCGCCGTCGCGCTGGGCAACGTAGCGGGAGGCAACAACGCGTTTGTGAAGATCCAGTCACAGAATGGTTCGGGGACGACGTTCGACACGGCCGCCTTCTATACGGGCAATAACGGGGGCGGTTTTTTCTTCACGCTCTCGAGTCCCGTTCCCAGCCCGGCCATCGTGGATGTGTATTTCTGCGGGACCACTGCAACGCTGAAGATCTCGAGTTCGGCCGGCATCCAGACCTATACTCATGACTATGGCACGACGTTCCCTTCCGGCGTCGGCCTCGGAACGTTTGGCTCGGTCAAACTAGATAACTTTATCGGCATCGCAGCCACGCCCGCCTGCATCGCTCCTTCGGTGGTGGGCACTACTCCCGCCACTATGATGCCGGGTGCCACGGACCTGTCTCTGAAGTAAGTGAGACATCTTAGGCACGGAGCAGAAATACATCAGTGGCACGGCCAAGAGGCCCTAAGCGGGCCTCTTGGCGTCACGGCTTCCAACCACAACTCTTGAACAGGCGATTACGCAAAATCCCCTGCCAGGGGTCAATAAGTGGCAATTGGGATGTTACAACAGTTATCCACGCACTCAGCCAATGTGGCGTAGACCCTGCACGATGTTCACGTGGGATGCGCGGTAGGAAGGAATGATGGCGCTTAATACACCCACCGTTATCGCCAACATCAGCGACGCGGTCAGGGTGATCGGCTTAAGTTTCAGGAAGATCGCAAGTGGGGCGGCCAAATGCACGACCATACGCACCAGACCGTAAACTGCGACACCAGCGAGCAAACCAACCCAACAGGCACAGCGTCACCGCTTCTCCAACAAATAACGCCACGATTGTGTTCGGCATGAAGCCCATCGCCCGCATCACCGCAACTTCTCTCGTCCGTTCGCGGATCGACATCGCCACCGTCGTCGCTGAAACCAGCAACGTGGCGAACAGCACCGCCACAGAAATACTCAGTATGAAACCCTTCACGTTGCCGAACATCGCAACGGCATCCATATCGAAAGCCTGCTCGGCCTCCGTCCGGGTCGGAGCCGGAGAATTCCGGAACATCTCGTCAACTGCGACTATGATCCGGGCCACGTGCTCCATAGAATCTGCCGAGATCAAAAAGACTTCATCTTTTCCACGCCGGATCTTCGTTTCTACATTTCTACATATTTCCAGTTGAAGTAAAGGACAGGTATGGGCAGAGGAGCTCGGAAAATTCTCCGAATAGTCAGTTCCAGGTCGAGCGGAAATTTCATGCCCTGAATGACGATGCGGTCTCCTAGCTTCCAGCCAAAGCTCTTGGCTAACCCGCTGTCGACGATTGCACCCGCGGGATCTTGTTTCCACGCAGCGACCTGGTCTGCGGAAATGTCGTATTCCCGGTACACATTGAGGAACTCCTCGGGGTCTGTGCCCATCTGAATGAAGGAATTCTCATCTTTGTACATCCCATCGAAGCGATTCAAGGGAACTACATTGGCCACGCTGGGCACCGTCCGAATTTTCTCGCGGTGTTCTTTACCACTAAACCTGAAGGCAGTGGCATGGGGTTGGCGATCAGCCGCTCTATCATTGAGTCCCATGGAGGCCGCCTCTGGGCTACTGCCAACGACGGACCCGGTACGAGTTTCAATTTCACATTGCCGATAGAAGTAATTCTGCCAAGTGTCGCGGAATAATCGCTGCGGATTAATGCCACACGGTATCAACACAGCAATGCGCCAAACACGTGACCTAACGGACGAACCGTGCAAGACCCTTGACCCACTAATTCCAAAACCAAGAAGACGACCTCATGGACGAGGGCGACCCTGGAAAAAGCCGCAGATCCGTTTTGAACGGCATCCTGTGGGTTGTTACGGACTGGTGCACCATGGGCGGACCTGCCCGACCGGTATCCATCGTTTCAGACCTGTCATAGGCGGTTTCAGCAATGGGTGGGCGCTGGTGTGATGACGAGGATCATGACTGCTCTTGCGCACGAACTCAGTGCCCGGGGCGTCATCGACGTCCGCGAAGCATTTATTGACGCGAGTTTCGCGTCCGCTAAAAAAGGGGACGCAAGGTCGGAAAAACGAAACGCGGCAAGGGAACAAAGATCATGGCGGTCGCAGATCGCAACGGACTGCCAGTTTCTGTTTGTGCCGAGAATGCCACTCCCCATGAAGTGACCTTAGCAATGTCTACCTTGGTACAGATGGTTGTTCCCGACGCTCCACAGAACTTGATCAGAGATAACGCCTACGACTCCGACTGCCTCGACACACAAATGAGATTCTACGGCATTGAAGTCATTGCCCCACATCGTCGAAACCGAAGGAATTCGACTCAGGATGGACGTCGGCTGAAGCGATACAGACGAAGGTGGAAAATCGAGAGGCTGTTCGCCTGGCTGCAGAACTTCCGGCGCCTGGTCGTTAGATATGAACGTCACGCCTATGAAAGGAGCACCCTCGATGAGCGTGGAAAACAGTGACACCCGAAGTTCACAGGTTTTGCTAGAACCCATCACGTTGTTACGCCGTTTTTAGAACTCGCTGCTTGCCTCCCCGGATCTGAGACTATTACTTCTTTAAAGGTTCAAGGTCGACAACCGAAATCTGTATCGGCACGAGTTTAGCGGGATCGACGATCTTGCCGTCTTTAAAATTGTCGACGCCTGTGTTCGAGATGAAGTAAAACTGTGAAGCAGCGATCGCGCCAGTGGTAGGCAACTGCACGAGAGGTGACTTGTATTCAAGTGGGGTAACGCCTGTCACTCTCCGCTCATCAGAGGACAACTGAAATACCGCTATGCGCGGCAATCCTAAGCTGTTCTGAACCGCAATCAACGTGTTCTTGTACCAGTAAAGTCCGTCGGCGCCGGAGAGGGTAGTTGAAGGGGCTGGCTCGACCTCTTCGGATTTACCGTTCCGCAGGTCCAGCAACAACAATCCAAAAGCGTCGGCAACGTAGAGCAGGTTGCCGTCGCTCGATAGCGCAATACCGTTCGGATAAAAAATATCTCGGGAGAGCCGAACTTCGGCAAAGCGGTGCAACCTGCGATCGAATCGGTAGACCCGGTTAGCCAGACTGTCAGTGAGATAAATCTCGTCCTTGCTCCGAATGACGAGATCGTTGAACGAATGTGGGCCAGAACTTGGTGGCGAAAAGCGGTCGACAAGCCGACCAGCCTTATCGAAGTGAAGCAATTCTGCTCCGGAACCGCTATCCGGGCACACGTTAGCCCAGAGACTCGCGTCCTCAGCTTCCACCTTCAACCCGCAGATCGGGCCAATACTGTATTGGCCAGTGCGAATGAAATCCGAAACATCGCCGTCGTGTGTGATCTTCACGATTTTCCGCAGATTTAAACTGCTCATGTACAAAACGGCAGTTTTCGGATCTACGGCCAATCCTTCGGGGATGAGTTCTTTCTGTTCGACGGCGAAGGCCAGATGCGCGCGATGCACCGGTCGATAACGGCTGTGGACGCGTTCCAGTAACTTCTCAAACTGCGGGTTGCCTTTTAAACGCGCGAATTCCTCATCACCTTGCGGGTCGAAACCCTGGTCCAACGAGATGCATTGCTGCAAATAGTCCAGCGCCTCATCCATAGCTCCCAGGTGTGCATAGTCGTGAGCGAGTAAGAAGAGAGCAGGGCCACGGTCCCGCAGCTTTCTGATGATCGATTTCACCTGCTCGATCTCATGCCGGACTGTGGCAGCATCTGCGGGCAGAGCGGAAGGGTTGGTTTGGCTTACTTCGGTTACGACCGACCATGCCGAAAGCAGGAGCGCGGCGCTAATTACAGGGATGATGATTCTCATCGGCAAGCCATAAGGAAATTAGACGGAGGAACGGCACCTCGGTTTTGCGAGAACTTTGCCCCACCGCTGTTTACTTTGCCCCACCGCTGTTTAATGCGCAGTGGCAGAGCACATGAAAATCGGCAGAAGCATCTCACCTGAATCATACAGGGTGTTGCGGTTTCACGACATCAGTGGTGTTTGTTCGCGGCGTGCGGATCGAATTCCGCGAAGATTGCCGAATAGACCTCGATGGCATCCCACAGATTTTGCAAACGAAGGTTTTCGTCTGCGGCGTGCTGGTTATTGTCGTGATTGGCAATCGGCACCCCAATAACTGGAGTGTGATTCTTACCTTCGAACAAGTACATCGGAACGCTGCCTCCGAGACTTACAACTTGAATAAGAGGTTTACGGGTTGCCGTCTCGATCGCGCGCACTACTGCTTGTGCGGCAGCATTGTCCATGGAGGCTCGATACGGCGGATATCCCGAGCCCCATTGCAATTTTGCAACATGAGGATGCGCCAGGCGGGTTGCCAGGTCGGGATTCTCGCGCACAATGAAGAAACCCTGTCGCGAAACGTGCTCTTCCACTCTTTGCCGGACCTGCTCGGGGGTTTGATTGGGTACAAGACGGAAATCGATTGAGGCTTGCGCCTCCGTGCTGATGACATTGGCGGCTTGTTCACCTACATGCCCGGCCTGAATGCCCCGAAGGTTCAGGGCAGGTTTCAGGATCTGTTCGGCAAGCGGCACACCATCGCCTTCCGGAGTGGAAACGGCCAGTTCACGCTTGAGTTGTTCATCTGCAGCGGGAGTCTTCGCCAATGCCTGCTTCTCAGTGGCTGTGAGCGGCCGCACATCCTCGTAGAACCTCGAAATCAAAATCTTCCCATCGGTGTCGCGCATGCTGTCGATCAGGTGAGCCAACAGGACAATGGGATTCGGCGCCCAGTTTCCATAGTGCCCGCTGTGCAAGCCCCGTGCGGGACCGTAGGTCGTGACTTCCAAGTCGGTCGTGCCACGCGCCCCGAAAAACACCTGCATGCGTCGCGATTGATGCACAGGTCCATCGCATAATAACCAGATGTCGGCATCGAGGGCATCCGGGTGTTGTTGGAGGATTTCCGGAAGATGTATCGAGCCCGCCTCTTCTTCCCCCTCAAACATGAATTTCAGGTTGACCACTGGCGGCACACTCGCGGCATGAAGTGCGTCGAGGGCAGCCATTGTTGCAGTGATCGGGGCTTTGTCATCACTAGCTGAGCGGGCGTAAATTCGCCATTCGGGGTCGATGTGCACGGCCGCACTCCAATCTACCTCTTTTCCGTTTTGATCGCGAATTACCGGTTGGAAAGGTGGATTTTTCCATTGTGCAGAGTCCACAGGCTGGCCGTCGTAATGGGCATAAACGCCGATCGTTGCCTTTGCTCCTTGCGTCCGCATTTCTCCGAGCACCAGTGGAGGTGCTCCCGGTACGCGCAATAACTGCACTGAAATTCCTCGCCTCGCCAACATGCTTTTGATCGCGTCGGCGTTGCGTTCGATATCCTGCGAATCTGCCGCACGATTGGGCACTGAAAGCAGCTTCACCAACTCAGCAATGATTTGCTTCTGGTGTGCCACACGATAGGCGCGCACCTCCTGCTGCAGTGTCGTGGAACCTTGCTCCGCTGCCAATCTGACGCACACGAGGCACATGACGAACAGCCGTTTCAGTAAGTGCGTGCTGTTGCGCATGCGAAAAGGTATCACCTGACCTCAGCAGTCGAACCAGGCACTTTGACCCACGGCTCAGCGCGACCTCCGAGACACTGGGACAGAAAATCTTCTGCCCGGCCAAAGAAGTCGAGATTGTTCTCCGGGCGGGCGAAGCCGTGCCCTTCATCTGGATACACGATGTAAGTGACCGGGATATTTCGTTTGCGTAGAGCCGCGGCGATAGCGTCCGAGTTCTTAATATTTACCCGTGGATCATTTGCCCCCTGCCCGATCAGCATGGGCACGCGTATCTGCTCGACGTGATAAAGCGGTGAAAGCGCACGATTGAGTTCCTCGTCATGTTCCACGTCTCCGATACGCCGTATCCAGCGGGTTTTGACCGCGCCCCAGCCTGCCGGCATAGATGAGAAGAGGATTTTCAAGTCGGAGGGTCCGACAAGGTCCACGCCACAACGGAATGTGTCTGGAAAACGGGAGACACCGCGTAGGGTTGCATAGCCACCAGCCGATGCTCCCATAACAGCCACGCGGTTCGGGTCGGTAATACCTTCTTTTATCGTCCATTTGATGCCGTCAATCATGTCATCTTCCATTCCTAACCCGAACTGATGATTTCCGGCATTTAGGAACGACTTGCCAAAGCCGGTTGATCCGCGAAAATTCACCTGCAGCACGGCATAACTGCGATTCGCGAGCCATTGGGTCACGGGATCGAATCCCCAGTCATCTCGTGCCCAAGGTCCACCATGCGGATAGAGTACCAATGGGAGGTTATGGGCAACCGTTTCCCTCGGCAATGTCAGATAGCCAACGAGTTTCAGACCATCTCGCGTCGGGATTAGCACGGGCTTGGATTCCGCGAGCTTGTACTCATCGAATTCGGCTCGTGGGGTTAACAGGAAATCCGCCTGCTTCTTGCCACGGTCGTACAGATAAAATCGAAGTGGCCCGTCGTTTCGATTTTCAGCCAACACCCATTTGGAGTTCGCGTGATCGCGACTGATGACGGCAAAGAAGGACTGAGGGTGTATTTTCTGAATCGCGGCAAAGTCCGCCTTCACCGCGGGATCCAGCACTTTCCACTCGTATTGCATATATTCAAAAGCGACGGCTTCAACCGCATGCGTTGCAGGGTTCGTCATGACGAGCGGACGGAAGTCTGGAAAGGATAAGAAATCTTCCGCAACATCGGATTGAGGGTGTTCGGCAAGAACTTCGATCTCTTTACCGGTATGCGCGTCAATCCTCACCAAGCGCTGGATATCGGCATGCAAGGCGGACACGACAAACAATGAATTCCCGTCGGCGGCAAAATCGGCGACCACGGTCCCGCCATTAATCTGCCCGTACATTCCCATGTGCTCGAAGGACCATAAAACCAGGTCGCGCCAGGGCTGGTTCTGACCGTCGCGAACCCGCAAAGTGGTTTCAGCCGTTTTCAAATTGAATGCCGTCGCGGCACGAATGACAAAATTCGCATCCGTCGTCCAGCTCAGGACATCTCCCGGGTTCTCCGTATCGAGCACGACTGCCCCGGTGGCGAGATTGATTCTGTACATGTCAGCCACGCGCGGAGTTCGGAGGTTGAGACCGACCAGAATTTCGTTCGGGTGCGTGGGACTCGTCAGCAGGTTCTGCGCCTTTGCGCCTTGAAAGGGCGTCATGTCGCGCACGAGCTTCGTGTTCAGATCCACGGAATAGACATGCCAGTTCTCGTCGCCATCACTATCCTGCAGGTAGAGAATGTGGCTGCTGTCTTCCGCCCAGCGATACAGAAAAATAGGACGATGACTTTCGTGCGTCAGAGGCGCATCATCTTGCATATCAACTGACCTCACGAAAACGTTGAGTACGCCTTTTTCCGGAGCAAGATAGGCAAGTCGCCTAGCGTCAGGCGACAGCAGGGGCAACTGCTTCTGCGGATTGCCGAAAATGACCTCGCGCGGAATAAGCTGTGGCGCTTCCGCGAGACAGGTTGCCGTAATGAAAAGAATTAAGTTGAGCAGACATGCCAAACACCGAATTGCTTGAATATAAAAGACCATATTCACGAAGACTCCCGTAGTGGCAGTTCACAAACAATATTCGGTTAAATACGTTTGCATCGCATTCTGTACGCCAATCTGGACTGGACGGCAACCCTACGCTTTTTCCGTGATGCTTGTGGCGGTCCGAATGTAGTTGACTGATGAGTCTTAAGTAAAGCGGCACGGGGAGGGTTGTGCGGAGACAAGGGGGCGGGAAGAACGGACCACAGGGTTGGTAGCCCAAGCTGCGTCGGATGTCCTCGTCCGGCTCTTCAGGCGACGATCCTCAGGGACGCCTGTGTTCGTCCGGCGACGGTGCTTGACGCCCGATCTTGAGATGTTAAATAAGCTCTTTAGAGTCAGGCGCTTAAAGCAAACTGTGGCAAGCAATTATTGTGTCGAAGACGGCAAACTCCGTGGCGCCGAACTCATCGAACGACTGAAATTCCCGCATTGGGGCACATCGATGCCCGGACGGGAAACTGGGAGAAGGGCCATGAAAAGAAATGTTTTAGCGTTAATCGCGGTCTTGGCGCTTTTCACGGGTTTTGTCGTAGCGCAAAACCCAGGCGCGCAAGATCGACCTGACCAATCACAACCGATGCCACAAACTCAACCGCCACAGACGCCCGAGACGCAGCAAACACCGTCACAACAGATGCCGTAAACACAACCGCAACAGACGCCCGAGATACAGCAAACTCCGCAGAGCCAGAGTCCGACCAGCACTGCAGGACGGAGTGTCCAAGCGCAGATTCAACAGCAACCAGAGCTTTCTGGCGTCGCGGTGAAAGAAAGCAGCGACAAGATCGAACTCTCGGGAACAGTCGCCCGCAAATCGGACAAGGAAAAAGCTAAGAGTATCGCCGAAACGAACGCTGGCGGTCGTAAGGTGGTGAACAAGATTAAGGTGAGCAGCAGCGAGAGCACGCCTCCTTCTACGCCACCTTCGCCTCGATAAACTTGAAGCCACGGAAGGGTGGCATTCGTGCCGCCCTTGCATCACGCAAAATCGACTTCATGTTGGAGAGTTCGGCATGACGCTAGTGCCTAAGACATGCGAATCTGCCACCGTTCAATCAGCGATTCATTTCTGACAAGGAATATGTCCCGAAGTCTGTGATTCGTAGCTCGACCACTCAAGGCTCGCACGTTTCTCACACTCGGCGAGATCGGCAACGCTGATCCGGCACAGGACGGCTTCGATGCTGTGGTGCAAGATCGAGATTTGTAGATCAGCGGATCGCGAATCCTGGCTTCTTAGAGACGGAGTCTCGATTGCGCGGATCACGGCCAAAGCCGATATCTCAGATGACTCGCGTGCCAGTGTGTAGCCCCCTTTGCTTCCATGATGGGCCGCTAAAAGGCCGGCGTCCGCCAGTTGCTGGAGAACCTTGGCGAGCGTTTTTCGAGGCAATCCAAATGCATCGGGCGATATGGGAGGAGGTAATCGACCCGGCTCCTCATGCTGGGCCACGTGCTTCATTGCCGACAAGCCATAGGCCGCTTTCTTCGTGACGAGCACCGGGCAACTCCCTCAACGCATTCTCTTTGGCGGGCTGTTGCCAGTTAGCCGCTGCTGCCGTACAATTAAATAGTACTAGAAAGGTACTATTTTAGGGGACCGAGCTAACAGCTTATTCACTAACAGGTTGCCGATGATTCGACTCGGAAAATTGACGGACTATGGGCTAGTTCTTATGAGCCAGATTGCGCGATCGCAATTGGAACTGCATACCGCGCGGGATCTGGCTGCCCAATGCCGCCTGCCTTTGCCTACAGTGAGCAAGATTTTGAAGACCTTGCTTCAGAGGGGGCTGCTCGAATCGCATCGGGGCATCAAGGGTGGGTACGCGCTCGCCCAAGACCCGCAACGAATAAGTGTGGGCGCTATTATTGCCGCTCTCGAGGGACCGCTGGCATTGACGGAATGCAGCATCGATATTGCTGGACTTTGCGACCTCGAACCGTCGTGCCCCATCCGGGACAACCAGCGGCTCATCAATCAGGTGATTCGCGGTGCGTTGGAGAAGGTGATGTTATCGGATTTGATCCGGCCGATGAGGCTGACGGCCATCCGGGACAGCCGAGGAAATCTGGTGTCAACCGTGAGCGTCGTCGCCGGGAGAATGCAATGAGGACAAACATCAACACAATTCGCGATCTTGCCGAACGGGATTACAAGTGGGGCTTTGTCACCGATATCGAGGACGAACGCGTCCCCAAAGGTCTGAACGAGGGAATCATCCGGCTCATCTCAGCCAAGAAGCGCGAACCGGAGTTCATGCTGGACTGGAGGCTGAAGGCTTACCGGCACTGGGCCTCGCTTGAAAAATCGCAAGCGGAACCGAAGTGGGCCAACATCAAATACGGGCCTATCGATTACCAGAAAATTGTTTACTACTCGGCGCCCAAGCTCAAGCCGGCACTGAAGACTCTGGATGAGCTGGACCCAGAAATTCTTCGCACGTACGAGAAGCTCGGCATTCCGCTTGCTGAACAAAAGATGCTGGCGGGAGTCGCGGTGGACGCGGTTTTTGACAGCGTCTCCGTCGCCACAACGTTCAAAGAAAAGCTGGCAGAACTTGGGGTGATTTTCTGTTCGTTCTCGGAAGCGGTGCAAGAGCATCCCGAGCTTGTGCGAAAGTACCTCGGATCGGTCGTCCCGCACACGGACAACTTCTTTGCCGCGCTGAACGCGGCCGTGTTCACCGATGGTTCCTTTGTTTATGTGCCCAAGGGCGTTCGCTGTCCGATGGAGCTTTCCACCTACTTCCGCATCAACGCTGCGGAAACTGGGCAGTTTGAGCGAACGCTGATCATTGCAGACGAGGGGGCCTACGTGAGCTACCTCGAAGGGTGCACTGCGCCAATCCGCGCTGAGAACCAACTACACGCCGCAGTGGTTGAACTCGTGGGGCTTGACAATGCGCAGATCAAGTACTCAACGGTGCAGAACTGGTATCCGGGCGACAAAGAAGGACTCGGCGGAATCTACAACTTCGTTACCAAGCGCGGCAAGTGCCTGGGTGTGAATTCCAAGATCTCCTGGACGCAGGTCGAGACCGGTTCGGCCATCACCTGGAAGTATCCCAGTTGCATCCTTCAGGGCGACAACTCGGTGGGCGAATTCTATTCGGTGGCGCTGACCAACAATTGCCAACAAGCCGACACCGGCACGAAGATGATCCATCTCGGAAAGAACACGAGCAGCACCATCGTTTCCAAGGGCATTTCCGCCGGCCACGGCCAGAACACGTATCGTGGAATGGTGAAGATTTTGAAAGGTGCTACGGGAGCGCGCAACTACACCCAGTGTGATTCGCTCTTGATCGGCGACAAGTGCGGTGCGCACACCTTCCCCTACATTGAAGTGAAAAACTCCACGGCGCGCATGGAACATGAAGCGTCGACCTCGAAGATTGGCGAGGATCAGTTGTTTTACCTCCAGCAGCGCGGATTGAAGACTGAGGACGCCGTTTCGATGATCGTGAATGGCTTCTGCAAACAGGTCTTCCGCGAGCTTCCAATGGAGTTTGCGGTGGAGGCGCAAAAACTGCTGGGCGTGAGCCTGGAAGGCAGCGTTGGTTAATCTTACGGAGACAAACCACCCAGAGAAGACGATGAGCTTACTCGAAGTCAGGAATTTGCACGTTGCGGTCGGGGGGGACGAGATCCTCAAGGGCATTGACCTTCAGGTCAACGTGGGCGAAGTGCACTCGATCATGGGCCCGAATGGATCGGGCAAAAGTACGCTGGCCCAGGTCCTGTCTCGTCGCGAAACCTATCAGGTTACAAATGGTGAAGTCGTCTTCGACGGCAAGGATCTGCTGGCAATGAAGCCAGAGGAGGCGGCCTGTGAAGGAGTCTTCATGGCGTTCCAGTATCCGGTGGAGATTCCGGGAATCAGCAATCCCTACTTCTTGCGATCTGCCCTCAACGCGATCCGCAAGCATCGTGGCGAGGACGACATGGATGCCATGGATTTCCTGCCCATGTTTCGCGAAAAGTTGAAGCTGCTGGAGATGGACGAAAAGCTGATGAATCGTTCCGTGAATGAAGGGTTTTCGGGCGGCGAGAAAAAGCGCAACGAGATTCTGCAAATGGCAGTGCTCGAGCCGAAGCTCGCCATCTTGGATGAGACCGACTCTGGCCTCGACATCGATGCGTTGAGAATTGTAGCGAAAGGCGTCAACACCATGCGCAGCCCGAGTCGCGCCATGCTCGTGGTCACACACTACCAGCGGTTGCTGAACCACATCGTTCCGGACTTCGTCCACGTCCTCGTAGATGGACGCATTGTGCGATCCGGCGGTCCAGAGCTGGCGCTCGAACTCGAAGCGAAGGGTTACGGATGGATCGAGGGGCAGGCGCGGCGAATTATGCCAGCCTCTGCCTGAAATGAGGGGAACACAGTAGTGACGACAGCAGTGCAGCAAATAGAAACCTACCTCGAAAGTTTCACTGAGTTTCAGAGGTCGGCGCTCGGTGGCAACCTCGTCTGGCTGCGAGACCTTCGGGAAGATGCATTTGCTCTCTTCTGTAAAGCCGGATTTCCTACAACGCACGATGAGGACTGGCGCTTCACCAACGTGGCGCCAATCGTGCGTACTCGCTTTGCGTTAGCAACCGGGGGCGCGCCCGAGCTCACAGATTCCGACCTAAGGCAGTGGCGGATGGGAACACCCGGAGTCGAACTGGTTTTCGTCAACGGCAAGTTCGCACGCGAACTATCGACATTCAATGCCGTACCGGCGGGCATCTGGATTTCTGTCCTTAACGAAGCGATTACAAGTCAGCCAGAAATAATCCAAGCTGATCTTGGACACTATCTAGATATCCGGCGCGACCCATTCTGCGCTCTGAACACAGCCTTCGCTGAAGATGGCGCGTACATACGCATCGAGCGCGACGCGGTGTTGGAAGCGCCCATCCACCTGCTCTTTGTTTCGACAGCGAGCGAACAACCCCTCATGATTCACCCGCGGAACCTGCTGGTCTTCGGGGACGAAAGCCAGGCGACCATCATCGAGGAGTATGTTTCCCTTGGAACCGGCACAATTCTGTCGAATAGTGCAACGGAATTGATTGCCGGTGAAGGCGCAACGGTCTCTCACTATATGATCGAACGCGAGCATAAAGAAGCTTTCAATATTTCCACTCTACGTATTCAGCAGGGAAGGAGCGCAAACGTTGCCTCCCATTCGCTCTTGCTCGGAGGCGGACTCGTCCGCAACAACGTTCATCCTGTGCTTGCGGGTGAAGGCGGAGAGTGTTTGATCAACGGATTGTTCATCGGCGAGGACCGCCAGCACCTCGACAACTACATGCACGTCGAGCACGCCAGCCCACATTGCAGCAGCCGACAGTTTTACAACGGTATTCTCGACGAACACGCGCACGGCGTCTTTCATGGACGCATCGTGGTACACAAGCAGGCGCAGAAGACCGACGCCAAGCAGACGAATCGCAACCTCCTGCTGTCCGATGACACACAGATGGACACCAAGCCTCAGCTCGAGATCTACGCCGACGATGTGAAGTGCACTCACGGAGCCACCATCGGACAGATCGAGGAAAACGCCCTTTTCTACTTGCGGTCGCGAGGTATCGATGAGACCTCAGCCCGCAAGATACTGCTGCTTGCATTCGCAAGCGAATGTCTAGAGCGCATGAAAGTCGGACCTGTCCGCACCCATGCGGAGTGTTTGGTCCATGAGCATCTCTTGTCCCTGGCGAGGCATTCCGTTCGCCGTGATGCCGGTGAGCGCGCCGAATCCGGACGAGAAAGAAATTGGGAGGAAGTGGGATGAGTAGTGCTGTCAGATTGCCTCGAAACACAGGCTTCGCGCCATCTTGCGACGCTGGCTACGACGTGGGACGAATTCGGGCTGACTTTCCGATACTTCAGGAGCGAGTGCGAGGCCGTCAGCTGGTCTATCTGGACAACGCCGCAACCTCGCAGAAGCCAAGAGCGGTCATCGAAGCTATCGTTCGCTACTACGAGCACGCGAACGCCAACGTGCATCGTGGCGTGCACTACCTCTCCGAGCGGGCAACCGAGGAATATGAGACAGCGCGCAGGATTGTTCAGTCGTTTCTCGGAGCTGCTCGCCGGAGCGAAATCATCTTTGTCCGTAGCGCGACCGAAGCCATCAACCTGGTGGCACAGACCTACGGTCGCGTCCACGTGGGCCCGGACGATGAGGTGCTCATCACGGCGATGGAGCATCACTCGAATATCGTCCCCTGGCAGCTCCTTTGCGATGAGAAGAGAGCAAAGCTGCGGATAGCACCGATCGATGACCAGGGAGAGCTGATTCTCGATGCATTCGAGCGTCTTCTCGTCCGACGAACAAAAATCGTTGCGATTGGTCATGTCTCAAATGCCTTGGGCACCCTAAACCCGGTCAAGACCATTACCGCTATGGCCCATGCAAAAGGCATCCCCGTGCTGGTCGACGGAGCGCAAGCTGCTCCACGGCTGCCCGTCAACGTACAGGATCTAGACTGCGACTTCTATGTGTTTTCGGGCCACAAGGCATACGGACCGACCGGCATCGGGGTATTGTACGGGAAGTCCGCGTTGCTTGAGACGATGCCGCCCTACCAGGGCGGCGGCGAGATGATCAGCTCCGTCACCTTTGAGAAGACGACTTACAACAAGATCCCACACAAGTTTGAGGCAGGGACGCCCGACATGTCCGGCGCCGTGGGTCTTGGCGCAGCGATCGAATATTTGAAGGGTCTGGGAATGGAGAACATTGCTGCCCACGAGCACGAACTGCTGAGATACGCGACAGAGATTGTTGCTGAGATCCCGAGTGTGCGCCTCTTCGGGGCGGCGCGGGAGCAGGTCGGCGTTCTGTCGTTCGTCATGGACGGCGTCCATCCCCACGATATTGGAACGATTCTGGACCAGGAGGGCATCGCAATCCGCACCGGACACCATTGTGCCCAGCCCGTCATGCAGCGGTTTGGCGTGGACGCAACTGCGCGGGCATCCTTTGGTCTGTACAACACAAGAGAGGAAATCGACAAGCTGGTGCGGGGTCTTGAGAAGGTGCGGGAGGTATTCAGGTAATGGCTGAGTTGCGCGACATGTACCAGGAACTCATCTTGGAGCATAGCAAGGCGCCCCGGAACTATCGTGCGCTGCAAAATACCGATCATAGCGCCGAGGGCTACAACCCGCTCTGTGGCGACCGCTTCACCGTGTACCTCGACATAGAGAATGACATCATCCGCGACATCGCTTTTCAGGGATCGGGCTGTGCCATCTCCAAAGCCTCGGCGTCAATGATGACACAGAGCGTGAAAGGCAAAACCAAGGGTCAAGCAATCGAGCTGTTCGAGCGTTTTCGTCAGACGGTTACTGGCCGAGGGAACGGAAACCATCCCGAGCTTGGCAAACTCGCTGTCTTCTCCGGTGTCTCGGAGTTTCCGATACGCGTCAAATGCGCGACCCTTGCCTGGCATACGCTCCAAGCCGCCCTGGAAGGAAAGCACGAGACCGTTTCAACCGAATAGAGACTGAGTTGATTGAGTTTATGAAGATGGGAGAATTGATCGAGCTAAAGCGTGAATGCGAGGCCATCGAGATTCCAAGTGGCATACGCCGTGTGCTACCCGCCGGATCTGTGGTGAGAATTTCTCAATTTCGGGGCGGTGTGTATACCATGATCAGCGACATCGGCTACATTTGCCGCATAGACGCCAAAGACGCGGACGCCCTGGGTCTTGCACCAGTGCGCCAGCCAGAGGGGGTCACTCCGCAAGGCAGATTCAGTGAAGCTATGGTGTGGGATCAGTTGAAAACGGTTTACGACCCGGAAATTCCGGTGAATATCGTGGATCTG
>Ga0126384_10001125_pt1 | contig 15672 bp, 16 predicted proteins | sample PanSoiMetPlot_36_FD_92543 | JGI IMG/M metagenome (GOLD analysis project Ga0126384, IMG submission 92543) | Tropical forest soil microbial communities from Panama - MetaG Plot_36 | ecosystem: Environmental > Terrestrial > Soil > Tropical forest > Bulk soil | place: Panama | collected 2016-02-17 | reverse complement strand
GTGAGATCGGTCGCCTGCGCGACCCCGCCGCGCACCATGTTGGAGCGCAGATCGTCGGCGGCCGGCACCCGGTTGACGGCGCCCGCGAACTCGCCGTCGATCAGGACGATGCGCTTGTCGCCCTGCGCCACCGCGGGCAGATAACGCTGCACCACCCAGGGCTCGCGGAACGTCGTGGCGAACAAGTCGTAGAGCGAGCCGAAATTGAGGTCGTCGGATGTGATGCGGAAGACGGCACCGCCGCCGTGGCCGTAGAGCGGCTTCATCACGATGTCGCGATGCTCGGCGCGAAACGCCTTGATTTCTGCGAGGTCGCGGGTCACCAGCGTCGGCGGCATCAGGTCGGGGAATTCGGTGACGAAGACCTTTTCGGGGGCGTTGCGCACCTGCGCCGGATCGTTGACGACGAGCGTGTCGGGCTGCACGCGCTCGAGCATGTGGGTGGCCGAGATATAGGCGAGGTCAAACGGCGGGTCCTGCCGCATCAGGATGACGTCGAAGGATTTGAGCTCGACGCGCCTTGCGTCTCCCACGTCGAAATGGCTGCCCTCGTGGTCGCGCACCGTCAGCGGCCGGACGGTGGCGAACAGCTCGCGGCCGCGCTGGGCGAGCTGGTCCGGCGTGTAATAGGCGAGCCTATGGCCGCGCCCCTGCGCTTCCAGCATGAGTGCGAAGGTCGAGTCGCCGCGGATGTTGATCCGCTCGATCGGATCCATCTGCACCGCAACCTGGAGAGCTGGTTTTTTCATACCCCTAACTGAACCGCTGATCGTTGGTTAAGTCTTTGCCGGCGGATTGGCCGCTCCACATTGGTCGGACGTGCCAGCAGGCGCGGCTCGACGAGGAGCTCGCGATAACCGCGCAGGCCTCGGAACACATCGGCGGGTGAATGCCTTGATCTCCGCGGTCGTCGTGGAACCGCGCGGCATCTACATGTCGAGCGGTCGTCCGATCGTCAAGAAATACCCAGACCGGCTGGTCAAGTTCAACGACCAGATCGCTGCCGCCGTGGCGGCGGGAAATGGATTGCACCGCAGGACCGGCGTCACGGCGAGGCGTCGAACGCCGCTGTGATGTGCTGGGTGCGACCGCCGTGGGCGACCAGGATCACATCGAAGCGGATCTCGCACAGGCCGTCGTCCGGATGCTGGGCGAGCCACGCCTCGGCCGCCGCCACGACGCGCCGTCGCTGCCGTGGCGTGACCGAGAGTGCCGCATCGTCGAGACGCGAACGTGCCTTGACCTCGACGAACAGCAGCTCGGCGCCGCGGCGCGCCACGATGTCGACCTCGCCCACCGGGCTCTTGAAGCGCCGCGCCGCGATCGCATAGCCGCAGCCCGCCAGATAGGCGGCGGCGCGACTCTCGGCCGACAACCCGGTGCGGAACGCGACCTGCCGGGCAAGGCTCTTGTGTGCACTCCTAGGAGTACTCTTAGGTGCCGCTTTCGGCGGCGCGGGCTCATCCGTCATCGCGCCGCTCCTTGGCGAGCGCGAGCGCGCGCCGATAGACCTGGGCGCGCGGCGCGCCGGTCGCGGCTGCCACCGCGCCGACGGCGTCCTTGAGCGTCTCGGTCGCGAGCGCCTGGCGCAGCAGCGCGTCGACGGCCTCCTCGCTCGCGCTTGCCGGCGCGTCCGGCGGCCCCACCACGAGCACGAACTCGCCGCGCGTCTCGCGCCCGGCCGCGAATTCGCGGGCGAGAGCCGACAGCGTCTCGCGCCGTACCTCTTCGTGCAGCTTGGTGAGCTCGCGGCAGACCGCGGCCGGCCGGTCGCCAAGCCCTTCCGCTAGCGCCGCGAGCGCCGCTGCGATGCGCGCTCCGGACTCGAACAACACCAAGGTCGCCGGGATTTGCCCGAGCTCGGCGATGCGCGCGCGCCGCGCCGCCTGCTTGGCGGGCAGGAAGCCCTCGAAAAAGAATCGATCCGTCGGCAGGCCCGCGACCGCGAGCGCGGCGAGCACCGCAGAGGGTCCCGGCACCGCCGTCACGGCGAGCCGCAGGTCCTGCGCCTCGCGCACCAGGCGGTAACCCGGATCGGAGATCAGCGGCGTACCGGCATCGCTCACCAGTGCGACGGCGGCGCCGTCGCGGATGCGGGCGAGAAGTTTTGGCCGCGCGACCGCCGCATTGTGGTCATGATAGGGCATAAGCGCGCACCGGATGCCGTAGCGCTCGAGCAGTCGCGCCGTCACACGGGTGTCCTCGCAGGCGATGAGATCGGCCGCTGCCAGCGTTTCGAGCGCACGCAGCGTCACGTCGCCGAGATTGCCGATCGGGGTCGCAACCAGATAAAGTCCCGGCGACAGCGCGTGCGCCGACACCTCGCGCCCATCCAGCCGGAACGTCCGGTTGCTGCGAGATGCTTGATCCGACATGCTGTTTTCGCGGTGCGTGGCGCCGTCGTCCATGCGTTCCAGTCTATCCCGAGCCTCCCGGGTGCGTCATGCCGGGAGCCCATGGCGGCCGAAATTTTGCCGCATGCTCCACATGGTCGATCGTTGGTCGAGATTATGCCCGATTGGCGCGGTGGAGTGGCGCCGGCACGGAGGAGGAGATCGACCGATGTTCCGCACACCGCAGGCGAGGCTGCCAGCGCGGCCTTGCGGCGGCCGCCGCGGCGTACTTGCCGCCGGCCTCGCGGTGCTGCTCTCGGCCTGCTCGGGCACGTTGTCGTCGAGCGACATGTTCGGCACCAGCAGCGTGGCGCCTGGGGGCGCCGAGCAGGCCGCGCAGTCCGCGATCGGCACCGGTCAGACCAAGGTCGGCCTGCTGCTGCCGCTGTCGGCACCCGGCAATGCCGGCCTCGCCGGCCAAGCGATGCGAAACGCAGCTGAACTCGCGTTCGCCGAGTTCAACAATGCGAACATCCAGCTTCTCGTGAAGGATGATGGCGGCACCGCGCAAGGCGCGCAGCAGGCCGCGCAGCAGGCGATCGACGAAGGCGCCGAGATCATTCTCGGGCCGCTGTTCGCGCAGTCGGTCACGGCGGCCGCGCAGGCCGCGCGCGCCCGCGGCGTCCCGGTGATCGCGTTCTCGACCGATTCCAACGTCGCGGGCCGCGGCATCTTTCTGCTGAGCTTCCTGCCGGAATCGGACGTCGACCGAATCGTCGCGTATGCGATCGCGCAAGGACGCCGCTCGTTCGTCGGATTCGTGCCCGACAGCCCCTACGGATCGGTGGTCGAGGCCGAGTTCAAGCAGGTGGTCGCGCGCAAGGGCGGCCGCGTCGTCGCGGTCGAGCGCTATGCGGCCGATGGCGGCAAGATGACGGAGCCGGCGCGGCTGGTGGCCGAGGCCGCCGCGCGCGCCGACGTGCTGTTCATTCCCGATTCCGGCGACGGCGCGGTCGCGGCCGCCAAGGCGCTCGGCGCGGCCGGGCTCGATGCCAAGCGGCTGCAGGTCATCGGCACCGGCCAGTGGGACGATCCGCGCGTGTTCGCGGAGCCCGCGCTCGAAGGCGGCTGGTACCCGGCACCCGATTCGGGTGGCTTCCGCGCGTTCTCGGCGCGCTATCGCACCCGCTACGGCCAGGATCCCGTGCGCACCGCGACGCTCGCCTATGACGCGGTGGCGCTGGTCGCCGCGCTGGCGAAGACCCAGGGGGACAAGCGCTTCTCGCCCGAGACGCTGACCAATCCGTCGGGCTTTGCGGGCATCGACGGCGTCTTCCGCTTCCGCGCCGACGGCACCAATCAGCGCGGGCTCGCGGTGCTCAAGGCGACGCCGTCGGGCGGCCAGATGGTCGCGCCAGCGCCGCGCAGCTTCGGCGGCTCGGGGACGTGACGGCTGGCGCATATTCTTGATCGGCGAACCGGTGCCACCCCGGATCAAGTCCGGGGCAGGCTTTCGCCGGACATGCGCTAAGCCGCGAGATCCGCGACCACCGCATCCAGCACCGGAAAGCCCGAGCGCGTGACCCGCAGTCGGCCGTCGGCGGTGGTCTCGACGAAGCCGTGGCCCGCGAGCGCCGCGATGCGCCCGGTGTCGAGCCGGCGGCCGGCGAGCGCCGCATAGCGGGCCGGATCGATCCCTTCGGCGAGCCGCAGGCCCATCAGCAACAATTCATCGGCCTGCTCGTCGCGGCTGAGCGCATCGTCGACCGTGACGCCGTGACCGGCGGTCTCGACCTGCATCAGCCAGGCTTCCGGGCGCTTCTCGGTCGCGGTTGCGCGTCGCACACCGTCGACCTCAATGCGGCCATGCGCGCCCGGGCCGATCCCGGCATATTCGCCGGCGCGCCAATAGACGAGGTTGTGGCGGCACTCGGCGCCCGGCCGCGCGTGGTTCGACACCTCGTAGGCCGGCAGGCCGGCCGCGGCGCATTGTTCGAGCGTCGCGTCGTAGAGATCGCGGCCGAGATCGTCGTCCGGCAGCACCAGCTTTCCGGTCGCATGCAGCGCCGCGAACGGCGTCTCCGGCTCGATGGTGAGCTGATAGAGCGAGAGGTGCTCGCCCGCCTGCGCGAGCGCAGCGGCGAGTTCGTTGCGCCAGGCGGTGAGCGTCTGACCCGGCCGCGCATAGATCAGGTCGAACGAATAGCGCTCGAACATCGCGCGCGCGACCGCGACTGCGTCGAGCGCCTCGCGCGCGGTGTGCAGCCGGCCGAGCTGCCGGAGCACCGCATCGTCGAGCGACTGCACGCCGAGCGAGACGCGGTTGACGCCGGCCGCGCGGTAGCCGCGAAAACGCGTCGCCTCGACGCTGCTCGGGTTGGCCTCGAGCGTGATCTCGGCGTCGGGCGCGACCGTCCAATGCCGGGCGATCGCGTCGAGCACGGCGCCGACCGTCGCGGGCGCCATCAGGGATGGCGTGCCGCCGCCGAAGAAGATCGTCGACACGGTGCGGCCCGGGATGCGTGCCGCGGTCGCGGCGATCTCGGCCGTAAACGCCGCGACATACCGCGGCTGATCGATCTCGGCCTGGCGCACATGGCTGTTGAAGTCGCAATAGGGACACTTCGACAGGCAGAACGGCCAGTGCACATAGACGCCGAAAGGCGTCGCGCGATCAGGGTCGGCCAAGACACGCCTCCGCCAGCTTGAGGAACGCGCGGGCGCGATGCGACAGGCCGCGGCCGTCGGGCGGCAGGCCGTGCTTCTCAACGCTCGTCATCTCGCCGAAGGTGCGATCGAACCCGTCCGGCAGGAACATCGGATCGTAGCCGAAGCCCTTGCTGCCGCGCGGCGGCCACACCAGCGTGCCGTCGACCTTGGCCTCGAACTCCTCCACGTGCCCGTCCGGCCAGGCGACGCACAGGGCGGAGACGAAATGCGCCGTGCGGTCGTGCGGCGCGACCTTGCCGCGCTCGCGCAGCAGCGCGTCGACCCGCGCCATGGCGGCGGCGAAATCCCTCGCGGGGCCGGCCCAGCGCGCCGAATGAATGCCGGGCTCGCCGCCCAGGGCATCGACCGCCAGTCCGGAGTCGTCCGCGAAAGCCGCGGCGGCTGCGGCCTGTGCGGCGGCCAGCGCCTTGATGCGCGCATTGGCGCGAAAGCTCGCGCCGGTTTCCTCGGGCTCCGGGAGGCCAAGCTCGCCCGCCGACACTGCGCCGACGCCGTAGCGCGCGAGCAACTCGCGCATCTCGACGAGCTTGCCGGGATTGTGTGTCGCGATCACGAGCCGGCCGGTGATCTGACGGTGGGCGGGCGCGCCCCTCGGGGTGCCGGCGCCTGCGCTCACGTCACCGCCATCCGCTGCAGGTCGATCAGCTTGCCGACGCCCTTGCGGGCGAGCGCGAGCAGCGCGAGCAGCTGCTCCTCGCTGAACGGCGTCTTCTCGGCGGTGCCCTGCACCTCGACGATGTTGCCGGCGCCGGTCATGACGAAATTGGCGTCGGTCTCGGCTTCCGAGTCCTCGGCATAATCGAGATCGAGTACCGGCGTCCCGTTGAAGATGCCGCACGAGATCGCCGCGATGTGGTCGCGCAGCGGTTCGCCGATCACCATCTTGCGGGTCTTCATCCAGCGGATGCAGTCGTGCAGCGCGACCCAGGCGCCCGTGATCGAGGCCGTGCGCGTGCCGCCGTCGGCTTGGATCACGTCGCAATCGATGGTGATCTGGCGCTCGCCGAGCGCCGCGAGATCGACCACGGCGCGCAGGCTGCGGCCGATCAGGCGCTGGATCTCGATGGTGCGGCCGCCCTGCTTGCCGGCCGCGGCCTCGCGCCGGGTCCGCTCCAGGGTGGCGCGCGGCAGCATGCCGTATTCCGCCGTGATCCAGCCGCGCGCCTGGCCCTTGAGCCAGGGCGGCAGCCGGTCCTCGAGCGTCGCCGTCACCAGCACGTGCGTGTCGCCGAACTTCACGAAGCACGACCCTTCGGCATATTTTACGACGCCACGCTCGAGCGCGATGGCGCGAAGCTCGTCGGGCTGTCGGCGGCTCGGGCGCATCTCGCGGGTCTCCACCTCAGGTTGGGCTATGTTGGGACTGCCGCCGGGGCGGCGAAAAGCCGACGCCTGCTTGTAGAGCATTTTCGGTCGCAGTGGATACCGGTTCGTTGGAGAAAAATGCGACCAAAGCGCCACGCGCTTGAACTTGCCGCCCCAGATGGACAATTCTGTCAACCGGGCAGACGCCAACCAGAGAAATCGCCGTGGTTCAGGACGTACCGATCGAGGCGAGGCAGGTCAGCCTCGTTGCACTCAACGAGCGCTCGCGCGAGATCTTTCGCCAGATCGTCGACAGCTATCTCGCGACCGGCGAGCCGATGGGCTCGCGCCATCTCTCTCGCCTCATCTCGATGCCGCTGTCGCCCGCCTCGGTGCGCAACGTCATGCAGGACCTGGAGGAGCTCGGCCTCATCTACGCGCCGCACACCTCGGCGGGCCGCCTGCCGACCGAGCGCGGGTTGCGCTTCTTCGTCGATGCGCTGATGCAGATCGGCGATCTGTCGGATCGCGACCGCGAGGCCATCGAGGGGCAAGTCGCGGCCTCCGGGAAATCGGTCGAGAACGTGCTGAGCGAAGCCTCCGGGCTTCTGTCGGGACTCACGCACGCGGCCGGAGTGGTCCTCACCGTCAAGGCCGATGTCAGGCTCAAGCACATCGAATTCGTGCGGCTCGAGCCCGAGCGTGCCCTGGTCGTGCTGGTCGCCGAGGACGGCCAGGTCGAAAATCGCATCCTCGCGCTGCCGGCCGGCCTGCCGATCTCGTCATTGAGCGAGGCCTCGAACTTCCTCAACGCGCGCATCCGTGGCCGCACGCTCGCGGAGGCGAAGGCCGACATCGAAAGGGCGCTCGAGGCGAGCCGCGCCGAGCTTGATGCGCTCACCCAGAAGATCGTCGCAGCCGGGCTGGCGAGCTGGTCGGGCGGCGAGACCGCCGAGCGCAAGCTGATCGTGCGCGGCCACGCCAACCTGCTCGACGACCTCAAGGCGCTCGAGGACCTCGAGCGCGTGCGCCTCCTGTTCGACGATCTCGAGACCAAGCGCGGGGTCGTCGATCTGCTCGGCCGCGCCGAGCAGGCGGAGGGCGTGCGCATCTTCATCGGCTCGGAGAACAAGCTGTTTTCACTCTCCGGCTCGTCGACCGTGATCTCGCCTTATCACGATGCCACCGGCCGTATCGTCGGCGTCATCGGCGTGATCGGGCCGACGCGGCTCAACTACGCACGCGTGATCCCGATGGTCGATTACACCGCCAAGGTGATAAGCAAACTGCTGGCCGGTTGAGGCGCCCCCGTTAACCGATTTTGTCATCGGGGCCGGTTCGCCCCGGGACCGCTTGATTTTCGCCGCGCGAATCTCGATATGCGGAAGCGAATCGATCGCCTGCCTGTGGTGACGACAACGAGGACGACGACCGAAGATGACTGCCGATTCGCCGGAAGCCCCCAACACCGAAGATGCCGCGCCCGCGCCTGCCGCGGCGCCTGCCGAGCCGCCGGTCGATCCCGCAGTGGCGCTCGCCAAGGAGGCGGCGGAACTCAAGGACAAGCTGCTGCGCACGCTGGCCGAAATGGAGAACCTGCGGCGGCGCACCGAGCGCGAGATGGCGGACACGCGCCAATACGCGGTCGCGAGCTTCGCGCGCGACCTGCTCGGGGTTGCCGACAACATGCAGCGGGCGCTCGAGACGCTGAGCGCCGACTTCCGCGACCAGGCGGACCCGGTGGTCAAGTCGCACATCGAGGGTGTCGAGCTCACCGAACGCGAGCTCATCAAGGTCATGGAAAAGTACGGCATCCGCAAGTTCGACCCGCAAGGACAGAAATTCGATCCCAACCTGCATCAGGCCATGCTGGAGGTGCCGGACACGACCGTGCCGACCGGCACCGTCGTGCAGGTCATGCAGCCCGGCTACATGATCGCCGAGCGGGTGCTGCGGCCGGCGCTGGTCGGCGTGTCCAAGGGCGGACCGAAGGCGGGCGCGCAGGAGACCGCTCCCGCCAACGAGAACGCCGCGCCGCAGGGATAGCGCATGTTTCGACGCAAGCCCGCCGACAAGGATGCCGGAATATGCGCTGGCGTCAGGCGAAGCGCACCGCGTAGACCGGCGGCAGGGTGTGCGTGACGCACGCCCAGCTGTCGCCCTGATCTTCGCTCACCCATAATCCGCCCGTCGTTGAGCCGAACGCGAGCCGCTCGCCGGCGTCGTCGAGCGCGAGCGCGTGGCGATAGACCACGTCGTAGGCGTGCGATTGCGGCAGGCCTTCGCGCAGCACGTCGAAACTCTTGCCGCCATCGCGCGTGCGCGTGACCACGAGCCGGCCCCCATCCGGGATGCGCTTCTCGTCCTTGATCTCGGGGACGAACCACGCCGTATCGGGATCGCGCGGATGGACCGCGACCGCGAAGCCGAACGTCGACGGTTCGACATCGGCGATCTCGGTGAACGTTCTCGCCTCGTCGGAGGAGACAAAGATCCCGTTGTGGTGCTGCACCCACATGCGGTGCGGCGCGCCCGCGCACTGCACCAGGCAATGGACGTCCTGGGAGATCGGGTCGTGGGTGCGCTCCGGCGGCGCGTATTCGGCGCGCATGCCGTCGCCGCGCAGCGTCCAGGTCGCCCCGCCGTCCGCGGTGAACCAGATGCCGCCGGTCGAAACCGCGACCCAGACGCGGCGCGCATCGCGCGGGTCGACGCAGATCGAGTGGATGCCGGGAAGGTCGGCGCCGCCGCCCATCCATTCCTTGCGCCGCGGGTGCTCCCACAACGCGCTGACCATGTCCCAGGACTGGCCATGGTCATGGGAGCGAAACAGGCCGCCCGGCAGGGTTCCGCACCAGATGACGCCGGGCTCGTCGGCGCCGCCTGCCGCGAGCGCCCAGATGCGCGCCGTGCTCCAGTTGAGCGGACGACCCCAGAAATCGTATTCCTCGTAGCCATCCGGCTTGGGTGGATAGATGGGCGTCGGGATCTCCTCCCAACCGTTTGCGGTCAAGCAATGCAGCTTGACGCCAAAATGGCCGTGATCGAGCGCGGCGTAGCGCTGCCCGTCGCGCCGATCGACCAGCGAGAGCGTGACGTTGTCGCCGAGAAAGTCGACCGCCGCGATCTCCCAGGCGTGCGCCTTGCGCGCGATCGTGAACAGACCCTTTCGGGTCGAAACCAGAAGCGCGTCGCTCATTGCGTCATCCTCCCGACAGAGCCTGAAAGACGTAGATCGTGCTGTTCTCGGCGACCGGGTCGGCGAGGCGTGTGCGGTCGCGAATCATCCGCCCGTCGACGAAGATCGTCATGTGCTTGCGCAGGCCCGACTGGTCGTCGAGCACGTAACTGCGCGCCTGCGGGTTCGCGGCAAAGACGTTGTCGAGGACTTCGCGCACGTTGCGTCCCGGCGCCAGCGCTTCCGGGCAGGCGACATGACGCTGAACGTTGGGTGTAAAGACGACCCTGGCCATCACATCCGCTTCCACCGCGAGTCACGAGGCGTCCGCGCTTCCGGGCGCGGCCCGCGTGCGCGAAACGACATCCTGTCGCATTTTTGCGAGCCCGTCTCCGCGTCGCGCTGCGGCCGCAAGGTCGCGCGAGGTCGCGGCGGCGAATGACCGTTCGACGGCGGATCGCGGCGCCGGTTGCGTGCGCCACCCTGCGCCCGCCGCCAGAGCAAGCGCCAGGCTCCCCGCGCACGCGACCGCCACGATCTTGGCGTGGCTGCGGTAATCCGCACCGATCAGGGAAGATGACATCTCGGGTTCCTGGACGTGATATCACCTCAAGGACGAACGACCGCACGCCGCCCCGACACCGCGATGCGCTTTTTTTGGCTTCCGCCTGCCGAGACCCCGGTTCCCCCCTCAACTCCGGATCAAGTCCGCAGCAGGCCTTCGCCGGAATTTACGCTCTCATCTCATTGATTCTGGCGCATGATCTTGTCCGAAAAGTCTGCAACCCCGGATCAAGGCCGGGCAGGCATTTTCGGGATCATGCGCTAGCCGCGCGGCTTGGTCGCGTCGCGCACCTCGCGGAACTTGGGAAACGCCTGCTTCCAGACATCGGCGCGCGCGATGCCGACGAAGCGGATGAAGGCGCCGTTGCCGAAACGGATCCATTGGACGAGCTGCAGGGGCGTGCTGGTCTTGGCGTCCTTGGCGGTGGCCTGGATCTCGTGGGTCTGCTGATTGTCGAGCCGCAACATCTCGGCGCCCGTGATGCGGATCTCCTTGAAGTCGTTGAGGCTGGAAAAGAGATTGTTCGCGAAATTGTTGCGGTCGGACGCCTGCTCGGGTCCGCCTTGGGCGACTGAGATGATCAGCAGGGGCTGCGCGGCCACGTCGGGCGGGTCGTTGGCGCCGTCGGTCAGGAACACGGTGCTGTTGCCGATGATGCGGAATGGGCGCAGCGCCGACGTCTTATCGAACGTGATGGGCAGGAGCGTGAGCTGCTCGTCGATCGGCACGGTCGCCCGCATGGTCGTCGACATCAGCGCCGCGCGCACGTTGTTGTCGGAATATTTGCTCTTGGCCGCGTCCGGCACCTGGACGGCGATCAAGGCGCCGACCTCGTTCGTCGACGCGAGCAAGAGCCATTTGCGCACCTTCTTGTTGTCGGCGACCTGCTGACCGACGATCAGCGTACCCTTGCCGCCCTTGAGCGTGAGCGGCTCGCGCTTCTCCTCGGTCATGCCCTGTTTCTTGAGCGCCTCGACACTCATTTGCTTCTCGACGTCCGGAAACGCCTTCGGCGGGACCTCGAGGATCAGGATCTGCGCGCCAGCCTCCTTGTCCTCGAAGCCGCGAAACGTCTGGCTCGGCTGCATGGGAGACGGCGCCACCAGGCCGACATGCGAGGCGAGCGGATAGACCGGATCGGCCGCGCGCACGGTCGCCGGCAGCGCCGTGACCACAGCCGGCAGCGCGGCGATGTAGGCGAAAATCGATCGGGGCATCATGGCTCACCTCTGTATCGGTCGGACGGACCAGACGTTCTCGGGGCCGGCTGGCCCCGTCATGGCGGCCCGTTCACCCTGCGCAATGTCAGGTTAATGCGGCCGCCGTCGGGCAGGAGGGTGGATGTATCGGAAATTATGCGATCGACCCCGTGAAAGGCCAGTCGCGCCTCGCCAGCAAGCACAAGGGCATCGCCGGACGCAAGCCGAAACGACCGGGTCGGGTCGTTGCGCGCGGTCCCGCCGACACGAAACAGGCAGGTCTGCCCCAGCGACAACGATACCACCGGCGCCGCGAAGTCGTGCTCGTCGCGGTCCTGATGCAGGCCCATGCGGGCGGTGGGCGCATAGACGTTGATCAGGCAGGCCTCGGGCGGAGCCGGATAGCCGCCAAGCTCGCGCCAGGCGTCGAGCAGGACAGCGGGCATAGGCGGCCACGGGCTACCGGTCTCTGGATGACAGGGCTGATAGCGGTACCCGGTGTGGTCCGACACCCAGCCGAGCGGGCCGCAATTGGTCATCCGCACGGTGAACGGTTTCCCGCTCTTCGGCATGCGCGGCACGAACAACGGCGCCTGCGCGATGATGTCGGAGATGGCGGCCGCGAGCGCTTCCTGCGCGGGCCGATCGAGATAGCCGGGCCGCAGTCTTAATCCTGATCCCGGCACATGTTCTTGTCGGCGAACCGGTGCCCATCCCGGATCAAGCCCGGGGCAGGCTTTCGCCGGAACATGTGCTAGGCCGCGCGCGAATCCGCCCGGCGCGGAACCAGCCGCTCGCCCGCCAGCGCCTCGTTGGCGCCCGCCGCTCCCGCCTCGTGAGACTCGGCGTCCTCGTTGACCTGCCATGTGTCGTAGATGCGCTCGCCCGCCAGGATGTTACGCGCCGTGAGCATCGCGGTCATCATGGCGTGATCTTGATTGCTGCATTTATGCATGCTGTTGCGGCGGACCAGATGCAGGCTCGGATAGCTGTGCTCGAGGTCGCGGCGGATCACGCCGATGGTCGCGGTGCTGTCGTTGCGGCTGTTCGCGCGCCTCGGAATCCGAAATCTCGCGCTGCGCACCTTGGTCGCGCTGCTGCTCACGCCGTCGGTGCTCTCCACCCTGCGATCGCGTCGGTGCAGGCCGCCGGCGTTCCCCCGATCAAGGAAACCGACAGCCGCGTGCTGGGGGGCTGCTTCAAGATCGCGAATTACGCGCAGCTCGCGCGGCTGCCGCAGGGCGTCGTCGCGACCGAGGTCGATCTCGGCGCCTTCGTGCTTCGCGCTCACGCATCATTCGGCGATCGCCGGGCCCTACCACCGGCTGACCGACGGCATCATCGCGGCGCATCAGGCGTTTGCGTTGCCGCCCGATCAGGCGCGTGCCATTCTGCACCGTGTCAGTGCGACCTACGTCGTCACATGCGGTGAGCGCGCTCCGCCTGGGCTGAGCCAGGACGAGCCAATGCGAGCCTGTGGGGGCGGCTCGAGGCGGGTGCAGTTCCAGCCTGGCTCGAGGCGGTGCCGCGGCAAGACGGGGGAAGTCTTCAAGGTCTATCGCGTCAAGCCGGCGGCGCCAGCCACCGGAACCTGATCGATCGGGCGAGGGTTAGCTCTGGGGACGGCGCTCGCATGAATGCTATCGGTCGCGTCGACGAGAAATACTATCAGGCGGTGCCGCCGCGCTCGCTCGGCGAGCGGCTGGCCGTGGCGGCGCGCGACCGCATGTATGACGATTTCATTCGCTGCTGTCGGCCGCGTCCTGACGACACGATCCTTGACGTCGGGGTCTCGGATGTCGTCAACGACGCCGCGAACGTGGTGGAGCGGAAATATCCGTATCCCGAACGGATCACGGCGGTCGGCCTGGGCGACGGAGAGGATTTCCGCGCCGCATTCCCGCCCGTCAGCTATCATCGCATCGCGCCCAATCAACGCCTTCCGTTCGCGGACAAGAGCTTCGCGGTTGCGACTTCAAACGCGGTGCTCGAACACGTCGGCAGCGCAGACGATCAGGCGTTTTTCGTACGCGAGATGACCAGGGTTGCGCACAAGGTCTTCATCTGCGTCCCGCATCGCTACTTTCCGGTCGAGCACCACAGCGCGATCCCGCTGCTCCATTTCTGGGATCGCAGCTTTGCCCTTGCGTGCCGGATGCTCGGCAAGTCCGAATGGGCCGACGAAAAGAATCTCATTCTCATGACGCGCCGCAGGCTCGCATCGCTCGCGCCCGCTCATTCCGTCATCGCCTACACGGGATTGAGGCTCGGGCCGTTGAGCTCCAACATGCTGCTGTTCATCGACGATACGTTGTCGTCGTGACGCTGCAACCGGACAAGATGACGATGGCGTTCGATCATGGCGAGCGGGCATCGCGCGCGGCCCATGGGGCGCCAATTCGGCCGTGGCTCTACAGTCGGAGCTCGTGGCGGCGGGGGCGTGCTGGGCGGTGAGGCGCACAGCCGATCCATGTCGGCGCGCCTTTGTGCTTGCGACCGCCGCTCCGCTCATGACGCCTTACGCCTTCAACTACGATCTGACGGCACTCGCCGCCATGCAGGTCTGGTTGCTGGCCGGGCGGTTGCCGTGGCGAGCCGATTGGCCGGCTCTCTCGCTTCTGGCTTGGTCGCTGTCGATCGTGCTCATGTACTTGAATATGCTCGGCACCCCGCTCGCGCCGATGATCCTGCTGCTGATGTTCTGGGGAGCCTCCAGGTGGCCGCCGACGGCTCGCCGGAGGCGCCAGTGCAGGTCCGGTCGCCCGCTTGGTTCAATCCCTTGCGCGCGCTCAAGCCGGTTTTGCTGCGGTTGCTCAGGTGCTGGAATGGCGGCAAGGCGGGCCATTTCGGTGTGTCCCGGCGTCATGTCGTCGCCTGCGGTCGCGCGCGCCCCATGTACTCACGGCAGCCGTTAACGAAGGCCCGAAAGCGCCCCGATCCCACTGATTTGCGTCCGGTTTCCTGCCTGCCTATCTTGCGGCACAATACGCCCCTCCTATATGAGCCTGTGGACCCGCCGAGGGTGGCGGGATTTGTGTAACTCCGAGGGGTCGGAGCGGGGGCGGTCCCGGCCGGGTGCCAGCCCGGGGGGCGCTCCTTTGGGTGCTGCGAAGGCCCGTCCGACCTGCTGCAACGAGAGGGAAGATTATGGGCAAGGTCATCGGCATCGACCTCGGCACCACCAATTCGTGCGTTGCCGTCATGGAAGGCAAGTCGCCGAAGGTCATCGAGAACGCGGAAGGCATGCGGACCACGCCGTCGATCGTCGCCTTCACGGATGACGGCGAGCGGCTGGTGGGGCAGCCCGCCAAGCGCCAAGCGGTCACCAATCCGGAAAAGACGTTCTTCGCGGTCAAGCGCCTGATCGGGCGTCGCTACGACGACCCGATGGTCGAGAAGGACAAGAAGCTCGTCCCCTACAAGATCATGCGCGCCTCCAACGGCGACGCCTGGGTCGAGGCGGACGGCAAGACCTATTCGCCCTCGCAGGTGTCGGCCTTCATCCTGCAGAAGATGAAGGAGACCGCCGAGGGCTATCTGGGCCAGAAGGTCGAGCAGGCCGTGATCACGGTTCCGGCCTATTTCAACGACGCCCAGCGCCAGGCCACCAAGGACGCCGGCAAGATCGCCGGCCTCGACGTGCTGCGCATCATCAACGAGCCGACCGCGGCCGCGCTCGCCTACGGGCTCGACAAGCAGAAGTCCGGGACCATCGCGGTCTATGACCTCGGCGGCGGCACCTTCGACATCTCGATCCTCGAGATCGGCGACGGTGTGTTCGAGGTGAAGTCGACCAATGGCGACACCTTCCTGGGCGGCGAAGACTTCGACATGCGCCTGGTGAGCTATCTTGCCGACGAGTTCCAGAAGGAGCAGGGCATCGACCTGCGCCGCGACAAGCTCGCGCTGCAGCGGCTCAAGGAGGCGGCCGAGAAGGCCAAGATCGAGCTGTCGTCGACCACGCAGACCGAGATCAATCTGCCGTTCATCACCGCCGACGCGAGCGGTCCCAAGCATCTCACCATGAAGCTCACCCGCGCCAAGTTCGAGGCGCTGGTCGACGACCTGGTGCAGAAGACCGTCGATCCGTGCCGGCAGGCGCTGCGCGACGCCGGCATCTCGGCCGCCGAGGTCAACGAGGTGGTGCTGGTCGGCGGCATGACCCGCATGCCGAAGGTGCAGGAGGTCGTGAAGCAGCTCTTCGGCAAGGAGCCGCACAAGGGCGTCAATCCGGACGAGGTCGTTGCGGTCGGCGCCGCGATCCAGGCCGGCGTGCTGCAAGGCGACGTCAAGGACGTGCTGCTGCTCGACGTGACGCCGCTGTCGCTCGGCATCGAGACCTTGGGCGGCGTGTTCACCCGC
>Ga0126384_10001123_pt1 | contig 15681 bp, 17 predicted proteins | sample PanSoiMetPlot_36_FD_92543 | JGI IMG/M metagenome (GOLD analysis project Ga0126384, IMG submission 92543) | Tropical forest soil microbial communities from Panama - MetaG Plot_36 | ecosystem: Environmental > Terrestrial > Soil > Tropical forest > Bulk soil | place: Panama | collected 2016-02-17 | reverse complement strand
GGGTCGACATAGGTCACGGTGCCCCTGGCGACGTCGCGGCCGACCATCGGCACCTGCAGCACGATGCCGGTGCGCTCGCTGATCGGTAGGAACGGCGAATAGGTCGCGCGCCGCTCCGGGCCGAGCGTGGGCAGGATGATGTCCATCACCTTGTCGTAGGCGGCGAGCATCCTGAGCAAGGTCGCGTCGAAGCGGCCCGCCGTGTAGTAGTCGGTCGAGCTCGCGAACTCGTAGTCGAAGCCGAAGCGGTCGAGGAAGGCGCGCAGCCGCGCATTGTTGGCGGCGCCGAACGAGGGGAACTCGTTCGAAAACGGGTCGGGCACGCGGGTGAGCGGCTTGCCGAGATGGCTCGCCATCATGTCGCGGTTCGGCACGTTGTCCGGCACCTTGCGCAGCCCGTCCAAGTCGTCCGAGAAGGCGATCAGCCGGGTCTTGATCTTGTCGTCGGTCAGCACCCGGAAGGCGTGGCGCACCATCGTGGTGCGCGCGACCTCGCCGAAGGTGCCGATGTGCGGCAGCCCGGACGGCCCGTAGCCGGTCTCGAAGATCACCTCGGCCTTCGGCTGGCGCTTGAGCCGCACGACGATCTTGCGCGCCTCTTCGAACGGCCAGGCGTGCGACTGCTCGGCGATCTCGCGCAGTGCGGAGGGGTCGGGTGCGGCGGCGGTGGACATGCGGCGCGGACAGTAGGGAGACGCGCTTGTGGCGTCAACGCGGGTTGCCGCAGATGGAGGGGGAGAGGCAGAAGAGGCTCAATACGGATTGATCGGGAAGTAGCGCAGCCACAGATCGGTGAAGCGCCCCTTCTCCCACAGGCGGAAGAGCGCCCAGTTGATCGCGAGCCGCAGCGTGTCGTTGCCGCGTCTGACGGCGATGCCGACGCCTTCGCCGAAATAGCGGCTCTCCAGGAACGGTCCGCCGGCGAATTCGCAGCAGTTGTTCGAGTCGCTGCCGTTGAGCCAGAACGCGAGGCCGAACCCGTCGCCGAACAGGAGGTCGACCTCGCCCCGTCGCAGCGCCTCGCGCGTCGCCTCGGCGGTCGGGTAGGGTCGCACCTCGGCCTCGGTGAACAGGGCACGCAGATACTGCTCATGCGCGGTGCCGGCCACCACCGCGACTTTCTTGCCCTCGAGCCGCTCGGGGCGCACGTCGCCGATCCGCGCGTCCCGGCGGACCGCGAAGCGGCCGACCGGCCGGTAATAGGGATCGGTGAAGTCGGCGCGCCTGCGCGCGTCGGGCGAGACCGAGATCGACGCGATCGCGGCGTCGCCGCGATTGTCCTCGAGCGCGGCGAACAGCGTGTCGAAGCGGCGCATCTGCACGGTGCAGGAGACGTGCAGCTCCTCGCAGATCTGACGCGCGAGATCGACGTTGAAGCCGGTCGGATTGCCGTCCGGCCCCGCATAGTCGAACGGCGGATAATCGACCTCGGTCATGAATCGGATGAGCGCGATGCGCCCGATGTCGGGCCGCTCCGGCCGCCGCCGCGGATCCCAGAAGCCGGGCGCGCTCGCGGCGTTCGGTGCCTGCGCCAGCACAGGCTGCGGCACGAGCGCGACCAGCGATTCGGCGAGCAACAGCGCCGCCACAATGGCGGCGAGGCCGCAGCGTCGGCATGTTTGCCGCACGCGCGCCGCAATCGCGGTCACCTGAAGGAATGACGCGAACGACATGGGAGAGGTATGGACTGGTTGCATGCGACGGGCCGCTCGATCGAATCGCCTTCTTCTAGCTGAAAGAATCGGGCGAAACCGTGCGGCGAATTGGATACAACTTTTGATAGCATCTTCTTTATGCGTCGTCTATGGACAATGTCATTTCGTCAATCCTAGATTGCCGCGGCCGGTCGTAACCGAGCCCCCGCGCGGTCCGTCGAAAGCCGACAATTTTAGTGTACCGCGCCGGCGTCAGAGGATCACAAGGTATGTTGCAGAAACGCGCGCAAAAGATAGACAAGGTCATCGGTCGAAATATCCGAATTCATCGTCTTGGCAAGAAAATGTCGCAAACCGAGCTGGGCAACCAGCTCGGTGTGAGCTTCCAGCAGGTACAGAAGTACGAGAACGGCACCAACCGGGTGGGCAGCGGACGGCTCTATCAGATCGCCGCCGTCCTCGGCCTGCACGTCAGCACGCTCTTCAAGGGCGGCGAGCGCAGCGAGAAAGGGAGCGACTCAGGCCTGCTCGATCTCTTGGCCGACCCGCAGTCGGTGCGGTTGATTCGCGCGTTCTCCAAGATCGGCGACAACACCGTGCGTCGTTCGATCATTCAGCTCACGGAAAAGTTCGCCAAGTCTTGACCAGTCTCCGTGACCGGTCGCATGACCGGTCTCCGTGACTGGAGCTGCGCGACCCGAGCCCCTTGCGTCCAGTCGCAGCCGCGCGGCGGGCGCCGCCGCTTGGCGGGCCGACGCTGCAACCGGTTCGAGCTGAAGGTCAGTGCGCCTTGACGAAGGCGTCGGCGACCGTTTCGGCCAGCGACTTTCGCGCCAGCACCAAGCATTGGGCCGACATCGCGTCGATCCTGCCCACCTCTGCGACCAAGTAGTCGATCATCGCGATCATGGCGACGACGTCGCGTTCGGGGATGCGCTCGCGCGCGTCGGCGAGAATTGCACTGTCCATTTGGTCACCCCTCCAACATGCACAGAGACCCGGCGACCCCGCGCCTGGTCCGTCACAGATACTTCCGCAGCTCCGCCGCCGCGACCTCGGGCTTGCGCTTGAGGCTGAACGGCGAGACGAAACGTCCGTCCTTGTCCATCAGATAGACGATGGCCGTGTGATCCATGGTGTAGTCGCCGCTGTCGAGCGGGACCTTCTTGTAGTAGACCCGATATTCCTTGGCGACGCTGGCGAGCGCCTCGGCGTCGCCCGTGAGGCCGCGCAGATGCGGATCGAAGCTGCCGAGATAGTCCTTGAGCGAGGCCGGGCTGTCGCGCTCGGGATCGACCGTGATGAACAGCGCGGCGGCGCGGTCGGCGTCAGGGCCAAGGCTGCGCAGCACCTCGGAGATGTCGAACAGGGTGGTCGGGCAGACGTCCGGGCAGTGGGTGAAGCCGAAAAACACCAGGAAGGGCTTGCCCTTCATGTCCTGTTCCGTGACCGGGCGGCCGTCCTGGTCAACCAGCCGGAACGGCCCGCCGATCGCCGCCGTTCGGAACGCCGACGGGGCGACCGAGGGGCCGGCCAGCAGCGCGATGGCGCCGAGGCACAGCACCAACCCGGCCGCGAAGGCGCCGAGAATCAGCAGCAGCTGGGAGCGACCCCGCGTCATCCGCGAATTCCCTTTCGCTTCAAAAGCATGCGTTGATGCCCGCAAGGACGGTCTCGTAAAAGACAGCGGTTCCGTAATGCGCCCACAACGCCACGGTTCCGGCCGTCAGCAATCCGATGCCGGCCGCCACCGCGAACACGACTGGGCGCGCACCGCGGCGCGGGAACTCGGACAGTGGCTGCGGGATTGTACGCGTCATGGCGAGCTACATGGCGGACGACCTGCACCCCCTCCCATAGGCCCGAACTTGGCGGGCTGCAACCCCGCGTTAATGCCGGGTCATCAGCCGTTTCATATAGGCAAGCAGAGCTGGCGACGCCTGCGCCTGGAGCGCGATGGCGCGCGCCATCGCGCCAGCATCCACTGGACTGATGTCAACCCCGATTCTGGCGGCTTCCGCCAGGAACTGGGGGTCATGGTGGGTGGCCACAAACGCCTCCTGCAGCGCCCTGATACGGTCATCCGGCACACCGGGCGGGGCCGCGAACGGGCGCGCCATGGTCAAGAGCGGCGTCTCGGCGAACGCGATCAGGGCGCGCGCATTCTCGTCGGGTGCGAGCTCGCGCGCCGTGGGAACTTCGGGCAGCTCGGGATGGCGCGTCGTGCGCGCGAACTGGAGGAGGACGTTGAAGCCGCTGCCCGGGGCGAGCCAGGCTGGGTGCGTCGACTTGACCGCGGAAAAATCGAACGTGCGGCCGTCGATCTCGCCGCGCTCGACCGCGAGAAAGAGCGAGGGCGAGTCCGGATATCCGAGCACCTGGCGGATGTTGAGGCCGAGCGCGTCGCGCAGGATCTTCGGCACGTCGGCATCGCGTGCGCCCTCGCCGGTGCCGCCGAGCACGATCGGCGGCCCGCCTGCCCGGCGGGCGGCGGTGATCGACGGCGACGTGGCATCGGCGCGCACGATCAGCACGAAGGCATCATTGGCGAAGCTCGACGACGAGCCGAGCCAGGTGAACTGGCGCGGGTCGAACTGGGCGCTCGCATTGGCGCCGACCAGCCCGACCAGCGGAATGTCGCTGCCGAAGACGCCGAAGGTCGCGCCGTCCTTCGGCGCGGCGCCGTAGAGCCAGTTGGCGGCACGCAGGCTGCCGGCGCCGGCCATGTTCTGTACGGCGACCGACGGGTGGCCCGGGATGAACCGGCCGATGTGGCGCGCGACCAGCCGCGCCGTGAGATCGTAGCCGCCGCCCGGCCCGTAGCCGACGATCAGGTTGATCTGCCGTCCCTGGTAGAATGCCGCGACGGACTCTTGGGAATCCTGGGAGTCTTGGGCGTGACTGGTCGTTGGGCCTGCAAGTAGGATCGCGACCGCGAACGCAAAGCCGCGGGCTCCGCGGTTGCGCTCCCTCCCCCCTTGTGGGGGAGGGTTGGGGTGGGGGGTGGTGCGATCGGGCACCGCATCCTCACGTCGCACGACCCCCACCCCTCCCGATAAGGGGGAGGGGAGCAGGTCGTGCGGTTGGCGCGCACGGGCGTCACGCCACGAGATTGCCGAACCTTTCGAGATTGTGGCGCTGCCTGTCGTTGCGCGGAGGCAGCCCAAACAGGCGCGCCGCGGTGCCGCCGAGAATGTTGTGCTTGGCCTTCTCGGACAGGAACGGCAGGTCCCAGACCGTGCTCGGCAGGTCGAAATCCCAGTGCGGGTAGTCGGACGCGTAAAGGAGCTGCGTCTCGGCATTGATCATGCGCAGCGTGCATTCGAGCGCCGCCGCATCGACCCGCTCCATCGGCTGCGAGGCATAATACATGTCGCGCATGTAGTCGCTCGGCCGCTTGCGCAGCAGCGGATATTCCGACGACCGCAGCATGAATTCGTGGTCGAGCCGCTGCATCAGGAACGGGATCCAGGCGAGGCCGCCCTCGATCCAGATCACCGGCAGCGCGGGAAACCGCTCGCCCATCCCGTTGGTGACCCAATTGGTGAGGTGAAGGATGTTGTAGAACGGGAAGCCGAGCGCGTGCACCGACGCGAAACGGTTGAGGCTCTTGAACACCGGCTCGCCCATGTTGATGGCGGAGTGGAAGCAGAGCGCGAGGCCGCGCTCCTCCATGGCGCGATAGACCTTCATGTACGAATTGTGGTGCACCGGCAGGCTGCGCACCGACGTGATCATGAATCCGGTCACATGCTTGCGGTCGCCGAACGCCTCGACATGGCGCAACGCCTCGTCGGGCTCGGAGAACGGCATGCACAGCATCGAGTAGAAGCGCCCGCCGGCGGCCGGCAGGGCCGTCTCGGTGAGCCAGCGGTTGTAGGCCCAGCACAGCTCGACCTCCATCTCGGTTGACGGATGCAGGCCGATCGCGAGCAGCAGGGTCGGAAACAGGCACGCATAGTCGACGCTCATCGCATCCATCCAGCGATGGCCGAGCTCGACGTCGCGCAGCGTGTCGCCCTCGGTCTTCTCGGTCGCGCGCATCGGGTAGCGCGTGATGCGGCCGCCCATGTCCTGGAAGCTGACCTGCGAGGGCATCAGGGCCTGGCGTCCCTTGGCGCGCCCCGCGAGCACCAGCTGGCGCAGCACCTCGTTCTCGATGAACGGCAGAAACTCCTCGTAGATCTCGTTCTCGTAATGATGGCTGTCGACATCGGCGATCAGCACGTCGTCGAGGTTGCGCTGGTCCGCCTGGCGGCGCGCATGGGCGAGCAGCCGGCTGGTGTTGAGCTCCTCGACCGACACCCGCCGGCCGCGATCAGCGATGAGGTCCATGGCATTTTCTCCCCCGCAGCAGCGCGCGACGGCGTCCTCGCAAGCCGTCCCGGACCCGATCCGGGATCGAACCGTGCGTCCCCGCGTATGACGCCATCCTGGCGTCACGTCCGGCGCCACCCCAACGCTCGGTCCGTCCTGACCTTGTGTCAAGCGTGGTCCGCCCGCCGCGCTGCCTCGACAATGCCTTGCAATTTCACGCAATTCGTCACGGTTTCGCCGGGCCGCCAGGGTCCCCTGCGGGCCTCCAGGGTGGTAGGGAAAGCGCAAGGCATGGATCAGCGCGGCGTGCGTCGCGTCTCGCCGTGGCGGCTCGCGGTCCTCGGCGTTTTGACGCTGCTGACCGGGCTCGCGGCGGCCGTTGCCGAGCCCGCCGTCGGCCGTCCCGAGGCCATCACGGTCGTCGGGAACCGGCGCGTCGAGGCCGAGACGGTGCGCTCCTATTTCCAGTCGGCCGGGCCGCTCGACGAGCAGGTGATCGATGCCGGCCTCAAGGCGCTCTATGCGAGCGGCCTCTTCACCGACGCGAAGATCGCGCGTTCGGCAGCGGGCATCACCGTGACGGTGGTCGAGGCGCCGGTGATCGACCGCGTCGCCTTCGAGGGCAACAAGGCGCTCAAGGACAAGGATCTCACCGGCGAGGTCAAGTCGAAGGCGCACGGCGGGCTGGTCCCTGCCACCGTGCAGGCCGACGTCGCGAGGCTCACCGAGCTCTACCGGCATGGCGGCCGCTACGACGTCAAAATCGTGCCCAAGACGGTGGCGCACGGCGAGGACCGCGTCGACCTCATCTTCGAGATCACGGAAGGCGAGAAGACCACCGTCAAGCGCATCGCGTTCGTCGGCAACCGCGCCTTCGCGGCGTATCAGCTGCGCGGCGTCATCAAGACCGGGCAGTCCAATCTTCTGAGCTTCCTCACCGGCAGCGATCTCTACGATCCCGACCGCATCGAGGCCGACCGCGACCTGTTGCGCCGCTTCTATGTCGATCGCGGCTACGCCGACGTGCGGATCGACACCGCGCGCGCCGAGTTCGACCCGGCCGCCAAGGGCTTCGCGGTCACCTTCGCGATCGACGAGGGTGCGCCCTACCGGTTCGGCGCGCTCGACGTGCAGTCGCAGGTCGCGCAGATCGACGGCCGCTCGCTCGCCGGCGCCCTCAAGGTGCGCTCGGGCGGCGTCTACGACGCCACGCTCGTGGAGAAGACCGTCGACGAGATGGCGATCACGCTCGCCAAGCGCGGCTTTCCGTTCGCCACGGTGCGTGCGCGCAACAACCGCGACCCGGCGGCGCACACGATCGGCGTCGTCTTCGCGGTCGAGGAAGGTTCGCACACCTATGTGGAACGCATCAACATCCGCGGCAACGGCAAGACGCGCGACTACGTCGTGCGTCGCGAGATCGATATCGCCGAGGGCGACGCCTACAACCGGGTGCTGATCGACCGCGCCGAGCGTCGGCTCAAGGCGCTCGCCTTCTTCAAGACCGTAAAAATCACGACCGCGCCCGGCTCCGCGCCCGACCGCGTGGTGGTCGACATCGAGCTCACCGAGGATCAGACCGGCGATTTCACCTTCGGCGGCGGCTATTCGACCGTCGACGGCGTCGTCGGCAATGTCAGCGTCAGCGACCGCAATTTCCTCGGCAACGGCCAGTACGCGAAGCTCTCGCTCACCTACGGCCAGTACAGCAGATCGATCAGCGCGAGCTTCGTCGAGCCGTATTTCATGGGCGAGCGGATCTCGCTCGGCACCGACGTGTTCGGCAAGCAGGTGTCGTCGAGCAGCTACCAGTCCTACGGCAGCGAAACCTACGGGATCGGCTACAAGGTCGGCGTGCCGCTGACCGAGCAGTCGAGCGCGCTGCTGCGCTACTCGATCTTCAATCAGGGCGTCACGCTCGATCCAAGCGCGGTGACCGGCACGGTGTCGCTGCCGGTGCAGCAGGCGGCGGCGGCCGGGCCGCAATGGGTCTCGATGATCGGCTACACGCTCGCCTATGACACGCTCAATGACCGAAAAAGTCCGACTGAGGGCGTCCACGCCGAGTTCAAGCAGGACATCGCGGGCCTCGGCGGCGACGTGAATTTCCTCAAGACCTCCGAAGACGTGCGCGGCTATCACGCGATCACCAGCGACATCGTCGGCATGGTGCGCGAGCAGAGCGGCCTGGTGAGCCAGTGGGGCGGACAGCCGGTGCCGCTGCTCAACCGCTACTTCGGCGGGCCGCAGCTGGTGCGCGGCTTTGCCCCGAACGGCATCGGGCCGCGCGATCTCACGCCCGGCAGCACCATGGACAATATCGGCGGCACGGCGTTCTGGGGGACCACCGCCGAGGCCCAGGCCCCGATTCCGTATCTGCCCTCGGACTTCGGGCTCAAGTTTGCGGTGTTCGCCGATGCGGGCAGCGTGTGGGGCGGTACGAGCAGCCTCCCGTCGCTGTCGCAGTCGTTCACGGTCGGCAGCTCCAACGTGATCCGCTCCTCGGTCGGCGCCGGGCTGATCTGGGGCTCGCCGTTCGGCCCGATCCGCATCGACTATGCGATGCCGGTCACCCAGGCGGGCTACGACGTGACCCGGCGGTTCAATTTCAGCGCGGGCGGGTTCTGAACGCAGGTCCGGATGTCGCTTTCCGCTTCGCGCTCCGCGCTTCGGCGGACTCGCGACGCGCGCGAAGGCGCGGTCTATCCGTTGTGCCCGCCGGTGCCGATCATCTCGTGCAGCTCGTAGGTCATGACCGCGAGGAATCCGGTCAGCGCCAGATAGGCCGCGCCGTATTCGAGCTTGGTCTGCGGCTCGACGCCGTAATAGGCGATGTTCTCGGGCGCCTTCGGATCGTAACGCCATGCGTGCATGAGCTGCGGCAGCGACAGGATCGCCACCATGATGAGGACCGGGCTTGGCCGGTAGAGCACCAGCGCGACCATGATCGGCGCACCGATGAGCCAGATCCGCGGGCTGATGATCGCGGTGATGCGTCCGCCGTCGAGCGGCGAAAGCGGCAGCAGGTTGAACAGGTTGAGAAAAAGCCCCGCATAGGCGATCGCGAGCAGGATGTTGCTGTCGTAGGCGCGGCCCGCGAAGTACACGAGCAGCGCGCCGACGGTGCCGATCAGCGGGCCTGCCATCGCGATATAGGCCTCCACCTCCGCGTCCATCGGCTGTTCCTTGAGCTCGATCCAGGCGCCGACGAACGGAATGAAGGTCGGCGCGCCGACATTGAGTCCGCACTGGCGCGCCGCAACGTAGTGCCCCATCTCGTGCACCAGCAGCAGCGCGACGAAGCCGGCGGCGTAGCGCCAGCCCCAGATGGTGGCGTAGATCGCCAGCGACAACAGCATGGTGCCGCCCGTGGTGGCGAGCTTGCCCCATTTGAGACCGGAGAGCAGAAGAAAAAGGACGGTGCGCACGTGCGGGTCGCGGATCAGTGCGTGATACGGCGCATGGTCGCCGTATCCGCGGTTCGAAGTGGATGCCGGATCGCCGACGAAGACATGTTCGAGGGGAAGTCTAGACGTTCTCCCGTTTCCCGCCCAGCATCTTCCAGATTCCCGCGCCGACCGCCGCGACGCCAACCACGATGAGCTTGGCGAACTTGAGTGCGAACGCGCCGATCAGGGCCAGGAGGCCAAGCTTCTTTGCCGCGATGCCGCCGACCAGCGCCGCGATTCCGTAGGCCGCGATATGATCGGTGCTCGGGTTGAAATCCTCGTAGCGCTTGCCGTCGTTGTAGGTCAGTCCGGCGAGCAGCTTGTGCGCCACTGATTTCTCGGTGGCGACGACGTCGGACGAGGTGAGCAGGTTCAGGCTGAAATAGCCGTCGCGGCCGAGGGCATAGGTATTGTAGTTGATGCCTGTCGGCTGGCTGTCGGACTCGCCCTTGAGCTTGCTCTGGAGCGACCACACCAGCCGGCGTGTGGCCGAATCGTAGATCGGCTTCTCGACCCAACCGATGATCTGCACTTCCGGGAATCCGCGCTCGGCGCGATTCTTGTTTGCCTCGTCGTTGCCATCCTTGATGTTCTGCAGCAGCTCGTCGGCGTTCCAGTTCTTGGCGTCGTCGTCCTTGATGTAGCCTTCCTTGATGTAGCGCACGACGACGATCCACGACGCGTTCGCATCGAGACTGACCACGAGGCCCTGGTGCGCGTCGCCGTTGACCGTATTGCCGAGCGCGCGAAGGATACGAACGCCTTCCGCCTTGGGGATGAACATGTAGCCGGCGGGCAGGTCGAGCGCGGCCTGGTCGATGAGCTTGACGCTGGCGGGACCCCGTGTGCCGGCTTTCACGCCGGCCGCCTCGGCGGCGGCGAGTTCCGCATCGCGCGCCTCCTGGCCCGACGGCGCGGGCGCCTGGGCACGCGCCGGCAACGACGCAGCGGACAGAAGACAAAGTGCAACAAGCCAGGCCGGCACGCCGCCGGCCGCCCTCGAGATCGATTGCATGGGAAGCCCCCCTGATGACGCTGGGCGATACGAAATGGGATTATTCGGCAAGCCGCAATACCACCGCGGCCTATCAGATGCCATACATGCTACCGCGCGTTGCTTGCGAAATTGTGGCAAAACGCGGCCAAGAGACCTGCGCCACCAGCGGTGTCGCGCAACCGGGTTCCACCGGCGGTTTGGGTTCCCGTTGGGATGAAGCGCGCGCGGAACGTCGCCGGGCGGCGTGGCGAGGTTTGGTAAACCACATCCGATGAATGGGGATTGAGGGCGGCCATGGACCGCCCTATCTGTCGCGGTCGACATGCGTCACGGCGGCGAGCGTCGCCGATCAAACAATCGAGCTGGCACTCATCGTGAGGTTTGCACCCATGCGTGTCGCAATCGCTCGCTTTGCAGCGGTGGGTCTCGCGGCCGGCTTCGCGGTCGCCGCGCTGACGGGCGCGAGGTCGCGCCGGCGCGCCCCTTAACTGCTGCGCGCGCCAATCCGAGCGCATGCGCTAACCCGACGAGCCGCCCGTACGGACGATCGTCGCCAGCGTCGGGAGACGAGCCATGACCATTGCGCGAATGCTGTTGCTCAGCGCAGCGATGCTGAGCGGGACAACAGGGGCCGTGACCGCCGGCCCTTGCACGGATGCGATCGACCGCGCGCAGGCCCGCGTCGACACCAAAGCCGAGGCGGCGAATCGCACCTGGCACTCGGCGCCGCAGAGCGCTGAAGCTCTCATGCACCGTCAACCCACGCGGGATTCGATCACGGCGGCACAAACCGATGCCAACGGACTATCGCCGGGGGCGGCCAACTCGGTTTCCGCGGCCTTGGCGCGTGCCCGCATCGCCGACCGCAACGGCGACCGGACCGCCTGCGAGCGGTCGGTCACTGACGCGCAACGCGCCATCGGTCCCTGATCCCAAAAGCAGCACCAGAATCACAAAGGTGCTAGTGTCCTTCCGATTCCGCAGTTCGCGCCGAGTCGCTGCGACTGCTTGCGACCCCCGGAATCGGGACACGAGTGGATCAGCGATCGACGAGCGGCATGGCAGCAGCACCGGCGCCTTGGTGGACCTGGACGTGGCCTCTGTTGGGCTGGACCGTCCTCCTGATAACGGCCTTTGCGGGCGTCGGCGGCTTCGTGACGGCAGCGGCCGAGGCGGCCCTGATCGCCACCGTGTTCGCGGCGGTCTATCACGCCGAGGTGGTGGCCCACCGCACCGGCGAGCCGTTCGGCACGCTGGTCCTTGCCATCGCCGTGACCGTGATCGAGGTGGCGCTGATCGTCTCCGTCATGGTGGCGGTTCCGGACGAAAAGGCGGGGCTGGCGCGCGACACGGTTTTCGCCGCCGTCATGATCGTGTGCAACGGCATCGTCGGCCTGTGCCTGCTGTGGGGCGGCGCGCGTCATCGCGAGCAGGGATTTCAGCTCCATGGCGCGAGCGCTGCGCTGGCCGTGCTCGCCGCCCTCACCATCCTCACCCTGATTCTGCCCAACGTCGCGACGAGCGCGCCCGGCCCGCAGTTCAGCACGCCTCAGCTCGTCTTCGCCGGCATCGTCTCGCTCGTGCTCTACGGCGCGTTTGTGTTCGTCCAGACCGTACGGCACCGCGATTACTTCCTTCTGGTCGACAGTGACAGCGAGGACGCGCACGCGCCGCCGCCCTCCAACACGACCGCCGCCGTCAGCGCCAGCCTGCTGCTCGTGTCGCTTGTCGCCGTCGTCGGGCTTGCCAAGGCGCTCACGCCGACGCTGGAGACTGGCGTGGCCTGGCTCGGCGCGCCGAAATCCGTGGTCGGCATCGTCATCGCGGCGCTGGTGCTGTTGCCTGAAGGGCTGGCCGCGCTCAGGGCGGCGCGGGCCAACCGGTTGCAGACCAGTTTGAACCTGGCGCTGGGATCGGCGCTGGCGAGCATCGGCCTGACGATCCCGGCGGTCGCCGTCGTTTCGATCGTGCTCGGCAAGCCGCTCGACCTCGGGCTCGGCGAGAAGGATCGGGTCCTGCTGGGGCTGACGCTCCTCGTCAACGTGATCACGCTGGGAACCGGCCGCACCACCGTGCTCCAGGGCATCGTTCATCTGGTCATCTTCGCGGTGTTTCTGTTCTTCGCCGTGGTGCCCTGACCCGCGACGCGGTCGGGCCGCGCCATCCTCTCCCGGATCGCTCAGTCACTTCAGCGGCGGCTGAAACGAACGACGCTCGATTCGGATTTGCGTCGGAACGGGGTGCCCCGCTGACGGATTCTTTCGCCCTCGGTCGGCGACGGCAAGCGGGGCGCCCCCCGCGTCCCACTGTTCGGCAGGAAGCACTTCGAGACGATAATCAGAGAGGCACGGTGGCAGCGCCCGGCGCCGAGGCAGGCGATCGAAGCCGCCATCAAACTATCTCGACCCCACTGGGGCTGCGCAATTCCGCCCGTGATCTGTTGCCGCTACCTGCTCTGATTGGAGTCGTTTGAGTTTTGACTGGCGTCGTTCGAGTTTTCGCTGCCAGCACCGGTTGTCGACGAGCCCTCAGCGGGTATTTCCGTCAGGAAAAACATGGAATTCGGGGTGATGCGCATCATCACCGGGCGGCCGTTCCGATCTTTGGCAGTGATGAGCAAGGAACTCGGCACGACGGTCACGTCACTGAATCCAGCAGACGTGAGCTTCTGCCGAATTGACTGCGGGAGACTCTGAGGAGCTTGCGCCGATGTCGAGGGGCTCGTTCTGCTGGGTCGTCGAGGGCTCGTTCGGCTGCATAGTGGTTTGAGCGAGGGCGGCCTGCGACAGGCCTGCGACCAAAAGCGCCGAAGCAAACAGGCGGGGCATCATGGGGCTTTCTCCAGTGTCATGGCTCCCCCTTGGTGAACGGTGAACAGCGGTTGTCGTTCGGGCGCACGAAAACATTTCCATCCGCCCGGTTCTCGACGTTCTGTGTTGTGGTTTCGGAACCATAGCGCGGCTGCTCTCTCGCCCGTCGCGCGCCTCGATGTGTGCACCCGCAGGCGAATGCAGAGGGTGCGCCCGACCGGCGAGGCTGCGTCGAGGTCAGACTCGGAAGAACTCAAGTTGAGCATATCGAGCCCGCCTCACGCTGCGTGACGGCTACGCACCGATGCCTCCGATTCGAATCGAAGGCCCAGAGTATTCGACGTCTTCTCGCGCTCGTTTATTTCGGCGGCTCCCCCGCGGGACAGCGGCGATGCGCCGCGAGGGTGTCGAACGTCGGGCCGAGGGAGATTTGCCCGTCGTCGTCTGGCCGCATGATCAGATTGGCAATCGTCTTGGTCTGCGGCTGCGCGCCGGGGCAGCGCATGCGGGCCGAGTAGATGGCGCCGCCGCGCCCCGGGATTTCCGTCACGTAGTCGACGTCGCAGCTGCCGGCCGGACCTGCATACGACTTGGCCGAGAGCACGATCGGTGACTTGGTTTGGTCCTTGCAGGCCTCGGTGCTGGCCGCCCAGGTGCCGCGAAAAGCCTCCGGTATCGCATCGCGTCGAATCTCGCGCGCGTCGGCAACCTGGGACGCGAGCGCGAACAAAGCGAGGAGAAGCGCGCGGCGCATGTTTTTTACACTGGGGAGCCCATCACCAATGCATGCTGCAAATTGTAGGGGAACATTTGATCAGGTCGATTGGACCTCGGTCCAATGGGACATGGGTCCGGCGCCCTGGGGCCGCCCCGGTCGCAACCCGGAGAATCAGGTTGTGCTGGCGAAATTGGAGCGGGCGATGGGAATCGAACCCACGACATACAGCTTGGGAAGCTAGATGACTACTTGGCGGATCAGGTAGTTGACTGCAAAACCGCTACTTTCCGCCCTCAAATGCATCAATAGGTTACACTTGGCTTGCAAAACGGGGGAGCCCGTTCAGAACGTTCTTGATAGGCAGCGCCATTTCGTCGATGAATCGTGCTGTCGCCTCGCTGTTTTTGATCCGCGAGGTGTGTCCAGATGTCTCTGTCCAAAAAGTTACTGCTCCTGCTCACCGCGATCTGCGCCGCTGAGGCGCTCCGTGGTTTGATCGTCCATCTGCTCCAATGCCGGCGGCCACCAAAGGGGCTGTCATGGCGCAGGGGTCGCACACCGGATCGCTTGCCTCGTACTCGGAACGGCTGCGCTCGCAGGCACACTCACGGGGTCCGCTCTCAGGACGATTGCGGACATCGATCACCGATAGCCACGATCCCGCGTTGACGCTTATGACCCGAAAGCGACATCAAAGGCGTCATTTCGATCACTTCGTCGTGCAGGCTGGCAAAAACAGCACGAAACTACAATACCGACTAAGCCGCGCCCATAAAGTACGGTGGAAGCAGGTGTTTCTATCCTGGTGGATCAATTCGATGGAGGTTCCACATGGACGACCTGCCTTGGGGTTGGGTGGAGGCGACGAGTGACAACAATACAATCAGCGTGGCGGGTCTGCCGCCCGGTCAGCACAAGATGCTTGTCGAGTTGGTCGACGCTAACCACCACGTATTCGCTGGGTGCGCGGAGTGCAGGCAGACGGTGACGTTCACGGTCCCAAAGACTACGTCTGGCGCACACTGAAGGTGCCTCGGATTGGTGACATGCGCTGAGGTTCGCCGTGCCAATATCGAGCAAAGGAGCCTGCCATGAAAGTCCTGATGGTTCTAACCTCCCACGACAGGCTCGGCGACACGGGCCGTAAGACTGGCTTCTGGCTGGAGGAGCTGGCCGCGCCTTATTATGAGTTTAAGGACGCGGGCGCGCAGATCACTCTGGCCTCGCCCAAGGGCGGTCGTCCGCCGCTCGATCCCAAGAGCCAAGATCCGAGCTTCCAGACGAACATCACCCGTCGCTTCGAGAAGGACGCCGATGCCGAAGCTCAGCTCGACAAGACGTTGCGCCTCGATAGCGTAAAACAGGAAGGCTACGATACCGTGTTCTATCCAGGCGGCCATGGTCCGATGTGGGACCTTGCGGAAGACAAGAATTCAATCAAGCTGATCGAATCTTTCCTCGCCGCAGGCAAGCCCGTCGCCTTAGTCTGCCACGCCCCCGGCGTGCTGCGCCATGTCCAGACCCCGGGAGACAAACCGCTCGTCGACGGCAGGAATGTAACCGGCTTCACCGATGGCGAGGAGGAAGGCATGGGCCTGACGAAGGTGGTACCCTTCCTCGTCGAGGACGAGCTGATGCGCCTCGGCGCAATCTTCTCCAAGGTCAAGAACTGGGGGGTTCACACGGTCAAGGACGGCCAATTGATTACCGGCCAGAACCCGGCCTCGTCTGGCCC